>ERZ870052.339-NODE-339-length-18659-cov-5.096330_pt1 | contig 18659 bp, 14 predicted proteins | sample MGYA00520889_ERZ870052 | MGnify/ENA primary metagenome ERZ870052 (study PRJEB32232, sample SAMN07284988) | human gut metagenome | biome: human-associated habitat; material: feces | host: Homo sapiens | place: Tanzania | collected 2014-08-14 ...
ATGAAGGAAAATCAGGAGAGCATTAAAAAACATTCCTGATTTTTTGTTTAATCTTATTTGATTAGAAGGGGATGGGAATCGGGGGCGATGGGGCGAGATGCATGTTTTGCCCTGGATATCTATAGATTAATGAGGCAAATCATGATAAGATAGAAGCACATGAAAAGGACAGAACAGATTAAAGGGATGCTGCGGCATTTCTGTAGAAAGAAAATATAGACTGGTATAGAATCAGCAGCATAGAAAAATGGAGGTCGTCAGAAGTATGGGAGGTTATCTGAATCCAGGAAGTGATCTTTTTGAAATGGCTTTGAGATCACAGATATTTGTTGATAAAAGCGGACTGATAGAGAAAACAAATCGCTGTGTACGAACATTACAGAGATATATTTGCGTGAGCAGACCAAGACGATTCGGAAAATCTATGGGTGTTGATATGCTTGCAGCTTATTATGACAGAAGTGTAGATACAAAGGAATTGTTTCAAGAATTAAAAATCAGCAGCACGAAAGAATATGAAAAACATTTGAATCAATATGATGTTTTGAAAATAAATATGCAGGAATTCCTTAGTGCAACCGAAAATATAGATCAGATGCTTCGTATGTTAAATGATTACCTCCTCTTTGACCTGAAAGAACAGTATGGACAGGTACGATTCCGTGACGAAAACAATCTGGTTCAGGTAATGAAAGATGTTTATAGTTATACAAAACATCCTTTTGTAATATTAATTGATGAGTGGGACTGCCTGTTTCGAGAATATCAGCAAGATCAGGAAGCGCAGAAAAAATATCTGGATTTTTTAAGATTCTGGTTGAAAGATAAAGAGTATGTGGCGTTGGCTTATATGACAGGAATTCTTCCAATAAAAAAATATGGTTCTCATTCCGCACTCAATATGTTTACAGAATATTCCATGACAGATCCGGGTGAACTGGCAGAGTACTTTGGTTTTACAGAAACAGAAGTCGAAATTTTATGCAAAAAATATGAAATGAGTTTTGAAGAAGCAAGTGCGTGGTACAATGGGTATCAGCTGATTTCGCATGAAGAGGGAGTACGAAAAGTTCATTCCATGTATAGTCCGAAATCTGTAGTAGAAGCAATGCAGAAGAGGAAATTCGGAACATATTGGAATCAGACAGAGACATACGAAGCTCTCAAAGTATATATTCAGATGAATATGGATGGGTTAAAAGATACCATTATTGAAATGCTTGCAGGAGAAAGCGCACGCATCAATACAGGAACATTCAGCAATGATATGACAACATTTGCAACAAAAGATGATGTATTGACCTTGTTGGTACACTTGGGATATCTGACCTATGATAATGAGAAAGAAACAGTTGAAATCCCAAATAGAGAAGTGTCTCAGGAATATGTAAATGCAATCAGTACAATGGATTGGACAGAAGTAATTAAGCTGTGCAGTTAGTCTGGCATTTTACTTTGCAAGAGAATATTATACTATTATTAGAGAAATGCCAGGTGGTAGAGGATTTTCAGATATTTGTATGATACCAAGAAAAATTCATTTCGATAAACCAGCTGTTGTGATTGAATTGAAGTGGGATAAAAGTGCAGAAGGTGCGATAGAGCAGATTAAAAATAAAGAATATATAGATGCGCTGAAAGACTACCAGGGCGATTTACTTTTGGTGGGTATCAATTACGATAAAAAGACGAAAAAACATAGCTGTATTATTGAAAAATGGAATCTGTAAGATTGCATGAATAAAAAGGAAACACATTGATTAAATGGAGTATGTAATGGGAAAGGATCCCTCTGAATGAAAAGAAAAGTAGCAATCGGAATACAAGATTTTTCTAAAATAAAAGAACGAAATGCTTTTTATATTGATAAGACCGAGTTTATCAGGGAATGGTGGGAATCGGGAGATGACGTAACTCTGATTACAAGACCACGCCGCTTTGGAAAGACATTGACGATGAGCATGGTAGAACAATTCTTTTCAATTGATGTTCAGAATACAGAAGAACTGTTTCAAGATACAGCAATAAAACAAGCAGAAGAAGTGTGGAAGTTAAAAGGAAGTTATCCGGTGATCTCACTCACTTTTTCGGATGTGAAAGAAACAGATGGAGAGAAAGCGAAAAGAAGAATAGCAGGACTGATTGCAGAAATATATAACCGTTTTGCATACCTGACAGAGAAGGAGATTATGACTCCGGCAGAAAAGGATTATTTTTGGAATATCGCATTTCAGAAAGATCCAGAAGAAATTGTTGTATCTCTGCGAAGACTTTCTGAATTCCTCTATCGATATTACGGAAAGAAAGTCCTGATTCTTCTGGATGAATATGACACACCGTTGCAGGAAGCCTATGTGGACGATTACTGGGACGAACTTACATTATTCATCCGTGGGCTTTTTAATGCTTCATTCAAAAGCAATCCATATCTGGAAAAGGCAATCCTTACAGGAATTACCCGTGTGAGTAAAGAGTCTGTCTTTTCTGATCTGAACAATCTTAAGGTTATTACAACAACATCGAATGAATATGCAGACAGCTTTGGCTTTACAGAAAAAGAAGTTTTTGCAGCATTGGATGAATACGGAAAGAGTGACAAGAAAGCAGTTGTAAAAGAATGGTATGATGGTTTTACATTTGGAGATTGTGTAGATATTTATAATCCATGGTCGATCATTAATTACCTTGATACTGGAAAACTGGGAGCATATTGGGCTAACACCAGTTCCAACAGTCTGATTGATAAGTTAGTGCGAAGTGGAAATGTATCGGTAAAAGAAGATTTTGAGACTCTATTACAAGGAAAGAATCTGGTGAAGCAGATTGATGAACAGATTGTATATGATCAGCTTTATACAAAAGAGGATGCGATCTGGAGTCTGCTTCTCGCAAGTGGATATCTAAAAATAGAAAAAACAGAATTCGATGAGAGAACAGGAAAACTTGATTATTATCTCCGTTTGACAAATAAAGAAGTGCGAATTATGTTCCTACGGATGATCCGTGACTGGTTTGCAAATTATGATTGCGGATATAATGAATTTATTCAGGCATTACTCAGTAATGATTTAGAGGCAATGAATGTATATATGAACAGAGTGGCGTTAAATACATTCAGCTTTTTCGATAGCGGAAAAAGACCGTCTGCGGAAAGCGAACCGGAGAGATTTTATCATGGGTTTGTTCTTGGATTGTTAGTTGAACTGGAAGATCGTTACTATATCTCATCCAATCGAGAAAGCGGATTTGGAAGATATGATGTAATATTGGAACCGAGGGACAAGAATGAGAATGCATATATTATAGAATTCAAGGTTTACGATCCGGAAAAAGAGAAGACACTGGAAGATTCAGTAAAGAATGCTTTAGCTCAGATAGAAGAGAAGAAGTATGCAACAGAGCTGATAAAACGTGGGATTCGGGCGGAAAATATCAGAAGATATGGATTTGCTTTTTGCGGGAAGAAAGTGCTGATCGGTATAGAAAAAGGAAAGGACTACAACCAACATGTTATACGATGAGATTATGAAGATAGTAACACTGGCAGGGGAACTGATGCTTCAGGCACAGGATGAGGAACTGACAGTTTTTGATAAAGAAGGAACTGCAAACTTTGTGACAAAGCATGACAAGGAGATTCAGTTTTATCTGATCCAGAACCTGCGTCAGCTTATACCGGAAGCGACATTCCTTGCAGAGGAAGACGGGATGCAGCAGGAACTTGGAGACGGCTATTGCTTCATTATAGACCCGATTGACGGAACGACGAACTTCATCTTTGATTATAAGCACAGCTGTATCTCAGTCGGTCTGACGAAGTTTGGAAGAATGCTGTTTGGCTGTGTTTATAATCCTTATACAAGAGAAATGTATTCCGCTGTGAAGGGCGAAGGGGCCAAGCTGAACGGAAAAGAGATTCATTGTTCTGATAAAGGGCTTGCAGACAATCTGGTCGCATTCGGAACAGCACGTTATCAGACGGAAGATACAGACAGAATCTTTGACCATGCGAAGAAGCTGTATCTGAACAGCCTTGGAATCCGTGCCGGTGGTTCCGCAGCACTTGATATCTGCCGCGTGGCATCCGGTGCGAACGGAGTATATCTTGAGCTGATGCTGTATCCGTGGGATTATGCGGCGGCATCACTGATCGTGATGGAAGCAGGAGGATTTATCTCAACAGCAGAAGGCGGAATGATCACGTTGGATCAGCCGTGTTCGATACTGGCAGCAGGACGACAGTGCTGGAAGGAAGCAAGCCAGCTGTTGAGTGAATAATCGGAAGAATGGAATAGATAGAGGAAAAAATAGAAGGGAACTGAATTCATATGTTTACGCATGAGATGATAAAATCTTTTAATCAGTTGGAGATGGATGTATATAATTACATCATCAGCAATGAAGAGAAAGTAGTATATATGAAAGTACGTGAACTGGCAGAGGAAGTTCATGTTTCGACAACGACGATTCTTCGTTTTTGTAAAAAAGTAGGATGTGAAGGTTATTCTGAATTCCGCTTGAAGTTAAAACAAGAGGTCAGTAGCAAGAAGCAGAAGAAAATTAATATGGATCTTACGGCAGTAAATGATTTCTTTGAGAGAGTTCAGACACAGGCATTTGGTGAAAACATCCAGGAGGCTGTAAAATTATTGACAAATGCTTCTTCTATTATATTCATCGGTGTAGGTAATTCTTCTATTATAGGAAAGTATGGAGCAAGGTATTTTAATAATGTAGGTTGGTTTTCGTTTGCTATTGATGATCCGTTTACACCGGTATTTCGGGGAAAGGGAGAGAAGACGGCAACGATTGCCTTATCTGTGTCCGGCGAGACGGAACAGACATTGAAATTGGCTGAAAAACTGAAAAAAAGGGGAGGCAGTCTGATCTCCATTACAAATAAAGCAAATTGTTCTCTTGCAAGGATGAGTGATTGTAATATAAACTACTATATACCTTCATATCAAACAGATGGCATGGATTATGACCTTACGTCACAGATGGCAGTTGTATTTATTATCGAGCTGATTGGAAGAGAATTGAAGGGAATCTATAATGATGCAGATGATATACTAATGGATTCCAAATTTACGCAATAAAAGAGAACTAAAAAAACACAATGATGTAACAAAAAAAACAAAACATAGGAAAAGTAGTTAAAACATACAAAATAGAATGAGAAAACAGTGCATCTTGCATAAAAAAAGCAAATGGACTGTTTTTTTGATGTAACAAATCACCTTGATAGGTAACAGAAATCTGAATCAGTAAAAAGTACTGACAAATGAAAAAATGCTTGTTATACTAGCACCATCAACGAAAACGAAATCGAAATAAGGGAGGAAAATATTATGGTAATTCGATTATTTTGTGCAGCAGGAATGTCAACAAGTCTTCTTGTAAAGAAAATGGAAGAAGCAGCAAAGGAAAAGGGAAAAGATGCAGATATTGCTGCATATCCATTTTCAGAGATGGAGCGTATGCTCGATGGAGTAGATGTAGCACTGCTCGGACCACAGGTGGGATTTCAGCTTGGCAGAGCAAAGGAAATCTGTGAGCCGAAGGGAGTTCCGGTAGATGTGATTCCAATGATGGATTATGGTATGTGTAACGGAATGAACGTCTTAAAATTCGCATACAAGCTTGCAAAAAATAAATAAAAACAAAAGTAAAGGATTGGCAGTAAAATGAAAAAGAAACTTAATGAAAAAGTAGTTCCTGCGATTATTAAATTTATTAATACAAAGGGAGTACAGTCAATTAAAAATGGTATGGTATATTCTATGCCACTTCTGATCATCGGATCAATTTTCTTGATTCTGGCAAATTTTCCAGTAAAGGCAGTTGTTGATGTATTAACGGCTACAGGAATTAAATCTGTATTAGATCAGGCATACGGAGCAACATTCAACATCAGTGCAATGATCGCAGTTATTGGTATCAGTTATACTTATGCGAAACTTGAAGATCAAGAACCTCTGAGCTGTTCGATCATCGCATTGGCCTCTTTCTTATTATTGATGCCTTCATCAATTACAACAGAAAGTGGAGAAATTGTTTCAGGAGTTATCAATAAAACATGGACGGCCGGACAGGGGATGATCGGAGCGATTATTGTTGGTCTGATTGTACCGGTGGTTTATTGCTGGTTTTTGAAGAAAAATGTTCGAATCAAAATGCCGGCAGGAGTTCCGGATGGAGTTACAAATGCATTCTCTGCATTGATTCCGGCAATGGTTATTCTGACAGGAGCTACAGTTCTTCACGGAATCTGTTCTCTTGGATTCAATACAACATTTATGGAAGTTATTTATAAAGTGATTCAGACACCACTTCAGGGAATGACAGATTCTCTGGGAGGAGCAATTCTTATGTGTTTTGCTGGTCCATTCCTGTGGCTGTTCGGAGTTCATGGTTCTACAGTAGTTGGTGGAATTATGACAGGACTTTTACAGGCAAACAGCCTTGCAAACCAGGCAATTATTGACAGCGGTGTAGAACTTACAGTTGCTAACGGTGGACACATTGTAACACAGCAGTTTTATGATCAGTTTATCAATGTAACAGGTGCAGGTATCACAATCGGACTTGTAATTTATCTGTTCTTCTTTGCAAAGTCACAGCAGCTGAAGACGCTTGGTAGAGTTGAAATCGTTCCGGCAATGTTTGGAATCAATGAACCAATTCTTTTTGGTGTACCGGTTGTTATGAACCCAATGATCGCAATTCCATTTGTTGCAATGCCGATCATCTCATGTGTGATCCAGTACTTTGCGCTGTACTTAGGAATTTGTCCATTGTATGGAGCAACACAGGTTCCGTGGACATGCCCGCCGATTATCTCAGGATTTCTTGTGGGAGGTTGGAGAAGTGCTTTACTTCAGATAGTTATCTTTATTATATCATTCTTTGTATATCTGCCATTTATTAAGAAGATTGACAAGATGAATCTTGTTCAGGAACAGAATCAGGCAACAGAGGATGAGGACGAAGACTGGTAAAATCAGTTACCAGAATTTAAACATAATAAAAGCAGAACAGGAGATAGAAAATGGACGAAAAATTTGAAATGGCGTGTTTTCAGATCATTACATATGTAGGTACTGCAAGAACACATTTTATTAATGCGATTCAGTGCGCAAAAGAAGGAAAATATGATGAAGCAGCAGAACTGATCAAACAAGGTGATGAAGCTTTTGCTCTTGGACATAATGGTCATGCAGATCTTTTGACAATGGATGCGAACGGAGAGATTTCTAATGGATACATGCTTTTGATGCATGCAGAAGATCAACTTATGAGTGCAGAGAGTTTCCGTATTCTCGCAGAAGAATTTATCGCACTGTATAAGAGAATTGATGAAAAATAATCATCAAGACGTGACGAATATTGAAACAACATAGTTGGGGGCAGAAGCCCCCAACACTATTATACAAATCATTAACTGTTCAGAGCCAACCTTCAAAATGCTACGCATTTTGAAGGTGTGGCGTATCCGCCAAATAAAATTTCAAAAACAGTCTTAAAAATGCAAGCATTTTACATCTTTTTTTGAAATTTTGCTTGGCTCTGAACAGTTACCATTTTATTTAAAGTATTTTACACCTGACTCGAAAATCTTAAGATCCTGCTCTCCATAGATGTTGATAGCAACATGATCTCCACGTCTCTCTGAATGAGCCATCTTACCAAGAACACGTCCATCCGGGCTTGTGATACCTTCGATTGCGCGGTAAGATCCGTTCACGTTCCACTCTTCGTTCATGCTGATATTTCCTTCCGGATCACAGTACTGTGTTGCCACCTGTCCGTTAGCGAACAGCTTATCAAGCCACTCTTCGCTTGCAACAAATCTTCCTTCACCATGAGATGCCGGGTTTGTATAAACTCCGCCAAGCTGTGCTCCCTGAAGCCATGGGGATTTGTTTGTAACAACCTTTGTATAAACCATCTTGGAGATATGGCGTCCGATCGTATTGTATGTCAGTGTCGGAGCATCATCTGTCTGTCCAACGATTTTTCCGTATGGTACAAGTCCAAGCTTAATCAGAGCCTGGAATCCGTTACAGATACCAAGTGCAAGTCCGTCTCTCTCGTTCAGAAGTTTTTCAACAGCTTCTTTGATCTTCGCATTCTGGAATGCAGTTGCAAAGAATTTAGCTGAACCATCCGGCTCATCACCGGCACTGAATCCACCTGGGAACATGATCATCTGAGCCTGTCCGATTGCTTTCTCAAACTCGTCTACTGATCCACGGATATCTTCTGCATCAAGGTTACGGAATACTTTTGTAATAACCTTAGCACCTGCTCTCTCAAATGCACGGGCACTGTCATACTCACAGTTTGTTCCAGGGAATACCGGAATAAATACTGTTGGCTGTCCGATCTTATGGCTGCAAATATGAATATCAGATGTATTGAAGAGCTTCTCTTCAACCTTGGCATCAGAATCTGCTGCTGATTTTGTAGCAAATACTTTCTCAAGTGTTCCTGTCCATGCATCCTGTGCGTCTGCAAGTGCGATCTTCACATCACCGTAAGCAAGTACAGGCTCTTCTGTTACTTCACCGATTTCTGTATAAGTAATTGCGAGTTCTCCAACCTTTCCGTCTTCAACCTCTGCGATAATATCTCCAAATGCAGGAGCAAACAGATCTCTCTTATCTACATTGTGCTCGATTTTGGCACCCTTACGGTTACCAAATGCCATCTTGCTGACTGCTGCTGCAACTCCATGACGATCCAGTGCATATGCAGATACAATTTTTCCGCTCTGGATATCTTCCATGAATTTACCGTACTGATCCATTACTGCATCGTAAACCGGAAGATCATTCTCGTCTCTTTCGATCTTGAGCCATACAAGTTTGTTTCCTGCTTTCTTAAGTTCAGGTGTAATGATATCCTGCTCAAGAGCCATATCGACAGCGAAGGATACAAGTGTCGGAGGTACATCGATATCCTGGAATGTTCCTGACATACTGTCTTTTCCTCCGATAGACGGAAGTCCGAAACCAATCTGTGCCGCATAAGCTCCGAGAAGTGCTGCAAATGGCTGGCTCCATCTCTTTGGATCTTCTGTCATTCTACGGAAATACTCCTGGAATGTGAAGCGGATCTTTCTATAATCTCCACCTGCTGCCACGATCTTGGCAACTGACTCTGTCACTGCATAAACTGCTCCGTGGTATGGGCTCCAGCTTGACAGATATGGATCAAATCCGTAACTCATCATAGATACACTGTCTGTTGTTCCGTTCAGAACAGGTACTTTCGCTACCATTGCCTGTGTCTCTGTCATCTGGTATTTTCCACCATGTGGCATAAATACGGAACCTGCTCCGATAGAACCGTCGAACATCTCAACAAGTCCTTTCTGAGAGCATACATTGAGATCAGAGAGCATAGAAAGCCATGTCTCTTTTACATCTCCTACTTCTTTCTTTACAAAAAGGCTGTCCTTCTTAGAAGGAATCTCAACTTCAACATTTGTCTCCTGATGAGCACCGTTTGTATCAAGGAATGCACGGGAAAGGTTGACAATCTCTTTTCCTCTCCATACAAGAACGAGTCTTGGCTCTTCTGTTACTACTGCCGCAACTGTTGCCTCTAAGTTTTCTTCCTTCGCGTATCCCATGAATTCATCTACATCTTTCGGGTCTACAACAACTGCCATTCTTTCCTGAGACTCAGAGATTGCGATTTCTGTTCCGTCAAGTCCTGCATATTTCTTCGGTACTTTATCAAGTTCAACGCGAAGTCCGTCTGCAAGTTCTCCAATTGCTACAGATACACCGCCTGCACCAAAGTCATTACATTTCTTGATCAGATGGCTTACTTCTTCTCTGCGGAATAATCTCTGGATCTTACGCTCTGTCGGTGCATTTCCTTTCTGAACTTCTGCTCCACAAGTCTCGATAGACTCTTCTGTATGAACTTTAGAAGAACCTGTTGCTCCACCACAGCCGTCACGACCTGTACGACCACCAAGAAGAATGATGATATCTCCCGGGTCGGAATTTTCACGGATAACCGCACGTCTTGGAGCAGCTCCAAGTACAGCACCGATCTCCATACGTTTTGCAACGTAATCCGGATGATAAATCTCTTTTACAAGTCCTGTAGCCAGACCGATCTGGTTACCATATGAGCTATATCCATGAGCCGCCTCACGAACAAGTTTCTTCTGAGGAAGTTTTCCTTTCAGAGTTGCATCTGCTGATACTGTCGGATCAGCAGCTCCTGTCACACGCATTGCCTGGTATACATAAGTACGTCCTGACAGTGGGTCACGGATTGCTCCTCCAAGACATGTTGCAGCTCCACCAAATGGTTCGATCTCTGTCGGATGGTTATGTGTCTCATTCTTGAAGTTGATCAGCCACTCTTCTTCTACTCCGTCAACCTTGATCGGAACTACGATACTACATGCATTGATCTCATCAGACTCTTCCTGATCAGCAAGCTTTCCTTCCTTTTTCAGGCGGCGCATAGCCATCAGTGCAAGATCCATCAGGCAGACAAATTTATCTTCTCTTCCTTTGAAAATCTCGCTGTGATCTTTCAAATATTCTTTATATGTTGCTTCGATTGTCTCTTTGTAGTCACCTTCATCAAACTTCACATCTTTTAATTCTGTAGAGAATGTTGTATGACGGCAGTGATCTGACCAGTATGTATCAAGAACACGGATCTCTGTCATCGTCGGATCTCTGTGCTCTTCTCCTGCATAATAGTTCTGGATATGCAGGAAATCTTTAAATGTCATTGCCAATCCAAGAGAATCATATAACTCTTTCAATTCTGCTTCCGGCATATCTTTAAAACCGTCAAAAATCTTTACATCTGCCGGCTCATCAAATACTGTCACCAGTGTCTCCGGTTTCTCTGCTGCAGCTTCTCTGGAATCTACCGGGTTGATGCAGTGATTCTTAATTGCCTGCAGTTCTTCGTCTGAAACTCCGCCTTCAATTACATATGTGACTGCTGTACGGATTACTGGAGTCTCATCTTCTTTAATAAAACGGATACACTGCTCTGCGGAATCCGCTCTTTGGTCGAACTGTCCCGGAAGGAACTCTACAGAAAAACATTTATCTGTTTCATTTTTCGGGAATTCTTCTTTATAAAGGAAATCTACCGGCGGCTCTGCGAACACACCATTGCATGCCTTTTCAAATGTTTCTTCTGAAATATTCTCTGCGTCGTAACGAATCAGAACTCGTACATTTGTCACATCCTGAAGTCCAAGATAATGACGGATCTCATGTCTGAGGCCCTTCGCCGCAACAGCAAACTCCGGTTTCTTTTCTACATATACGCGCTTTACATTACTCATATATAATCTCCTCTTTCTGTATTACGTGTTTCAAAACACGATACTACCTTCATTACATTATCTGTTTTTATCCTACCATAGTTTTCTTCATTAGTATAATTAATAAAATTAAACAATCTGATAAGCACCGCTAATTGATTGTCGTTTTCTCGTATCTTTCTCGGAGTCAGCAATATTTATTCTACTTTTTCATATTTTGTGCAACGGATTTTTTTATTCTGTTGTATTTTCCCTTTATTTATCTTATAATAAGATGAATATTTATTAGGAGGTCTAATAAAATGATGGATATAAACTACGAATTATACAAAGTATTTTATCACGTCGCCACCACATTGAATTTCTCAGAGGCATCCAAGCAGCTGTTTATTTCACAGTCTGCTGTCAGCCAGTCGATCAAAACACTCGAACGAAAACTGGATCAGACGCTTTTTATCCGAAGCACAAAGAAAGTCCAGCTCACGCCGGAAGGAGAGATTCTCCTGCGCCACATTGAACCGGCCATGAATCTGATTCAGAAAGGTGAGGCTCAGCTTTTAGATGCCGCTTCTACCGGTGGGCAGATCCGCATCGGTGCAAGTGACACGATCTGCAGATATTTCCTTGTTCCATACCTTGAGAAATTCCATAAGACTTTCCCAAATGTACATATTAAAGTCATCAATCAGACTTCTTTAAAATGTACAGAGCTTTTAAAGAACGGACTGGTAGACTTAATTGTTGTCAATTATCCAAACGCAGCACTCAACAATATTTCCGCCTCCATGAAGATCAAGAATTTCCATGATGTTTTCATTGCCGGAAATAACTATCCTGAATTAAAGGAAAAGAAGCTGACACTTTCTGATCTGCTTCACTATCCGATCCTGATGCTGGATAAAAACAGTACAACGAATGAATTCCTGCATCGCCTGTTCCAGCAGCATCAGCTTGATCTCGTTCCCGAGATTGAACTTACAAGCAATGATCTCCTGATCGATCTTGCCAGAATCGGGCTTGGAATCGCATTTATTCCGGATTATTGCCTTTCCGAGAATAATGATGGTATCTTCAAGCTAGATATGGAAGAAGAGATGCCGGAGCGTTCTCTTGTGATCGCTTACAACGAGCAGCTTCCTCTGGCTAAGCCTGCACAGGAATTTCTGAACTATTTTGAAGAACAGTAATCAGAATCATTTATTTTACTCCTGACAGTTAAACTTATAAAAATGAGAATCGTTATCCAACATGCATCTCACAGTAAGAATGTCAAAGGCATTCTTGACTCACTGTATTTGTTTCCGCTAACGATTCTCATTTTTATATATCAGGAAAATGTTTTCCCACCTTGTTCTCTACTGCTTCTCCCAGAATTCTTCAATCTTCTCTTTTATCTCTTTCTGCCCGCACACTTCATACTCCTTCCATTCTCTTGGAAAAAGCTGCTGATACTGCCGATTCTGAAAACGATCATCAAGCAGAAGGATAATTCCTTTATCGTCTTCAGTGCGGATCACTCTCCCTGCGGACTGAAGTACTTTATTCATTCCAGGATAAAGATACGCATAATCAAATCCTCGCATCCCTCTCTGGTCAAAATAATTTTTCACGATCTCTCTGTCATTGCACACCTGTGGAATCCCTGTTCCGACAACAATCACTCCGATCAGTCTGTCGTGTGTAAGATCGATTCCTTCTGAAAACACACCGCCCATCACGCAAAATCCAAGCATCGGATGTTCCCTTTCCTCTTCAAACAGTTCTAAGAATTCTTCTCTCTGATTTTCTGACATAAATTGCGATTGAATTACCAGTTCCACTCCGGATGACAGTTTTTCAAACTCTTCCAAAACATCTTCCATAAACTGATACGAAGGGAAAAATGCAATGTAGTTTCCATTCTTTCCATCCACTGTGCTTCTCAGATAGTCGGCAATCTTGCGATACATTTCTGTACCTCTTTGTGTATACTTTGTACTCGCTTCCCTTCCGATCAGAATTTTCCTGTTCTCCTTAGGGAACTTTGATTCAGCATAAACCGCATAATCATCCTTCTCAACAGACAGTAATTGTTTATAGTAATCGATTGGAAGCAATGTTGCTGAGAAAAAGACCGTAGAATTGCCCTGGCTCAAATAATGATTCAGGTTTTGTGCCGGATTTACACAGAACAACTTTACTTTAAACCTTCCATTTCCTTCCAGTTCTGTATACTGTACATAATTTTCATCCAGCAGTTCATGAATTTCCAAAAACTGCCTCACCCGGAAAAAGAGTTCCATAAATGCATCCGGCTGTTCTGCATTTCCTGCATTCCGCTCTTCTTCAAGATACCTCTCCATCTGTGTCAGAAGATTCATCAATTTTAACGCAAAGGAAGAAACACTTTCCACCAGCCGATAATTCTCACATTCCCGTTTCATCTCAAGCATCAGCTTATTGACAGATTCCAGACTTCTCACCAGCTTTTTATCCCGGTCTTTCACAAGCTTCTTCACTTCAAGAACATCTTCTTTATAGATGGAAGCGCTGTACATCTCCCGTCCTCGTTCCACAAGATTGTGCGCCTCATCAATCAGAAACAAATACTCTCCGCTGACATTCTCTGCAAAAAACCGCTTCAAATGTGCAGTCGGATCAAACACATAATTGTAATCACAGATCACGCCATCCGCCCATTCTGACAGTTCCAGAGACATTTCAAATGGACAGACATGAAACTCTTCTGCCTGTTTTTCAATTGATTCCCGTGTCAGTTTCTTTCTCTTTTCCAGCATGTCATAAACTGCATCATTCACACGGTCAAAATGCCCTTTCGCATAAGGACAAGCATCCGGATTGCATTCCGTTTCCTCACAAAAGCAGATTTTCTCTTTCGCAGTCAATGTAATTGAACGAAAGGCAAGACCCTTTTCTTCAAGAATAGAAAATGCCTGTTCTGCCACCGTTCTTGTGATCGTCTTTGCAGTCAGATAGAATAATTTATCTCCTAATCCTTCTCCGATCGCTTTCACCGCCGGATACAATACAGCCATTGTCTTTCCGGTTCCTGTCGAAGCCTGGATAAATAATTTCTTTTTATGGTAAATTGTACGATATACGGAAGCTGCCAGATCAAACTGCCCTTCTCTATACGCGAAGGGAAATTTGGTCTGATGAATCGAAGCATCTCTTCTCTTTTTCCACTCAATCTGCAGTTTTGCCCAGCGTTCGTACTGATGAACCAGATCAAGAAACCATTTTTCTAATTCTTCAAATGTATACTCTTCACGAAATCTTTTCACATCTTCTGTATCCAGATTGCAATAAGTCATCTGAACCCCGATTTTTTCCAGACTTTGTTGTTTTGCGTAAATATAGGCGTAACATTTTGCCTGGGCAAGATGAACCGGCACCGGATGCTCCACCCGATCAAGAGAACGCACGACGCCTTTGATCTCATCCACAACGACTCCTGCACCATCTTTCATAATCCCATCTGCACGCCCTTCCAGATTCAATTGGAATCCATCGCACGGAAGCTGCAGCTTCAGGGAAACTTCTGCCTGATAGTTTGAGCCCATCATACGCTGGATTTTCCGGTGAAGGCGTCCTCCCATCAACATTGCGTCTTTATCCAGCGTACCTGAAATCCTGTTATCAATATCACCTTCTTTTAATATGAATTCAACAAGATTCCGGACGGATAACTTGATGATTTTCTCTGTCCCCATTTCATTTGCTCTCCAAAATATTTTTGCTGTAAAACACATTGTGCCAATCTTTTGACGGATTGGCACTCTGAAATACATCTTTTACTTTACTTCTTTTTCTTTTGCAACGCCTGTTTCTGTATGGGCAACCTCAGCGATTGTCTTTGTCAGTCCTGCGATTCCCTGAATCTCTGAAGGAATGATGATCTTCGTTGCTTTTCCATCCGCTGCCTTGGCAAATGCCTCCAGACTCTTTAATGTAAGAACAACATCATCTGCTCCGGCATTCTTAATATACTCAATACCCTCTGCAGTCGCTTTCTGTACAGAACGGATTGCTTCTGCCTGTCCTTCTGCTTCTTTGATTCGTTTCTGTTTCTCAGCTTCTGCTTTCAGGATTGCTGCCTGCTTAGATGCCTCTGCCTCCAGGATCACGGATTCTTTCTCACCTTCCGCAACAAGGATTGTAGACTTCTTCTCTCCTTCTGCACGCAGGATTGCTTCACGGCGCTCACGCTCTGCTTTCATCTGCTTCTCCATCGCATCCTGAATTGCCTTCGGCGGCATGATATTCTTCAGCTCAACACGGTTCACCTTGATTCCCCACTCATCTGTTGCAATATCAAGGATCGTACGCATCTTGGAGTTGATCGTCTCGCGGGAAGTCAGTGTCTCATCTAACTCCAGATCTCCGATGATATTACGGAGTGTTGTTGCCGTCAGATTCTCGATCGCAGCAATTGGGCTTTCTACTCCATAAGCATATTTCTTCGGATCAGTGATCTGGTAGAAAACAACCGTATCAATCTGCATGGTAACGTTATCCTTCGTGATCACTGCCTGTGGTTCAAAATCAACAACCTGTTCCTTCAAAGAAACCTTTTTTGCCACACGGTCAAGGATCGGCACCTTAAAATGCAATCCCACACCCCATGTCTCCTTGTATCCGCCAAGTCGCTCTACAACATACGCATGCGCCTGCGGAACAATACGGATATTCGACACAAGAAGCCACACCACAATCATAATAATGATCATCCAAATAATAAGTCCAAATATCATAGCTCATCCTCCTCACATTTCTCTAAAATCAGTTTCACTCCGGAAATTGCTGTTACTTTGGCAAGCGAATCTTTCTCAATCCTGTCCTTATCTGACTTACACCGTGCAGTCCATTCCTTCCCCTGTGCGATTGCAGTACCTGTCTGTGCAAAATTATCAACCGTCTCTGTTACCTTAACAACACTTCCAATCAGTTCATCACAATTCGTCTTCACATGATGCACATTAACATACTTCGCTGCAAAAGGCCTGGTAAAGATCACAAGCACTGCCGAAACGACCACGAATACAACAATCTGTATCACCGTCCCCGCTCCGACAAGTGAAACTAATAACGCCGCCAGCGCACCGCCCGAAAACCAGATTGAAGTCAGACCAACCGTGGCAAGCTCAATAACCAAAAACACCACCATAAGCCCCAGCCACAAAAAAATCTCCCTCTCCAAAAAATCCGCCCCCTTTCATTTTTGAACACACTGATTATCCTAGTCAATAAGTATCCGTTTTCTTTCCTACTTTCAATTCTGTATTTCTGAGTGGATTCCTTCTCTTGAAATGAGCCCCCCTCTTTGAAAGTGTAAGCGAGAACAGTTCTGCTGTTGCCATGGGCACATGTAAGGCAGGAGCGTTCCGAATACACTTTGTTCAGTATGTTAGTAAGAGCCAGACAGGCACCACACACGGTAACTGTTCTGGCTCTTACGTTACATACTTTCAAAGGGATGAGGTAGAGCGAGCCGGTGCTCGTGGTAATAGCAGGACTGATCTTGCGACCATTCTGTAAAGTGCTCATTCCCCATACGAATCCCCTCAAAAATACAAATTACTCACACTCGCGAATCTTCTTTCTAAGCGGCAATACCATCGCCGGAGATACAGACAACTCATCCAGTCCCATCTTCAGGAACTCTTCTGTCAGTTCAAGGTCTGCGCCAAGCTCTCCACAGATTCCGATCCATTTTCCTTCTGCATGTGCATTATCAGCTGCCATCTTGATCATAGCAAGCACTGCCGGGTGATGTGGATCATAGAACTCATCCAGCGCAAGGTTCTGACGGTCAATCGCCAGTGTATACTGTGTCAGGTCATTTGTTCCGACACTGAAGAAATCTACTTCTTTCGCAAGCTCACGGCTCATCATAACAGATGCCGGAGTCTCGATCATGATACCAAGTTCTACGTCTTCCTTAAATGGAAGTCCTTCTTCTCTCAGCTCTGCCTTCACTTCTTCGATGATCTCTTTGATCTTACGAACTTCTTTTACAGAAATGATCATCGGGAACATAATGGAAAGGTTTCCATATACGGATGCACGGTAAAGTGCACGAAGCTGAGTCTTGAAGATCTCCGGTCTTGTCAGGCAGATACGGATTGCTCTGTATCCGAGTGCCGGGTTCTCTTCTTTTGCAAGATTGAAGTAATCAACCTGCTTGTCTGCTCCGATATCAAGTGTACGGATGATAACTTTCTTTCCGGCCATGCTTTCTACAACCTGTTTGTAAGCTGCAAACTGCTGGTCTTCTGTCGGATATGTACTGTTCTCAAGATAAAGGAACTCACTTCTGAACAGACCTACTCCGCCTGCATCATTCTTAAGAACTGCACCAAGATCAGACACATTACCAATGTTCGCATAAACATTAATCTTCTGTCCGCTCTTTGTTACATTCTCTTTTCCTTTGAGCTGGTTGAGAAGTTCTTTCTGCTCAAGGTCTTTCGCACGCTTCTCCTGCATCTTTGCAAGTGTCTCTTCATCCGGATCCACATAGAGTGTTCCCGTAAATCCATCAATGATAGCCATCTCTCCGTCATATTTCGGGTTGAGAGCTTCTCCCATTCCGATCACAGCCGGAATGTTCATTGTTCTTGCAAGGATTGCTGTATGAGAGTTGGAAGAACCATACATTGTAGCAAATCCAAGTACTTTCTCTTTATCAAGCTGTACTGTCTCACTTGGTGCGAGATCATCTGCAGCAACAATACAAGGTTCTGTCATCTCACGTGTTCCGTTGCTCACTCCGCAGAGAATATCAAGTACACGCTCGGAAACGTCCTTCACATCTGCTGCACGTCCCTGCATATATGCATCATCCATAGATGCAAACATCTGTGCAAAGTTATCAGCTGTTGTTGAAACAGCATACTCTGCATTCACATTCTGTGTACGGATAATTCCTTCAATAGATTCCAGATAGTCCAGATCATCAAGCATCATCTGGTGGATCTCAAAGATCATGGCGTTGGCCTCACCTACATCTTCAATGGCTTTGTCGTAGAGAGCTTTCAGCTGGTCGATTGCTGTATTCTTAGCCTCTTCGAATCTCTTCCATTCTGCATCCACATCATCTACATGTGTTCTTCTGATCACCTTTTCGTTTCTCTTATAGAACATCAGTTTTCCAATGGATACTCCACCGAATACGCTTTTTCCTTCAATCGTTATCATATACACAAATCCTCCTTGAAATAAAATATTTCATAGACATTGGTTAAATTATATAATACTTCCATTCTTTTTTCAATCGACATCTTTTATTTTTCCAATCCATTCATAAAATAATCTTTCCTCGCACTTCTATTTTTTA
>ERZ870052.341-NODE-341-length-18632-cov-7.714578_pt1 | contig 18632 bp, 17 predicted proteins | sample MGYA00520889_ERZ870052 | MGnify/ENA primary metagenome ERZ870052 (study PRJEB32232, sample SAMN07284988) | human gut metagenome | biome: human-associated habitat; material: feces | host: Homo sapiens | place: Tanzania | collected 2014-08-14 ...
TAACAAGTACTATTAAATCTTGCCATTTTCCTCCAGAATATCTTTCATAAGATAATTTAGTACCAGTTGATTTAACAGATACATTTACTGTAGTCTTAGAACTAACATTGCTTGCAGGTACTTTAATAATTAATTTGCTTGTTTTAGATAGAGTAGTAGAAGAACCACTATCTTTACCATTAACATTAATTATCGCACCCTTAGCACCAGAAACACTAACAGTAGTCTTTGATACACTAGCAATTGTAACAGTAACTGCATTTGAAGAATAATATTTACCATCACTTGACTCAGTAAATGTTAGTTTAGTAGTACTAACTTTCATGCTTGGTGATGATGAATATTTAGATTGTTTTTTAGCCTCATTTGCAAGACTATTTGCTTTATTTACTATACTTGAATTTTTATTATAAGCAGCAGGTATAAAGTTATTATTTAATTTCCAAATAGCAAGTTGTGTTATTAGGTATGAATCATTTGATGAACCAGCTTTTTGTAATAAGTATAGAGTAGAGCCAGATGTAACTGAATTAGTATAAGTTAATGTAGTACCTTTTGGTGCACCAGTTTTGCTCGGTGTAATACAATAAGCTGTACCCTTATTAGTACCAAATTTAGCTTCTTTTCTATAAGTTCCATCACTAAATTTTGTTTGGACATAAGTTTTACTTGTAATTGTCATATTACTAGCAGCATAAACATCAGATAAACTAAATACAGAAAGTAATGCAACAAATACAAATGTAAAACAAATTTTTAAAACTTTTTTCAAAAAACACTTGCAAAAGCGAGTCGAGCGAGGTATAATACATTTCGCAGCAACTGTTTGCCGCTGCAAAGTCAAGAATGATATGCCTCTTTAGCTCAGTCGGTTAGAGCACCTGACTGTTAATCAGGGTGTCGCCTGTTCGAGTCAGGCAAGAGGCGCCAGCAAAGCGATGGATATTTTTCCATCGCTTTTTTGTTTTTCTGTATCTTTTTTCACTCTTTCTTTACGTTTCTTAAAGAATATCGCCTTGAAGAACCCTAGTGGTTGTGGTATACTTTTATAAGTTTATAGATGTGGAAAAGCTGCATGGCTTTCCCGCATCCGCAGACAGGCGCTCCCCGGTCAGAAAACTGCCGTGCAGGGGCGCAGTTTTTTCGTTGGTCAAATCAGCAGGCAGGCCGGTGGCTTTGTGCGGCAAACGCAGGGCGGCAGGGCGGCTTGGTGTCGTTTGAATAAATCTTGAGAGTAAAAGGAAACATCTATGCGTTATACCTACGTCCGGCAGCACGATACCACCGACTGTGCGGCTGCCTGTCTGGCCATGGTGTGCCTGCACTACAAAAAGGAAGTTACCATCACCCGCCTGCGGGATATGATGGGCACCGACCTGAAAGGCACCAACCTTGTCGGCCTGCAAAAAGCCGCCAATGAACTTGGTTTTACCACCGCCGCAGTCCGCGTGGACCGCGAAAACTTTCTGAGCGATTTCTCGCTTCCCTGTATTGCTCAGGTCATTACCGATCAGGGTCTGGCTCACTTTGTTGTGGTGTTCAAAAAGACCACCATCAAGGATGACGGCGCGCGCCGCAAGCACATGCTGAAGGACGCCGAAGCCCGCAAGGAAGACGAGGAAAAGGGCAAAAAGCATAAGTGCAAGGATTACGTCATCATCGGCGACCCCGGCACGGAGCTGAAAAAGATCAGTCTGGACGAGTTCTACAAGAACTTTACCGGCGTTCTGCTGCTTTTGAACCCCACCTCGGAGTTCAAGGGCGGCAAGCTTGGCAAGGACGGTAAAGACGGCAAAGACGGCAAGAGCGGCAAGTACGGCATGATGAAGCGGTATATCGACCTGCTGCTGCCCCAGAAAAAGCTGTTCTTCTACGCCATCCTCAGCTCGATCATCACCACCATTCTGGGCATCGCGTCCTCCATGTTCAATAAGATCCTGATGGACGAGGTGCTGCCCTACGGGCTGAACAACCTGCTGGTTACATTGATCTTAGTGTTCAGCGTGGTCAGCATCACCAGTACCCTGATCGGCTTTGTACGCCAGTGGGTGCTGATCCATCTGTCCATCAAGATCGATATCCCGCTGATGCTGGGTTACTTCGGGCACATCTTCAACCTGCCCATGAAGTTCTTTGCCACCCGCAAGACCGGTGATATCACCACCCGTTACTCGGACGCAGACACCATCAAATCCATCTTTACCAGCATTGCGCTGAGCCTTGTGATGGATATCTCCATGGCCGTCATCACCGGCATCATCCTGTTCCGCATGAACGCCATGCTGTTCTCCATCTCGCTGTTCATGGCGCTGGTCAGCATCCTGCTGGTGCTGGTGTACAAGCAGCCCTATAAAAAGATCAACGAAGAGAGCATGGCACAGTCTGCTGCGCTGAACAGCCAGATGATCGAGAGCCTGCGCGGCATCGAGACCGTCAAGTGCAACGCCAACGAGCAGACCGAGCTGGATAATCTGGAACGCGAGTACATGAAGAGCCTGAAGATCAGCCTGCGTTCCAGCCGCATCAGCACCACACAGGGTCTGATCTCCTCCTTCATCTCCACCGGCTTCAGTATGCTGACCACCTATGTGGGCATCACGCAGGTGCTGAACGGCGAGATGACGCTGGGCGGCTTTATGGCCTTTAGCACCCTGTCCAGCTACTTCACCTCCCCCCTGAGCAACCTGATCGGCCTGCAGATGCAGATCCAGGAAGCCAGCATCTCCATGAAGCGTCTGACCGAGATCATGGACTACCCCTCTGAGAACGAGACCGCCGAGGGTGCGGAGCAGACCGAGATGGACAAGGTGGAGGGCGACATCGAGTTCAAGGACGTCACCTTCCGCTACGGCAACCGTGCCCCCGCGCTGGATCATGTCAGCTTTACCATCCCCGCCGGTAAAAAGGTGGCGCTGGTGGGAAGCAGCGGCAGCGGCAAATCCACCATTACCAAGCTGCTGCTGAAGTACTACGACCCCGAGAGCGGCGAGATCGACGTAAACGGCGCAAATCTGGCAGAGTACAGCAACCATTCGGTGCGCCGCGCCATTGCCTATGTGCCCCAGAATGTGGAGCTGTTCAGCAAGACCATCTACGACAACATCCGCATCTCCCGCATGGACGCCACGCTGGAAGAGGTGAAGGAGGCTGCCAAGAAGGCCGACGCCCACGAGTTCATCCGTCACCTGCCGCTGCAATACAACACCTATCTGGAGGAAGCCGGCAACGGCCTGTCCGGCGGCGAGAAGCAGCGTATCGCACTGGCGCGCGCCTTCCTGAAGGACTCCAACCTGTACATTCTGGACGAGTCCACCAGTAATCTGGACTTTGCCACCGAGACGCTGATCTTCAACATGATCTACGAGCAGCTGGCAGACCGCTCCATGCTGATCGTGGCGCACCGCCTTTCCACCATCCGTGACTGTGACCTGATCCTTGTGATGGATCACGGCAAGATCGTGGAACGCGGCAACCATGAGGAACTGATGGCAAAGAACGGCCGCTATGCCGAGCTGTGGAATATGCAGCAGGGCATCTTCCGCAAGCGCAAGCCCGAGCCCGCTCCGCAGGTACCTTCCGCTGTGGTGGAAGAGGACGACGACGGCGAGTCCATCACCTACTGACCGCACCGCATCCGCAGCGTTTGCCCGGATGCCGCATAAGCTTTTTCCCGCTGGGGAAACCAGAGAATGCCTCGTTATGGTGTGCCCGGAGGCAGACGCTTCCGGGCATCTTTTTGTTTCGGCTTACATTATAAAAATAACAGGATTAGGGGTAATTTATCATGAATGAGATCAAAGTTGCTGAAAACAAGACCCTCAAGCTGACCAACGTCCTTTCCCGCGTTGTGCGCCCGGAGGAGCTGCCCAATCTGCCGGTCATCCTGACCCAGATGCAGAACTTTATGAAGAGCAACGGTGCACAGCCCATCGGCCCGCTGGTGCAGGCCATTACGGAGGGCACCGGCCCGGATCACATGCCCGTCATGTACATGATGCAGCAGGCCACCCAGATGATCAGCCAGATGGAGCCCGGCTACCACATGGACGCCGTGCTGCGGGTAAAGAACTGCCTGTACGCCCACTTTACCGGCCCGCTGGCCTACAACCAGCTGGCTACCTCCAAGCTGCAGATCATGGCTTTTGAAAACGACATCAAGCTTACCGGCAACAGCTACACCATCTATGTCAATCAGGACGAGGACGACGGCGTGATCGACGTATTTATGGAGACCAAATAATTATGACAACAACCATTCAGAACCTTTCGGATCTGCAGGACCGCCGGATCATGATGGACAAAAAGCTGCCCCCTTACGGGTACGCCTTTGTCATTCTCACCGGCCTGTTCATGATCTTTCTGGTGATCTGGAGCACCCAGACCAACCGCATCTATGTCAGCCAGAACAGCGGTGTGGTGCAGGCCGCCAACAAGACCTACATCATGTCCAGCTACTCCGGCTCCATTACCGAGCTGTATGTCTCCGAGGGCAGCTATGTGAACGAGGGCGACCTGATCGCCCGGCTGAAGAGTACCGATCTGGATATGCAGAAGGACACCCTGCAAAGCCAGCTGGATATCTACCAGAAGCAGCTGGACCAGTACAACAAGCTGCTCAAGTGCATTCAGGACGACACCAACTACTTCGACGAGACAAGCGCCGAGGATCAGCCCTACTACTACCAGTACCAGACCTACAAAAGTCAGGTATCGCAAAAGACCTTTGACGCCGCCACCTATCAGGCTGCCGGCTACTCCGACACCCAGATCAAGGCTTTGATGGAGCAGAACCAGAGCGAGCTGGAGTCTTTGTACTACTCCACCATGCAGACCATCTCCCAGAGCATTACCAGCGCACAGGTCAACGTGGATAACCTGCAGGCGCAGATGGATTCCCTGAACACCGGCGCCAACGATTACTACATCTACGCCCCCACCTCCGGCGTGATCCACATGGACACCCCCTACAAGGAGGGCATGGTGCTGAGCGCCGGTTCCGCACTGGCTACCGTTGCCAGCGAGAACGATGATCTGGAGATCATGGCCATGGTGACGGTGAACGACCGTCCCCTGCTGCATGTCGGCGACCCCTGCAAGATCGCCATCACCGGCCTGTCGGAGTATTCCTACGGCACGCTGACCGGCACCGTCACCTCCATTGACAGCGACGTGACCTCCAGCAGCAGCGGCTCCTACTACAAGATGACCATCAAGCCCGACGCCACCTATGTGGTGAGCCGCAGCGGCGACAAGGTGGATCTTTCCAACGGTATGAGCGTGACCGCCCGCGTGGAATACGATCAGGTCACCTATTTTGAGTATGCCATGGAGGCTCTGGGCGTGCTGTTCCGCTAAAAACGGACTGCACAGCACGGCAGGATGCCCCCTTTTACACCACCCCAAAGAGGTACAAACAACATGATTCGAACCGCAAAGAAACTGGCCGCCTGTGTGCTGATGCTGGGTGTGCTGGTATGCGGCACCGCACTGAGCGCTGCCGCCGCCAGCCTGCCTGTTGAAGAGCAGAACGGCGTTTCACTGCCCTGGCTCAAGGAAGTGCCCGCCGAGAGCATTGCCACCGGCAGCTACTCTGCCAATATGCTGCTGGGCGCTTCCCAGCAGCTGTCCCCTGTGGTCAAGCCCAGTTACAGCACCGACTCTGTGGTCTTTCTGACCGACGACAGCAGCGTGCTGACCGTAAGCAGCAGCGGCGTGGTACAGGCTGTGGGCGTTGGCACCGCCACCGTTACGGCAGCCGCCGGCAACCAGATCTGCGCCTACACCATCGTGGTGTCCATGGACTCCTCCATGATCGTGACCGAGATGGATCTTTCCCTCTCCTCCAACACCATCTATGTGGGCAACTCGGTGTCGGCTTCGCTGCAGGTGCGCCCCAGCTCTGCCTCCAACTACGCCACTGTCACCCTGACCTCCTCTAACGAGAAGATCGCCACGGTGAACAGCTTTGGCCGCGTGACCGGCGTAGCCCCCGGCAAAGCCACCATTACCGCCACCTGCGGCTCGGTGGTAGCCACCACCACTGTCACGGTGCTTGCCCTGCCCACGGATTCCTCCACCGGCACAAGCGGCACCACCTCCAACAACAGCGGGCAGGCGATCACCCCCAGCACCAACTACATCGTGCTCAAGCCCGGTGCCACCCGCACCATTACCGCCAAGGCTACCCCTGCCAGCGCATCCCAGTCCTTCACCTTCAAGTCCGGCAACAGCAGCATTGCCACGGTCAGCCCCACGGGCGTGGTCACGGCGGTAGGCACCGGCTCTACCTCCATTACCATCTCCAACGGCAAGGCCACTGCCATGGTCACGGTCATCGTGAACCGCTCGGCAGATGCCTCCTCCGGCAGCAACACCAGCAATGACGGCACCGATACCCCGGACGACAGCACCCCCATCCCGCTGGACCCTGTGGTGCAGACCATTCAGGAAAGCAATGAGGATCAGGTGGTGTTTGCCCAGTCTGAGGTGCCCACCGTGACCGGCGAGATTTTGAACGCCCTGCGCACCACCGGCAAGACCCTGTGCGTGGTGGGCGACGGCTACACCCTGAACATTTCCGGCAAGGACGTGAAGAGCACCACCAGCGAGATCGACACCGCCATCACCTTCACCGAGAGCGAAGAGGGGCTGGAGTTCGAGCTGGACAACGGCCGCACCCTTCCCTGCGCGGTGCAGCTGGAGCTGGACGTGAGCACCTACTCCCGCCTGTACCTGTACAACACCATCAGCAACAAGTGGCAGTTCCTGAACAGCTACAAGGACGGCGTCATCACCGCTGACACGGCCGGCCGCTACCTGCTGACCAACCAGAACCTGCGGTTCGGTAATATCGACTGGACCTTCTTCATCGCAGGCGGCGTGGTAGTGGTCATTATCGCCATTGCCTACATCGCGTTCAAAAAGCGCTACTGGTTCTGGTAAATTCCCCTTTCCCCCTGCATAAACGACCGCCCGCTGCACAAGCTTCTGTGCAGCGGGCGGTTTTGTGTTCTATTCTATTCTCCCCTGTTACTCCACCGTTACGCTCTTGGCAAGGTTGCGGGGCTTATCCACGTCGCAGCCGCGCAGCACCGCCATATAGTAGGCGAACAATTGCAGCGGTACGATGAGCTGTAACGGCATCAGGATGTCATCGTACTCGTCCAGACGGATGACCTCGGTGGCAACGCCCTCCGGCACTTCCGCGTCCTTGGTGGTGAACAGCAGCACCCGCGCCCCACGGCTGCGGGTCTCCTTGGCGTTCGAGATGGTCTTTTCGTAGACGTTTTTCTGGGTGGCCAGCGCGATGACCGGCACGCCGTCCGTGACCAGACTGATGGTGCCGTGCTTCAGCTCGCCTGCCGCGTAGGCGTCTGAGTGCACATAGCTGATCTCCTTCAGCTTCAGGCTGCCCTCCAGCGAGAGGGCGTAGTCGAACCCGCGCCCGATGAAAAAGCAGCTCTGGGTGTTCACATAGCGGCTGGCAAGGTACTTGATCTGCTCACAGTCCGCAAGGCGGGGCTTGATGACCTCCGGCGCATGCAGCAGCTGGGCGGTGTAGTACTTCGTCTTTTCCTCGGTCAGCTGCCCCCGCGCGTAGGCAAGGCGCAGGGCAAACAGGTACAGCACGCACAGCTGCACCATATAGGCTTTGGTGGACGCCACCGCGATCTCCGGCCCGGCGTAGGTGTACATGACGTAGTCCGCTGCCCGGGCAATGCTGCTGCCCACCACGTTCACGATGGCCAGCACCGGCACGCCCCGGCTCTTGGCCAGCTTGAGGGCGGCCAGCGTATCGCTGGTCTCGCCGGACTGGCTGATGATGATGACCAGATCCTCCGGCTTCAGGATGGGGTCGCGGTAGCGGAACTCGCTGGCGATGTCCACCTCTGCGGGCACCCGCGCCAGCGCCTCGATGGCAGTCTTGCCCACCATACCGGCGTGCATGGCCGTGCCGCAGCCCACCAGATGCACCGTGCCGATGCTGCGCAGCTTTTCGTCCGTCAGCTCCGGGATGCGCAGCTCCGGCAGGCCGTTTTCCACCCGGGGGCTGACCGTTGCCGTGATGGCGGCGGGCTCCTCGTTGATCTCCTTGAGCATAAAGTGGGGGTAGCCGCCCTTTTCGGCGGCCTCCATGTCCCAGTCTGCGGTCAGCTTTTCGCGCTCCACCGCCTCGCCGAACTCGTTATAGAAGCGGATGCCCTGTGCCGTGCACACGGCCATGTCCCCTTCTTCCAGCACGCTGTACCGGCGGGTATACTTGAGCAGCGCCGGGATATCGGACGCCACAAAGTTTTCGCCCTCGCCCCAGCCCACGATGAGCGGGCTTTCCCGCTTGACCGCAAAGATGGTGTCCGGGTAGTCCTTGAACAGCACCGCCAGCGCGTAGCTGCCCCGCACCTTGGCCAGCGCAGCCTGCAACGCCTGCAAGGGCTCGCCCTGATAGCAGCTGTCGATGAGCTTTACCAGCACCTCGGTGTCGGTCTCGCTGGTAAAGGTGTAGCCCTTGGCCACAAGGCGCTCCTTCAGGGCGCCATAGTTTTCAATGATGCCGTTGTGCACGATGCTGACCCGGGGCGTGGAGTGCGGGTGGCTGTTCACGTCGCTGGGCTCGCCGTGGGTCGCCCAGCGGGTATGGCCGATGCCGCAGCCGCTCTGGGGCAGCGCCAGCTCTTCCAGCTTATTGCGCAGGGTGGCGAGCCGCCCCTTGCTTTTGACCACGCGGATGCCGTCCCTCTGGGTAAGCGCCACACCGGCAGAATCGTACCCGCGGTACTCCAGCTTCTCCAAACCATCCAGCAGCACCTGCTGGGCGCTGCGCATGCCAACATAACCTACAATGCCACACATACAAAATACCTCCAGACCGACTGCGGCGCGCCGAAATGCGCTGCTGCACAGTCAGTTTCCTCTATCAAAGTCTATGTTCTTGTATGGCTTTCTTTGCAGGGTTCTGTTTCGGTATTGCTGCCGATTTTTGCCCTGTTCTGCGGCTGGTATAGCCCTCAGCCGGAGAAACACCCGCCGAATCTTTCGATGATTCCTCTCCTCGTCACCCTCACGGCTGTCACCCGTGTGGCCCGGCGCTTTGCGTCAACTTGCGGTACACATTCCTTCTTTCAAAGTTTTTTGGGGCTCAGTGCATCCCCAGCATTTTATGCAGCTTGGGCTGCCACTTCAGTTTGTACAGCAGCAGCAGATTGCACAGTGCCCGGTCGTACAGGGCAAAGGCTACGTTGCCCATGCCCAGTGTGAGCAGGGTCATTGCCAGCGCGGTGGTGCGCAGCTCCTGCGAGATGCTGCCCGCCGGTACTACCACCAGCAGCAGGCCGTACATGGCCAGCACAGCCCCGTTGCACAGCAGCAGCTTGCACACCAGCTGCAAGGCCCCGGGACGGATGCGGTCAAATTTGGGCTTGACCAGCGGGTAATAGCCCAACAGCACGGTGAAGATCAGGGCGATCTCCTTATCCGGCACAAAGAGCAGCCCCAGCAGGCTGACGGCGGCGTAGGCCGTCCACGCCATGGTGATGCCGCACTCCATGCACACCGTTGCGATGAGAAAGCTGGCCACCGCCGGGGCAATGAACATGGCAATGGGGATGATGGTGCCCAGCAGCATCAGTGCCACGCACAGCGCCGCCGCCATGCCGCAGTAGGCCATGGCCCAGCTTTTGCTTTTTCGTTTCTTCATGGGATCTCCCATTTTTCGGTATCTGCGTCCTGTTCCAGCGGGTAGACCGCGTGTTGCAGGCCCAGGATCATGATATTGTTCAGCAGGGTATCGTTCAGCTTGAGATCCAGCATCTTGTACGCCCGCATCAGGTCGTTGGCCGCTGCCAGTGCCTGCCGCCGGGCGTTCTCCATGGCGGCAGCCTGCCCGTTGAGCTCGTTGACCACAAACACGTTGTACTGGCCGTTGCGGCGGTCGGCCTCAAAGCGCTCGGCCTTGTCCAGCAGATAGAAGATGCGGCCGATGCAGCTGCCGATGTACCGCATACTCTTGCGCTGGTTGGGGTCGTCCGTAGCCAGCGTGGAGTACAAAGCGCCGTAGATGTTGCTCATGGGCTCGGCAGCAAGGGCGTAGTTTTTGGCGCTCAGGTTCATCTGCACCACCGCCTGCTCCCGCTCCTGCGCAAACAGCCGCTCCAGTGCCGGGTTCTCCTGCCGGGCCTTCTCGTAGGCGCGGCGCAGCAGCAGCTTGTCCGCTGCGCGGCGCAGGCGCTTTGCCGGGCGCAGTTCGCTGTACTTGCGGTCCTGCAGGTTATGCCAGCCCATCAGGATCTCCACCTGCGCCGCCTGCCGGATGCCCAGCGTCTGGCACATCATGCTGCGCCGACACGGCGTACCGGGCACCCGCTGCCGTTTGCAGGTGGGCATCCGTCCCGCCAGACTGTCGGACAGGATGGCAAACAGCACCCCGTTGGTGCGCAGCAGATGGCAGGCGTAGAAGCCGTAAGACTTGTACATCTGCCGCCGCACCCCGCGGAGATAACGCATATAGGTGTTGTAGTCCCGGATCGTCAGTTCCGGCAGATAGGGCCGCATCCGTCCCTTCATAAGAGCCAGCCATCCTTTCTGTACAGTTTTTGTATCCTTCGGTCAATAAGGTTAGTATAATCCTTTTTGTGCGCCAGCGCAACTACCGGATGCAAAAACTGCCGGAATTTGTCATTATGCCGAATTTTGTGAAATCGTTTTTTCAACAAAAAAACACCCGCAGGCCGTCTCTTTTGTGCAAAAGACAGGCCGTGGGTGTTTGTGCCGGATTTTCCCGGCAAAAGACACACTTTTCCGGCGTAAGGTCTGCCGGGGCGGGGCTTAAATGCCCTTACTTCTTTTCAAAATGGGTGCGCTTGCCGTCAAAGCCGGACTTGGGCATGGGCTTTGCCACCTTCTCGGTCTTGGGGGCGTTATAGTACATATACAGCTGGCAGGGGATCATGCCGTTGTACATCTTGCGGCGCTTGTTGGCGCGCTTGCCGTAGTGCACTTCAAAGTCCATATCGGCGGTAATGGCGTACAGGCCGGCGCAGGGGTTTGCTTCCATCTGCTGGCCCAGCGTGCGCGCCAGCTTTGCAGCGCCCTCAATGGTGCCCAGACGCTCGCCGTAGGGGGGGTTGGTCAGCACGATGGCCTCCGGCTTTGCGGCAAAGGCGGCAACATCTGCCACCTCAAAGTGGCAGCGGTTCTCCACGCCCGCCAGCTTGGCGTTGGCGTTGGCCTGTGCCACGGCGGCGGGGTCGATATCATAGCCGAAGGCTTCAAAGCCCACGTCCAGCTTGGACTCTGCCAGTGCCTTCTGGCGCTGCTCTGCCCACAGGGCGGCGGGCACAAAGCTGTAACGCTCGGCGGCAAAGCGGCGCTTCAGACCCGGGGCGATGTTCATGGCCTTCTGCGCGGCTTCGATCAGCAGCGTGCCGCTGCCGCAGAAGGGGTCCTCCACCAGACTGTCGCGGCGCACACGGCCAAGGTCGGCAATGGTAGCCGCCAGCGTCTCGCGCAGGGGGGCTTCCATGGCGTTGCGGCGGTAACCGCGCTTGTGCAGACCCTCGCCGGTGGTGTCCAGCATGACCTCACACACATTTTTGCGCAGCATAAAGCGCACCTTGTACTCCACGCCGCTCTCGGGCAGCACGGTGGTGCGGTGGCCCTTCATCAGGCGCTTGACCACAGCCTTTTTGATGACGCTCTGGCAGGCGGGGATGCTGGTCAGCTGGCTGTTCAGGGAAGAACCGGTGACCGGGAAGGCGGCGTCCGCAGGCAGAAACTCCTCCCACGGGATGGAGTACACGCCGTCGAACAGCTCGTCGAAGGTGGTGGCCTTATAGCGTGCCAGCAGCAGCATCACGCGCTCCACGGTGCGCAGGTTGAGGTTTGCAGCAGCGATCATCTCTGCCCCGCCGCAGAAGCTCAGACGGCCATCCTCCACCCGGATGTTCTCTGCGCCGATGCGGGTCAGCTCAAATTTAGCGGTGGATTCGCACCCGAAAAAGCAGGGCGCGATCAGTTCAAATTTTGCGGGCATGGTAGTTCCTTTCTGTTCTGTCCCGAAAAAACAGACCTGTCCGACCGGGGACAGGCCTGCCTGTGTTCCTTGTGATCCCAGCTGATGCGATGGCTCAGCGGCCACGGCGGCTGCGGGGGGCATAACCGCCGCCCCGGCGGTTGTTGGTCTCGTGATCGAGATCCGCCATTTTCTCCTCGCTCTGGCTCTTGAAGCGGCTCATCATGTCCTCAAAGCTCAGGTTGTCGGAGCGGGTGGGTGCCTTGGGCTGCCACACCCGGGGTGCGGCTTCCCGGGCAGGGCCACGGCCGCCCTCACGGGGGGCACGGCCTGCACCGCGCCCGCCGGAGCGTCCGCCCTCCTGCCCATTGCGGAAGCCGCCCGGGCGGGGGCCTGCGGGGCGTCCTTCCCGGGGCTGACGCGGCGCCGGGGGCAGCAGCCGCTTGATGGACAGCGCGATCTTGCCGTCCGGTGCAATGTTGATGACCTGCACCTTTACTTCATCGCCATCGTGCAGCACCGTGTTGATATCCTGCACGAACTCGTTGGATACCTCGGAAATGTGGACCATGCCGACACGCCCCTCCGGCAGCGCAACAAATGCGCCAAAGGGCTTTACACCGGTCACGCGGCCTTCGAATACGTTCCCTACCTCAATTGCCAAAACTCAATACTCCTTGCTTTCCAAATACTCTTGACCTGCCGCGCGGTCAGTTACCGGTCACATCCACAAAGATGCGCTCGTTGGGTGCGGCGTAGTTGTAAGAGTCGCGTGCGACCCATTCGGTGATCTGGTCGGCATCGCCGCTCAGTACGCGCTGCAGTTCCTGATTTTCCGTCTGTTGCTGCGCCACCTGTTCGTTCAGTGTTTCCAGTTCTGCCCGCTTGGAGCTGATGGTGACCTGATTGGAGATATAAGCCGCCAGCATACTCAGCAAAAGCAGCACGAAAAACAGGCGGAACGCCATGGTGACCACTGCATTCTTTCTGCGCTTTTTGCGTCCCGTATTCGTCATTGCCTTACGCTCCTGTCTGAACAGCAGACCTTCTGCGTCTGTTCTCTTACTTTGATACGTTTGAATTATACAACAATGCCCGCCGGTTTGGCAAGTTCTTTTTGGATTTTTTTGCGGTTCTTTCGGCGTTCCGGCGTAATTTGCGGGCAGTTTTGGCCGCAGCGCGGCGGCGGCGCAAAGGCTGCACCGCAAAACGGTGCAAAATGCGGCCGGGCAGACGCAAAACAGCCCGGATCCCCCGCCCCAGCGCCCGCAGCGGGATGCCCAGCACCCCGGCAGCGCAAAGGGCGGCGGCAAAGGCCGCAGCCACCATGTACCACCGCAGCACGCCCGCTTTGCTGTACCCGGCGGCGTAGCTCTGGCACGCCAGCAGCACCGCGCCGGAAAGCAGCACATCCGGCACAAAAGCCGCCCTGCCCCGCACGGGCAGAAAAGCCCGTGCCGCGCCAAGAGCAGCGCCCAGCAAAGCGCAGGCGGCGGCTTCCTGCAAGAGCCGGGCGGGCAGCAATACCTGTACCATCAGCGCAGCAGCCGGTGCCAGAAGCTGCCGGCTGCGCGGGCGGCGGTATATTCCAGCCCATCGAACCGCCCGGTCAGCTTCGCCTCCCCTGCTTCCAGATCCAGTGTCTGCATACTGATCTGCGCACCGGACAGGTGCAGAATGCCCTTGCCGGTCTCCAGCGCGGCGCTTTCGGCGCTGCAATGCAGCACCCGCTGCACCCCGGTAACGGTCAGCCTGCTGCGGCTCTCCAAGATCAGGTCATGGGGCAGCGGCGGCTTTGCGGCAGCTTTTTCCATAGGCAGTCCCCCTCTGCCAGCATTGTATGCGGGCAGGGCGGGCGGTTATTCCGCGATCACCTCGTACATCTCGCGGGCAACGTCTTTCGTGCGGGGCTCCACATCCGAGAGCACCCGCACCTTGATGGGACGGTTGCCGAAGGTGACCTCGATGATGTCCCCGGCGTTGACGGCCTGACTGGCCTTGGCTACCTTGCCGTTGATGAGGATGCGGCCTGCATCCGCCACCTCGTTTGCCACGGTGCGGCGCTTGATGAGGCGGGAGACCTTGAGATATTTATCCAGACGCATTTAAGTTGTTCCTTTCTTTTCAGCAAAAAAGCCGCCGCACCTTGTGCAGGCAGCGGCGGCGTGACAGAACCGATTACAGGGTGTCCTTCAGGGACTTGCCGGGCTTGAACACGATGCTGCGGGAAGCAGCGATGGTGATGGGCTCGCGGGTGCGGGGGTTGATGCCCTGACGCTCGGCGCGCTCGCGCACCTCAAAGGTGCCGAAGCCGGAGATGGTGATCTTTTCGCCCTCGGTCATTGCCTTGCCCAGTGCCTCAAAAACAGCGCTGACAGCCTGCTCTGCGCTTTTCTTGCTCATTTCGGTGTTTGCCGCAACCTGTGCGATCAAGTCGGTCTTGGTCATATTATTTGCCTCCATCTGATTTTTGTCTTAAATTCTCTCGTTCTATCGGAGCAGGTCATTCGACCTGAGTACCGCTTTGTTCCTGTTCCAGACACTGCTGTGCAAAGTGCTTGGACGCAAAGGTCAACGCTTCCTCTGCATCCACCCCTGCAAGCCGGGCAGCGTTCACCGCTGCAAACAGCAGCTGGCCTGCGGCCTGCTGCTTTGCGGTGTCCTCTGCCGTGGCAAAGGTCTGCACGGCGGCTTCCAGCCGGTGCTGTGCTGCGGCTGCATCCTGCTGCCCAAGGCCGTGCCCGGCGGCACGCTTTTGCAGTTTCTGCGCCCGCATGAGCGCGGGCAGCGTAGCGGGCACAGTGGCCAGCTCGTCGGCCAGGGTGGTGCGCCCCTTTTCCTTATTTTTGAGCGCATCCCAGCCATTTATACCGGCATTTTCCGCTGCGGAGGACGCAAAGATGCTGGGATGCCGGAACACCAGCTTTTCGCAGACGCTGCGGCACACATCCTCAAAGGTAAAGCGCCCCCGCTCCTCTTCTATGGCGGCGTGGAACACCACCTGCATCAGCACGTCCCCCAACTCCTCCCGGAGCAGTACGGCGTCGTCGGCGTCAATGGCTTCCAGCGCTTCACAGGTCTCTTCCAGAAAATTTTTGCGGATGGACGCATGGGTCTGCACCTTATCCCACGGACAGCCGTTTTCCGGGTCCCGCAGGATGCGGATCACCTGTAACAGCTGCTCCGCTGTATAGGGCGGCTGTGGGTTCCAGTCCAGCACACGTTCCATCTCCTTTTCAAAAAGATATTGTAGATTCTACCGCAGCCGTTGCGGTTTTTCAAGCAAAAAGCCGCAATTTTCCCGCTTTGTTCATGGTTTTCTGCGCTTTTCACAAAAACAGGACGGCGTCCTGTGGGGGATACCGCCCTGTTGCAAAGTTTTCCGGTTACGGGCTTACAGCTGTGCGCCGCACTTATTGCAGAACAGCGCATCGTCCGAGACGGGCGCGCCGCACTGCGGGCAGGTCTTGCGGGCAGGCTGGGCGGGCTGTTCCGGGGCAGCTTCTTCCGCCTCCTCCACGGGGGCTTCGTAGTCCACCTCCGCAGCCTCGGCCGGGGTCAGGGCAGCCTTCAGCCGGGTGATCTCCTGCTCGATGGCATCGATCATCTCGATGTATTTATCCACCAGCGGCTGGTTTTCCTCCTTGCCCTTGGCAAGGCTGTACACCAGTGCACCCAGCTGACGCTGTGCCTTGAGCAGCTTGCCCTGCTCGTTGACCAGCAGCGCCTGCGTCTTGCCCTTTTCGGCCAGATCCATGGCGGCGTTCTTGCCCTTTTCGGCATATTCCAGACCCATTGCTTTGATCTTGTTAAAATCCATAATAGACACCTCTCTTATTCTGGCAGTATTCTCTGCAGATCGCGGCGCATCCTGCGCCATACCGGGGTCGTATTCCCATTATAGCGCAGCGTTATGGCAATTGCAACGAATGCACCGCAATTTTTACAGTTTGGTGCTTGTTTGGAAACAAATTTTACGCATTTTTCACTTGTCCGAAGTTGTTTCTCCGGTGCGGCTGCCGTAGAACTCGCACAGCATACTGTCGGCGGGCAGCAGTTCCAGCGGCAGCGGGTCCACCTGCTCAAATCGGCGGGCAGTCTCGTCCCACAGCTCAGCGTTGTGGCCTTCCAGCGTGAACTGACGGCGCACCTCGCCCAGCAGCCGGGAGATCAGTCCCAGCTCGTAGGTAAAGGAGGTGTCCAGCAAAAAGTCTGCGGTGGTCTTGAAGCCCTTGATATACCGCGTTTCGCCGTCCAGCACCTTGTCCCACATGGAAAGGGTCTTGGCAGGGCTGCGGCCGCGGGCTGCGGCATCCCGCAGAGTGCGGCGGCACAGGCGGATGTCCTGCGTATTGATGACCCGGCGGCCATCAATGCAGTACTCCTCCCGCAGACCGGCGTAGATGCGGTAGATCTGGTCGTCCGGCACAAGGCCGGTCAGCTCCGGGTTGAGGGCATGGATGCCCTCCACGATGCACACACCGCCTTGCAGGTCGATGGGCTCCACCGCGGCAGCACGCTGCTCGGTGGCAAAATCGTAGATGGGCAGCTCGGTCTTGCCGGTCTCGCTGAGCTGGCGCAGGCACTGCTTGATGAGGGGCAGATCCAGCGTTTCAAGGTTTTCGTAGTCCAGTGTGCCGTCCGGCATTTTGGGGTAGTAGGCAGCACCTTTAAAAAAGTTGTCCAGACTGACCACCTGTGCCGGGGTGCCCTGCTGCACCAGAGCCTTTGCCAGACAGTGAGCGCTGGTGGTCTTGCCGCTGGCGGAAGGGCCTGTCAGCATAACGATCTTTGCCCCGGAGCCGCGCACCTTCTGGGCGGCATACTGCACCCGCCGGGCGTAGCTGTTCTCGCTCAGCTGTGCCAGCGCCTGCGGGCTGCGGGCTGCTACATTATAAAGGTCTACTTCAACCAGTCGTTTCGGTACCCAGATCGTGATCATAAAACTCAGCCACTCCTTTTTTCCGTTCCAGTACCTCCGCAAAGCGCTGGATATACTCGTTCGGATACTTAAAATTGAAGATGCGCTGCATCCGTTTGCCCCCATCGGCTACCAGTTTGGTGCTGCCGCCTGCACCCGCCGAAAGGATGGTCTGGACTTCCTCCATGATATAGATATTATAGTAACCCTCGTGGCCCGGCTTGCACCAGCCCACGTTTTCCAGATTTTGCAGCGTATTCTTCTGCCGGTAGAGGTAATAGGGGCGGTAGCCCGCCTCCGCCAGCAGATGGCATTTTTCCAGCATGGCGGCTACGTCTGCGTAGTCGTTCTCCTTCTGATCCTCGATGACGATGCGGGACGCCCGCTTGAGGGTAAGGGTGTGGACAGTGATATTCTCCGGCTGCAAGGCGATGGCCTGCCGCAGGCTGTGCTCAAAGCCCTCCACCGTATCCCCGGGCAGCCCGGCGATGAGGTCCATGTTGATGTCCTCGTGTCCGGCGCGGCGGGCATCGGCATAGCAATCCAGAATATCCTGCGCCGAGTGCTTGCGGCCGATGTTGGCCAGCACCGCGTCCGAGAAGGTCTGCGGGTTGATGGAGATGCGGGTAGCGCCGTATTCCTTGATGACCGCCAGCTTTTCGGCGTCGGTGCAGTCCGGGCGGCCCGCCTCCACGGTATATTCTACGACCTTGGTCAGGTCAAAATTCTCCCGCACAGTGCCCATGAGCTGCCGCAGCTGGGCTGCGGAAAGGCTGGTGGGGGTGCCGCCGCCAATGTAGATGCTGCACAAAGTCAGCCCGGCACGCTCCGCCTGCACCCGGATCTCCGCTACCTCCTTGCACAGGCAGTCCACATAGGGCTGCACCAGCTTGCGGTCACGGTCCAGATTGCAGCTGACAAAGCTGCAATAGCTGCACCGGGAGGGGCAGAACGGGATGCCGATATACAGGCTGTACGTCTTGGGCGCGCTGCCCAGCCGCAGGATCGGCTCCTGCAGGTCGGCAATTTCCTTCGCCATTTCGTATTTTTGCTCCGAGCAGTCGAACCGCTGCAAAAAGAAGCGGTCGATCTGCTCTGCGCTCCACCCGGCGGCGCGCTTATCGTGGATCAGCCGCACCGGGCGCACACCGGTCATTTTGCCCCAAGGCGGGCGGATGCCCGTCCACTGGCGCAGCAGGTCATAGGTCAGGCTGGCAAGGGCAAACTCCGGCGTTTCGCCGCCCTGCTCCACCGGCAGCGGCAGCGGGGCTTCCAGCGTTTTGCTCTTTTCTCCCTGCCGCACCAGAACCCGCAGACCGGTATCGGTCTTTTCTGCCCACAGACAGTCCTCGGCAGGCTCCGGCGGGGTCAGGGTCAAGGGTGCCATGGGGTAAAACAGGCGTGCAAGGTGTTCCACCTCGTACCCGGAGGGCAGCCCAGTGATATAGATCTTCATGTCGTTCTCTCTTTAAAAAATGTCGTTGCCGCCGCGCAGGGCGCTGCGGATATAGTAGTTGTTGTCCAGCTCCGCGCCAAAGGTGGAAAATTCGCCGTGGCCGGGCAGCACCTGTGTTTCGCGGGGGATGGGCAGCTGCGCCAGCTTGCGCAGGCTGTCTGCCATCTGCGCGCTGCTGCCGCCCTCAAGGTCGGTGCGGCCGATGCTGCCGGTAAACAGCGTATCGCCGCAGAACAGATACTCGCCGC
>ERZ870052.345-NODE-345-length-18580-cov-5.363779_pt1 | contig 18580 bp, 18 predicted proteins | sample MGYA00520889_ERZ870052 | MGnify/ENA primary metagenome ERZ870052 (study PRJEB32232, sample SAMN07284988) | human gut metagenome | biome: human-associated habitat; material: feces | host: Homo sapiens | place: Tanzania | collected 2014-08-14 ...
TGGATCAGACATGCTGACAGAACCATGCAGCAGCTAACTTCATTTAATTACACAGATTTTAAAGAAAGATTAGGAAGCCGTGAGTAACGGCTTCCTAATACATTTTTATCTAACACATTTCTTGTTTCACATCAACGTCCATACCCAATAGACAACTCCAAGCGCCCAGCTTGTCACAATTCCATACAGGATCACCGGTCCGGCAATTGTAAAAATCTTACAACCAATACCAAAAACCTGTCCTTCTTTCTTATATTCAATTGCAGGTGCTGCAACAGAGTTGGCAAAGCCGGTAATCGGGACAAGTGCGCCGGCACCGCCCCATTTGGCAAGCCGTGGATAGATTCCGGTACCGGTGAGAAGGATACTCAGGAGAATGAGCAGAATAGAAGTCCAGCTGCTGCAGTCATTCTGGGAAAGCTTTTTCAGTTCACAGAAATGATAAATACATTGTCCAATCAGGCAGATCATTCCACCAAGGAAGAATGCTTTTATCATATTGAACCACACATTGTGCTGTGGTGTTTTCTTTTTGACATAGGCTTCGTATTGCTTCTGTTGCTTCAATTGTTCTATTTTGTCCATAAATGAAAATCCCTTCTTTTTGTTTTTAAATTCTACACATAGTTTTTCACAAAAATGAAAATAATATCCTTAAAAATAAATAATGAAACATCAGAAATGAGGAAACGATATGAATGATACGGAAAACAAGAACCGGGCAGTTGAATCAGAGCGTGGTCCTTTTCATCTGTCACAGCTTCGTGGAGCACAGAGCATTGTATTCACAAAAGCACCTTATCTTCTAAGCGCAGCATCTGTTGCCGGAAGCAAAGAAGCGCAGGGGCCGCTTGGAAAATGCTTCGATCTGACAAATGAGGATGACCTGTTTGGGGCAGAAACCTGGGAGGAAGCCGAAAGCAATATGCAGAAGGAAGCCTGTGTACTGGCGCTTGGAAAGTCGCATGTGGATCCGAAGTCTGTGCGTTATCTCTTTGGAGGAGATCTTCTCAGACAAGGGATTGCAACTTCTATGGGAGTGGAAGATCTGCAGATTCCCATATTCGGCCTGTACGGTGCATGCTCCACATCAGGAGAAGCACTGGCATTAGCAGCAATGAGTGTGGCAGCAGGATACGGAGATTACATGCTGGCAGTAACATCCAGCCATTTCGGAAGTGCAGAGAAAGAATTCCGATTTCCGTTAGGATATGCGAACCAGAGACCACTTTCCGCACACTGGACCGTGACAGCCAGCGGGGCTTTCCTCGTAGGAAGCCATCTGAATAAAATACATTCCGATAAGCAACGTCAAAGAAAGTCCCAGTTCCGGCACATCCGGATCACTGGTGTCACGATAGGGAAGATCGTGGACTTTGGATTGAAAGATTCGCAGAATATGGGGGCATGTATGGCTCCGGCCGCAACCGATACCATCTACCGCAATTTCCAGGATCTTGGACGAACCCAGGAGGATTATGATCAGATCATAACAGGTGATCTTGGATACATTGGTCAATCCATACTTTTTGACCTGATGAAAAGCAGAGAATATGACATCAGAAAAAAGCATATGGATTGTGGAATGACCATCTTTGATCAGGAGACACAGGATACACATGCCGGCGGAAGTGGCTGTGGATGTGCAGCGTCAACATTGGCTTCTTATATTCTGCCAAAGCTTGAGAGCGGAGAGTGGAGAAAGATACTTTTCGTGCCAACTGGTGCATTGATGTCAACAGTCAGTTTCAATGAAGGAGCAAGTGTGCCGGGAATTGCACACGCAATTATGATCGAACACTGTTGAGAATCTTATCATAATAGAAAAAAGTGAAAAATATGCTAAGTATGTGTTAAATAATAGAAAAGGAATAGAAAAAATGGATTATATAAAAGCATTTTTAATCGGAGGCCTCATCTGCGCTGCGGTGCAGATTCTTTTAGACAGAACAAAGCTGATGCCGGGACGGGTTATGGTATTACTCGTCTGTACAGGAGCAGTGCTTGGATTTATCGGAGTATACGAACCATTTGTAAAATTCGCAGGAGCAGGTGCAAGCGTTCCACTTCTTGGATTCGGAAATGTCCTGTGGAAAGGTGTGAAGGAAGCTGTTGATAAAAATGGATTCCTCGGAATCTTCCTAGGAGGGTTCAAGGCAAGTGCTGCCGGAATCAGCGCAGCACTTATCTTTGGATATTTGGCTTCACTGATTTTTGAACCCAAAATGAAAAAATAAACAAAAAATCATAATAATGTTACAAGGTTTGACAAAATGTATATGAAAAATACTTGACAGTTAAAAAAAAATGAAATATTCTTAGATATGTATGAAAGGCAAAGAAGAAACGACGTAAAGGGGCACAATAGAGTTCATTCATAGTGCCTCTTTTACTTTGTAAAGGATAGACTAAAGATGATTGATATACATAGCCATATCTTGCCTGGAGTTGATGATGGAGCGTCTTCGATGAAAGAAAGTCTTCATATGCTTTCTATGGCGAGAAGACAGGGAATCACGGATGTGTTTGCAACTTCACATTATTCCAGGGCATTTCCAAATAGAAATCCGGAGAAGTTGAGACAACTCCGTGATGAACTGATGCGCAGGGCCAATCGTCCGGTGAAAGGTCCGGATGGAAAGGTAAAGCATAGACAACCAATTCAGATTTGGACAGGACAGGAGATTTTCTACTCGAATAGTGTGATCCGTCTGCTTGAAGAAGACAGACTGCTTACATTGGCAGACAGCAGTTATGTGCTGATTGAGTTCATGCCATCGACACCTTATTCCGAGATCTGTACCGCAGTACGGAATTTGTCAAGGATCGGATATATTCCTGTGATTGCACATGCAGAGAGGTATCGCTGTCTTAGAAAAGGGAAACGATTAGAAGAACTGATCGGGTTAGACGCATTGATTCAGATGAACTACAAATCTGTCGGCGGCAGCTGGCATGATGTAACAGCACACTGGTGCAGAGATAATCTGAAGAAAGGCAATGTCCATCTGATGGGAACAGATATGCACAACACCGGGAACCGGATGCCAGATACAAAAGAGGCGATGAGCTGGATGCGGACACATTTGGACAGAAAATATCTTAAGAAGATAACAAAAGATAATGCGCTTCGCATTACAGAAAATAAAATTATAAGATAAAGGGGAGTAATGATGGGAAAAACACATGATGACGAGGTTGAGATTGACCTCAGAGAACTGTTCTATGCATTGAAGAAGCACATTCTGATCATTCTTGCAGCATTACTGGCCGGAGCAGTGATTGCCGGTGCGGCTACAAAGATCTTTATAACACCAGTTTACAGTGCGACTTCTACAATGCTGGTTCTTACAAAGGAGACAACACTTTCTTCACTGGCAGATCTGCAGATCGGCAGTCAGTTGACGAAAGACTACAACATTCTGATTACAAGCCGTACGGTGTTGCAGGACGTTGTAGATGAATTGAATCTTGATATGAGTTATAAAGCACTGAAAGGATGCATTACAGTAGATAATCCGACAGACACACGAATCCTTTCAATCACAGCAACAAGTACAGACCCGGAGATGGCAAAAAAGATTGCTGATACACTGGCGAAGACATCATCTGATTTTATCGGAGATAAGATGGAAGTGACACCGCCAAAGATTATTGAGGAAGGTGAAGTGCCGATTATTCAGACAAGCCCGAACACAAAGAAGAATGTGATGGTTGGAGCATTAGCAGGTCTCGTACTTTCAGCAGGTGTTATCATTCTGCTTACACTGATGGATGATACGATTAAGTCAGAAGATGATATTGAGAAATATCTCGGTCTGACAACACTGGCAACAATCCCGGATAGAAAAGACTTTATCTCAGGAAAAGGACCGCGTAATTCCAGAAAATCAGCAAAGAAAAAGAAGAGTAAAAGGAGGAAAAAATAAATGGCAATTCAGAGAGTTCTGATGACGGATTCCAGAAAAGAAGACGTCTTCTATGAAGAGGCTATTAAGACCCTCCGTACGAATATGCAGTTCAGCGGTGTGGAGACGAAGAGTATTGTTATCACAAGCTGTTATCCGAATGAGGGAAAGAGTGATGTGGCATTCCAGCTTGCAGTAGAGATTGGCAAGATGGGAAAGAAAGTTCTGGTTCTTGACGCAGATATCCGTAAGTCAAGTTACATCAAGCGTTTCCAGATTAAACAGAAAATCGATGGACTTTCACAGTACTTAAGTGGACAGGTGAGTAAAGAGCAGATCATATATTCTACAAACTATCGTAACGTAGATATCATTTTTTCCGGTCCGTATGCACCGAACCCGTCCGAGCTTCTCGAGCAGGAGCTTTTTAGCAAGCTGATCGAGGAAGCAAGAAATGCATATGATTATGTTTTGATCGATACACCACCGATGATCAGCATGAGTGATGCCTCTATTGTTGCAAAACAGTGTGACGGAGCAATCCTTGTGATTGAGAGTGAAGTTGTCAGCAGAAAAGATGCAACGAAAATAAAAGATCAGCTGCTGAAGAGTGGATGTAAGCTGCTTGGAGCAGTATTGAACAAAGTCGATATGAAGAAAGAAAAGTACTATAATAAGTATAATTCTTATTATTACTACGGAAGTAAAGAGCAGGAATAAATAGATAATGTCTGAAAAGAAAAGTAATAATCAGAAGAAACAATGGCTCATAGGATTCTGTGGTTTGCTTGTTATCGGTGCAGCGGGAGGAATGCTGGCTGCGAAGATGACAGCGGCACCTTCGGATACTGAGAAGACTGCCAAAGATATGGCAGGGCAGGAATCCGGAGAAGAAGATTCACTTACAGATACAATCACCTGGAAGGGCGAGAAGTATCAGTATAATGATCATCTGAGTAATTTTCTATTTCTTGGAATTGATAAGAGAGAAAAAGCAGAGACGAATGTAGGTCATGCAGATGCAGGACAATCAGATGCATTGTATCTTCTGTCCTGGGATAGAAAAGAAAATACAATCACTACAATCTCGATTCCCAGAGATACGATCACTGAAGTTGAAGCATATGGACCGGGGGGAGAGAGTCTTGGGACAAGTCAGGATCATATCAGTCTGGCATATGCGTATGGTGACGGAAATTATAAAAGTGGAGAATTGTCGAAAGAAGCAGTGTCAAAACTTTTTTATGGATTGAATATCCAGGGATATTGTGCAATCAATTTGGACGCATTGTCAATTTTGACTGACAGTGTCGGTGGTGTTACAGTCACTGTACCTAACGATAGCCTGGAAGAAAAATATCCGGAATTCAAGAAGGACAGTCAGGTGACGTTGGATGGAACAAATACAGAGACATTTGTTCGTTACAGAGATATCAATGTTCATCAGAGTGCCATTACAAGAATGGAACGTCAGCAGGTATTTATCAAAGCATTCGAGGAAGCCGCGAAGAAAAAAATCGCGGAAGATTCCGGTTATACAGTGAAGATGTATTCGGACTTAGAGCCATATATGGTGACAAATATCAGCAAAGATCAACTGTTGAAGATCACTCAAAGTATGACAGAAGGGAAAGAAGATACAGACTGGACAGTACCGGGAGAAGCTGTTGAAGGAGAAGACCATGATGAATATCATGTCGATGACAATGCACTGTATGAAAAGATAATTGAAACATTCTATAAGAAAGTTTCTGATTCGAATTAATCAGTGCAGAATACAGGAAGAGGAACAGAAGAATTCAGCAATCATAAAATGCTGTGGTGAAAGAGGTGCAGTACTTGTGAAGAAAAATATTTACAAGATAATCGCAATTATAGCCGGAGTGGCTGCAGTTGCATGTGCGGCTGTTGGTGGCTACAAGTATTATCAGGAGAAACATGCCGGTGATAATTACGAAGAAGTGCGGGAGACGGTAAAGAAAGAGACCGAACCCGCACCGGTAGAAGAGAAGGCACCTGTTGAAATCCCAATTGATTTTGCGGCACTGCAGGAACAGAATCCGGAAGTATATGCATGGATTCAGATTCAAGACACAAACATTGATTATCCAATCCTTCAAAGAGAAGGAGATAACGGATATTATTTGGATCATACGATCGACGGAGAGAAGAAGACAGAAGGTTCCATATTTACCGAAGATTATAACAGCAAAGATTTTGAAGATCCGAATACAGTGATCTATGGGCATGACATGAAAAATGGCGCTATGTTTCAGAACCTTTTGAGTTATCAGGATAAAGACTTTTTTGATAACCATAAAGATGTTATAATATATACGCTGGATGCAATTCGGCATTATCAGGTTTTCGCAGCATATCTGTATGATGACAGGCACCTTATGCAGAGTTTTGATTTTAATATAAAGTCTGTTTATCAGACTTATCTCGACAGCATTTTTGCTATCCGTGATATGAGTGCCAAGATTGACACGTCACAGAATGTGTCAGCTGATGACAAAATCATCACATTATCAACATGCTATGGCAATCAGTCAGACAAGCGATTTCTCGTGCAGGCTGTACTGGTTTCTATAGAAAAATAATTTTAAGAAAGGAAGAGTGGGAAACATGAAGAAAAGAATTTTTGGAACTGTCCTTGCTGCAGCTCTGATTGTTACTCAGGCGGTTGCCGCATTTGCAGCACCTTTAGCTCCGAGTAAGACAGCATTACCAAGCGTAACTGGTTCAAGTACATCTAGTTATATTATTACAGCTGCATCTTCAGAGTCTTTTTCTGATGTGAAGAACGAAGAGGTCATTAATGATCTTCTTGCAGTGAACAACGGAACAAAGTCATTGACGGATGTCGTTGGTAAAACAACTCCAGAACTGACAGATCAGTTAGCTGGGAAAGAAATGGTTTCTCCATTTTTTGATTTGAAACCAGAGAACGGCGGAATCAAGAATGAAGAAGGAAAGTATGTAGTTACAATTTCTGTACCATCCCTTACAAAAGCAATGACTGATGTTCAGATTCTTCACTACAGCACAGTAAGAAACCTGTTTGAATTAATCACACCTACAAGTGTAGATTATGAGAGTAAGACAATTACAGCTGTATTTGAAGATCTTTCACCTGTAGCAATTATTGCTAAAGTTGATGCTTCTAAAGCTGCTGATTCTACAGTAGGAACATCACCGAAGACAGGCGTACCGTCTACATGGATGGTATTCTTCGGAGCAGCTGTAGTACTTGCAGGAGTTTCTGCAGTAGCTTACAGAAAAGAGAGATAATTTTTAATTATTTCTGTTATTTGAACATATGTGGTGGAATGTGATTCCACGGCATATGTTCAAATAATTTATTAGTAGTCATAGTATGTTTTATTGTTGTTGGAATGATTTCAGCAGGAGATTAGGGAAAAGGATGCACGTGAATGTACAGAAAGAAAAGTGATAGCTGGCTGAAGCATTGGGACTTTATTGTTCTGGATCTTGTAGCATTACAGTTGGCTTATATATGTAGTTATGTCCTGCGTATGGGGACAAGAGATCTGTATCATAATGTATTTTATCTGAATATTGGAATTATTATTGCATTAATAGACATTTGTACCGCTTTCTTTACAGAGCCTTACCGTGGCATCATGAGAAGAGGATATTTCGTAGAATTTAAGAATGTGTTAAAGCATATATTTATTGTAAGTGCGCTTGTGATAGTATATTTGTTCATGAGCAAACAGGGCGATAAGGCATCACGTCTTATGATCACTTCATTTATCCCAATATCAGTTGCATGTGTTTATGCAGTACGAATTGTGTGGAAACGATATTTATTGAAACATGGTCGTCTGCTTTATGAAAAAATGAATATGCTACTTGTTACAACAAGTGGTGAGATTGATTACATGTTGAAACGCGTGGAACAGAACGTGTTTAATGAATTTGAAATTGTCGGTATTGTATTTGCAGATCGTGAACCGGAAGAGAATGAATCTATTGCAGGAATTCCGGTCGTAGGTAAGATTGATACATTGACCGATTACATACAGACAAGATGGATAGATTCTATTCTTATTGGAATTAAGAAGAAAACATTGATACCAGAAGACTTGATTGAGACCTGTTCTAATATGGGAGTGACTATCCATGAATGCCTGGATCTTAGAAGTGGATGGACAGAAAATCAGTTTATTAACCGTATGGGTGGATATACGGTTCTTACATCAAGTGTCAGAGTAGTTTCCTCACGACAGGCTATGATGAAGAGAATGATGGACATTTGTGGTGGAATCGTTGGAATGATCTTGACAGGTATCATTACAATATTCCTTGCTCCGGCAATCTATATTGCTTCACCGGGACCAATCTTCTTTTCTCAGATGAGAGTAGGAAAAAACGGTAAATTATTTAAGATCTATAAATTCCGAAGCATGTATATGGATGCAGAGGAACGCAAGAAAGAACTGATGAAACAGAACGAGATGAAGGGTCTTATGTTCAAGATGGAGAATGACCCAAGAATCATCGGAAGCGGAGCGGATGGAAGCAAGCACGGACTTGGTTGGTTTATCCGCAAGACATCTCTGGATGAATTTCCGCAGTTTTGGAATGTACTCAAAGGAGATATGAGTCTCGTAGGAACCCGTCCACCAACAGTAGATGAGTGGAAACAGTATGAGCCATATCACCGCGGAAGACTTGCTGTAAAACCGGGATTGACCGGAATGTGGCAGGTGAGCGGAAGAAGTGATATCACTGACTTTGAGGAAGTTGTAAGGCTTGATATGGAATATGTCAAGAATTGGAATATCGGAATGGATATTAAGATTCTGTTCAAGACCGTCGGAGTTGTGCTTAAGGGCAGCGGATCCAAGTGATGGATTGGATGGAAGAGATGAAGTAGGATGAATGATGATCTGCAGTGGAACCGAGTGGGGAAGCTGCGGGTGTTATTGGTAATGAACGTATAGCTATATAGAGAAATGAAGGGAGAGGGAAGACTGTGGGCTTGGGAGGGGAAGTGAGCTTGTTGAGATGGTTTTCTTTTTTTGCAGGGTTGAACGTATAGCTGTATAGAGAAATATGTTTATAGATAGAATTCGAGAGGAATATATAGGAATGTCAAATAAGAAAAATCTTCTGATTTATGCTCATTACTATATTCCAGACACTGCGTCAACGGGGCAGATTCTCCGTGAACTGGCGGAGGGGATGCTGGATAAGTTCAACATCACGATTATCTGCGTGGTGCCGAGTTACTTAGGGACAATTGAAGATAAGTATAAGACACAGAAATATTACGATGAAGAAATCAACGGCGTAAAAGTGTTGAGAATCCAGGTTCCGGAGTTCAGCAAGACCAATAAGAAGAGCCGTGTGAAGAATATTGTTTCTTATTTCTTTGGAGCAATGGGTGCAACTTTTAAGGTTGGCAAGATGGACTATGTTTTTTCCATCTCACAGCCGCCTATTCTTGGAGGACTGTTGGGTGTCTGGGGCAAGTGGGTGAAGCACGCCAAGTACATTTATAACATTCAGGATTTCAACCCGGAGCAGGTGTTGGCTGTTGGCTACACCAAGAGCAAGTTTATCACTGATGTCATGATGTGGTTTGATAAGTTCAGCTGCAAGCGTAGCGACCTTGTGATCACAGTCGGTCGTGACCTGGTGGAAACGGTGGAAAATCGTTTCAAAGGCAGGAAGGTTCCTAAGACTGTCATGATCAACAACTGGATTGATGAGAATGAGATCTATCCGCTGGATGAGAGTAACGAGAAGGTTTTGGCTTTCAAGAAGACGTACGGTCTGGATGGCAAGTTTGTCATTATGTATTCCGGGAATATCGGTCTGTACTATGACCTTGAGAATCTGATGAAGGTTGTGGAGAGAATCAAGCCGGGTACTAAGACTGTCGATGGCCGAGAGGTTGTATTTGCTTTTGTTGGTGCCGGTTCTGTGCTGGATAAGTTGGTGCTGTATGTAAAGCAGCATCACATGGACAATGTGGTATTCGTTCCGTATCAGGATAAGGCTGATCTGATTTATAGCTTGAACGCCGGCGATGTTCACTGGTGCGTGAATGCAAAAGGAATTAAGGGTGTAAGTTGCCCATCAAAGGCATACGGAATTATGGCAGCGGCTAAGCCGATATTAGGAGTGCTTGAAGAAGGTTCCGAGGTTCGCTGTCTGATTGAAGATACACACGGTGGTCTCTGCTGCGAGCCGGGAGAGTATGACAGGGTTGAGAAAAACATCCGCTGGTTTATTGAGAACGCTGGAAGTGATGAACGGAAGGCGATGGGAGCCAGAGGCCGTGAGAATCTGGAGAAGAATCTGACCAGGGGTGTGTCGGTGAGAAAGTATGCAGAAGAGATTTTGAAGTTGTGAGGTGTAAGAAAATGAAAATTGTGCAGATAAATACTTTTCCATATAAGGCCACAGGAACTATTATGATGAACATTCATGCAAAACTGCTAGAACAGGGAGTCGATTCATATGTTGTATGGGGAAGAGGAAGAGCTGCACAAAATGAACATGAAATAGCTATTTTAGATAATGTAGGTGTGAAATGGCATGGAATTTATACTCGAATTACTGATAGAACAGGATTTGCTTCAAAAAGAGCAACTAAGAAATTAATAGGTGAGTTAGAAAAAATAAACCCTGATATCATTCATTTACATAATATACATGGATATTACGTAAATATTGAAATGTTATTTAAGTATATAAGAAATAACAGAATTAAAGTAGTATGGACATTACATGATTGTTGGGCTTTTACTGGACATTGTGCATATTTCGATATGGTAGGATGTGAAAAGTGGAAAACAGGGTGTTACAACTGCGAACAGAAACAAACATATCCTATATCTATGATTAAGGACAATTCTAAATGGAATTGGAAAATGAAACAAGAATTGTTTACAGGACTAGATATGACAATAGTTACACCAAGTAAGTGGTTAAAAGCATTAGTGGAACAATCTTTCTTAAAAGAATACCCTGTAAATGTAATTTATAATGGTATTGATTTAGATGTTTTTCATCCCACAAAGATATATCTTGAAGAATTATCTAGATTAAATAATAAATATTTAATTCTTGGCGTAGCAAGTGAATGGTCTGAAAGAAAAGGATTGCAAGATTTCTTGAAACTTGCAAATATTTTGGATAAAAATAAGTATCAAATTGTTTTGGTTGGACTTAGCAAACAACAAATAAAAAAATTGCCAAATTATGTTATAGGAATAGAACGCACTGGAAATGCAAGGGAGTTAGCTGGAATATACACACAAGCCGATGTTTTTTTCAATCCAACATATGAAGATAATTTTCCAACTACAAATTTAGAATCAATTGCATGTGGTACACCGGTTATTACTTATAATACCGGAGGAAGTCCAGAAGCCATTTCAAAAAACACAGGTGTTGTGATTGAAAAAGGAAAAATAGAAAATGTTGCACAATGGATTTTAGAACATAGTCATTCGAAAATAGATCAATGTCAATATGATAAATTGATAATTGAGAAAAAATATATGTTAGAGAATTACATAAATTTGTATCAGGAAATAGTGAGGAAATAAGTTGTGGAACCGATTAAAGTATTATATATAAATGGAAATATTATGAAACGCGGAGGAATAGAAGCGTTTATGATGAATTATTTCCGAAATATAGATAAAAATAAAGTGCATATTGATTTTTTAGTACATGGATATGGAAAAGGTGTTTATGATGATGAAATATTAGCTGCAGGTAGTAAAATATATCATGTATCTACTAAGAGTAAACATCCTATAAGATATCAAAAAGAATTGAAAGAATTATTTAGAGAGGAGCATTTCGACATAATTCATTCGCATTTGGATGCAATGAGTGGATGGATTTTAAAAATTGCGAAACAATGTGGAATAGGCGTACGAATTGCACATAGCCATAATACAGACCATCTTACAACGAATCCTATAAAGAGAATGATTAATGAATATGTAAAAAAGCAAATACCGAAATATGCTACAGATATGTTTGCGTGTTCTCAAGCAGCAGGTAAGTGGCTATTTGGAAAAAACTCGAAATTCGAGATTATAAATAATGCAATAGAGTTAGAGCACTTTCAATACAATGATAAAATAAGAAATTACATTCGCAATAGATATAATTGGACGGATAAATTTGTGATAGGGCATGTTGGTAGATTCGATTATCAAAAAAATCAAGAATATTTGATTCCTGTTTTAAAAGAGGTTTTGCGCAATAAACCAAACGCATTACTGATCTTTATAGGAAGTGGAGATACAGAACCAATGGTCAGAAAGTTAGCTGTGGAAAATAAAGTTGAAGAACATATTGTATTTTTAGGCTCGAGAGATGATGTAAATGAATTTTATAATGTCTTTGATTTTTTTGTACTACCATCTCGGTTTGAAGGATTGGGAATAGTGGCGGTTGAAGCACAAGTGAATGGGGTGCCATCTGTTTTGTCAGAAGAAATTCCGAAAAATGTAAAAATAAACGACAATGTAGTTTTTGCACCATTAAATAAGAGAAACGTATGGATAGAAGAAATATGTGCTCCTAAAACAAGGAAAGATGGGACAGATAAAGCGCGAGAAGCAGGGTATGATATATTATCTGAGGCGAGAAAATTAGAAAAAAAGTATTTAGATATGTTTTAATTTATAGATGAAGGAAATAAAAATGTGTCGTGAGGATAAAATTTCGGTTATTATACCAGTGTATAATGCAGAAAAGATGATTGAAAGATGTATAAAGAGTATTTTGGGACAAAGCTATAGTAATTTAGAAGTTATAGTGGTAGATGACGGATCAACAGATGGTACAAAAGATATTATAAATGAGATTTCCATAAAAGATAATAGGGTTATTTATAGGTTTCAGAATAATGCAGGAGTTTCAAAAGCACGAAATACCGGAATAAAATGTGCAGAAGGGAAGTTGATAACATTTGTAGATGCAGATGATTGGTTAGAGTATGACGCAATTGAAAAGATGTATTTTGCAATGGATAAAGAAACAGGGTTTGTATGTTGTGGAACTTTTATTCATAATATAAATAAGATTGACAATTATTCTGTGTCAGAGAATTGTGCTTTAACAAGAGAGGAAACTTTGTTTTCTTTATACTCGGATTCATTTGTAAGACCAGTTGTTTGGGGAAAATTATACAGAACTGATCAGATAAGGGATAAACTAGTATTTAATACGGAAATTGCACATGCAGAAGATATTATGTTTGTTTCTAATTTTACATTACAAACCAAAAAAAATATTCTTCTGCATTATTGTGGATATCACTATTCAGCAGATAATGTAAATAGTGCAATGCATGAGTTACAAACCAAGAAAGCCTTAAATTTTAATGAAAAGTGGGTATCTTCATGGATGGCGTATGAAGAAATGGAAAAGACATTAAAACAAGCAAAGGTTCCAAACTATGTTTATAAGAGATTCGTAGAATCAAAGGTTGAGTGTGGAAAAAGTTGTTTGAAAATTTTGTATAATAATTATCAAGATAATCATTATTTAAAGAAAATAATTAAGAAATATATCTTAAGTAATTATGTTATATATTTAAAGGGAAATAGAGAAAAAACTAAGACAAAAATATCAACGTTAATATGTACCCTTTGTCCTGCAAATGTAAACCGTTTTTTGAGGAGATAATATGAATAGAGTGAGTATAATTGTTCCTATTTATAATACAAAGAAATATCTTGATAGATGTGTAGAGTCTTTAACAAATCAGACATATAATAATATTGAAATTATTTTGATAGATGATGGTTCGACAGATGGAAGTTCTGAGATATGTGAAAAATATAAAAATGTGGATAACAGAATTCAAGTGGTGCACCAAAAGAACGCAGGAGTATCTGCTGCAAGAAATCAAGGTATAGAAATTGCAAGTGGAGATTATATTACTTTTTGTGATTCAGATGATTATTATGAAAAAGATAAGATAGAGATACAGTTGAATGATTTACTAGAAAAGAAAACAGATGTAAGTATTATTGGAATTCAGGCCGATTATCCAAATGGAAAAAGCAGAACAAGATTTAATACAAAGGAATCATATCTTTGGCAAGAACCTAATACGGAATATATAAAATTTTTATTAAGTGATGAATTGTTTCCGTTTTCGCAATACGCGCTTCTGATTAAACGAAATATTTGTAAGCAAGTTCGTTTTTGGGAAGGAAAACGTATAAATGAAGATAAACTATTTTGTTATGAGATTCTAAAAAAAGCAAAAAGTGTGAGTTTTTTGTCTTTGAGTAAATATCATTATGTGTTGCAGAACGAGTCCGCAACACATACAAAATTTAGTGAAAAGTATTTTGATGCAATAATCATTGCGAAAAAGATGGAAAAAGATATAGAACTTATATATCCAGAATGGCAGTTTTATGCAACGATGAATATGTGTAAAACATTGATATCAACTTTAAAATATATGTTAAAGGATAAAAATACAAATTATAAGTATAGAGTAGAGAGAAAAAAAATAATCTCAGCAATTAAGGATAAGAAATATGAATCTGTAATAAAAACATTTAATTGGAAAAGAAAGTTAGAAACAAGAATGATGGTAATGCTGCCTTTTACATATTCAAAAATGATTAGAGTATATACCTATATAACTAAAAAAATACGTGGAGGTGTGTAAAATGAAGGTTGCGATTATCACTTTTCACAGAGCAATTAATTACGGTGCTGTTTTACAGGCATATGCACTACAGGAAGCGATAAGACTAAAAGGATATGAGTGTACAGTGTTAGATTATCTATGCCCGACAATGGAAGAATATACTGCTTCATTTAATATGTTTGAAAAAGAACGTAAGATGAGAAACTATGTAGTAGCAAGTATTAAAGCACCTTTCAGACTAATTCGAAAAAAAAGATTTCAAGCTTTTTGTAAGAAGTATTTAAGACTTTCTAAATCTGTCAAGAATTTGGACGAAATATCGTTATCCTATGATTGTTTTATCACTGGAAGTGATCAAGTTTGGAATGATTATTTGACAGGTAATGATATGAGATATTTTTTGGATTTTGTAAACTTAGACGAAAAGAAGAAATCATATGCAGCTTGTTTTGGATATGAAGTGTTGCCAAAAAAATTGGAAGAAAGTTATAAAAAATACTTGAAAAAATTCGATAAAATATCTGTAAGGGATGAAACTAGTAAAAAAATAGTTCATCAATTATTAGGTGATGAGAAGGAAATTTCTATTGATGTGGATCCGACGCTTCTGTGGACAGAGGCGTTTTGGCAGAAATTTAAACAAGATAATCAAAGAGGAAAATATATCCTAGTATATTCATTAAATAAAGAAATTGGGCTGATGAAGTGTGCAAAAGAATTGAGCGAAAAATATAATATGGATATATGGTATATATGTAATGATATATTTGAGATGAAGAAATACTCCTATGCAAAGCATATCTTTTCACCGAAACCAGAAGAGTTTTTATCGTTGATAGCAAATGCAGAGTATGTAATAACAAATTCTTTTCATGGTACGGTGTTTTCTCTTATTTTTCATCGCAAATTTTATTGCGAAACTCAATATGGAGGTAAGAAGAATAAAAGAATAGAAGATCTGTTGGAGGAAATAGGATGTACAAATCATATTATGACTAGTGAAGGTGTGATTGAAGAACAAAATGATATGCTCCAATGGAATGCCGTAGATGAGAAAATTGCAAACATGCGAAAAAATTCTTTGGAATATTTAGCAACATTAAATATGAGGGATTAAAAATGAAAATAGCGATAATGACATGGCAGTATCCGAATTATGGAACATTGTTGCAGGCATTTGCATTGCAGACTGTTTTAGAAAAGCAGGGGTACGATGTCAAAATAATTAATTACGAAACGCAGAAAAAAGATGTTGTTATTCTTAATAAATACAATTTAAGGAGACAGATAAAACGAATCCATGCATTTCTGAAAAAAAAATATTATTTTCTTCAATTAAAGAAAAATAGTGTGGATTATCAAAAAGAAATTGAAAGAAGACAGCAATTGTATGATATGTTTATCCATTCTGAGTTACATATGACTGAACGATTGAATAAGAGTGAATTGACAAAATTAATTAGAGTTTTTGATACATTTATTGTCGGAAGTGATCAAGTATGGAGCCCTAAATATTTGGATACAGCTTTCTTTTTAGATTTTGTAAATGGAAAAAAGAAGATATCCTATGCTCCTAGTTTTGGAGTAAACACGCTGGACGATAAAACAGCAGAATTTATTAAGCCGTTGTTGGAAAAAATAGATAAAATATCGGTAAGAGAATTGCAAGGTCTTGAAATAATTCAAGATAAACTAAAATTAAATGGAACTGTTGTGTTGGATCCTACATTACTTTTAGATAAAAATGAATGGATGAAATACTTAGAAATTCGAAGGCAAGAAAAAAAGAGAATTCAGCAAAAATATATTTTGTGTTATTTCCTTGGGAACAATGAATATTATTGGAATATTGTAGAAAGGGTCAAAAAAAAGTTAGGTCTACAGGTGGTTCTTATCCCTTGTACCAGTAAAGCATATGAAAAGGAATATAAAAAGATAGTAGCGTGCGATCCTTTTGACTTTGTGAATTTGATAGCAAATGCAGAGTATATTATTACAGATTCGTTTCATGGAACTGCATTTGCTGTAAATATGGAAAAGTCATTCTTGGCGTTGGCGAGATTTAAAGAAACAGAATATAACTCAGAAAATTCAAGAGTTTTATCATTTTTGAACATATTAAAATTAGAAAGCAGATGGATAAATTGGCAGACAGAAATACCAAATAAGATTTATGTATCAGAAGAAGATTATTCTGATACGAAAAAAGTGTTAATTAAGATGAGAAAAAAATCAATAGACTTTTTGGTGGGGAACTTAGAAAATGAGTGAACATATTATGCTTTCGAAAGAATGTACAGGATGCGGTGCTTGCAAATATGTATGTCCGAAAAATGCTATTTCGATGAAGAAAGATGAGAAAGGTTTTTGGAATTGGAAAATCGAACAGAAAATGTGTATAGAATGTAAAAAGTGCATAAAAAGCTGTCCACAACTTAATGAAATATCCAGAAATGAAGTTAAAAATGTATATGGAGCGGTTTCAAAAGATGAGAAAATTTTGAAGGATAGTACTTCAGGAGGGATTTTTTATGAACTTGCTAAGCTAGTGCTGACTAGAGGTGGTTTGGTATATGGGGTTTCGTATGATGAGAATTTTACAGTAAAATATACAAGAGTTAATAGTATAGGAGAATTGAAAAAAATTCAAGGTTCGAAATATGTGCAGGCAGAAATTGGAAATATTTATGCGAAAATTTTAGAAGAGTTGGAAAAAGGATATGAAGTGATTTTTTCAGGTACACCTTGCCATGTAGCTGGACTGAAATCTTTTTTGAAAAAAGATTATAATAATTTATTAACAATTGATTTATTGTGTCATGGTGTTCCAAGTTCATTATTATTTGAGTCATATATTTCTTGGCTGGAAGAAAAAGAAGGAAAGAAAATAGACGAATTTAAGTTTCGCTATAAAGATCATGGGTATGGAGAACGATATTTACTTGGAGTTCAAACCCAAAATAAAATCAAAAAAATTCCATATATGATAGATCCGTACGGAGATGCATTTTTAAAGGGAAAAATATTAAATGATGCGTGTTATTCTTGCAAGTATGTGGATATAGAGCGTGTGGGAGATATTTCATTAGGTGATTTTTGGTATTTCAAAGAACGAAAGAATATAGAAAATAAAAGTGGAGTGTCAATGGTTTTGATTAATACTGAGAAGGGAAAAAATTATTTTAATAATATAAAATCTAGTGTAATGTGGATTGAAAGTACGGTAGAGGACGCAATAACCTGTAATGCAGCATTGGCTCATACATGTATTAAACCGAATAATTGGGAACAAATTTATAAAAAAATAGGAGAAAAAAAACTTTTTACAAGTATATTAAGGCCTCCATTTAATTTAAAGATTCGATTATTTAATATGATTCCTATTGAAGTTAAAGAATGGTTGAAAAGTCGAGGGAGATAAATGAAAAAAATTTTGAAGATAATGTTATCTATTCCGAATACAATCAAATTCAATTTCAAATGTTTCCCTCTTCGGGAGGCAGTTAATATTCCTGTTATTGTAAGTTATTCTGTAAAAATGTCGAATTTGAGAAGAGGAGCTATAAGAATAGAGGGAAGTAAGTCGTGTGGAATGATTACTATCGGTGTGGCAGAGGGGACTGATGGAATCCATGATATGAAAGGTAGGGGATATATTCGCTTCGGAAGAGGAGAAGGTAGCTTAATATTTAAAGGAAAAGCACAATTTGCGAAAGGAATAAGTCTTAATGTAGATACAGGAGAAGTTGTGTTTGGAAATGGATTCACGTGTAACAAGTATTGCTTTATAGCTAGCTCAAAGAAGGTTGTGTTTGGTAATGATGTTATGCTTGGACCTTATACAACAATAAGAGACATGGATGGACATGATATTTATTATAGCAATGATATTAACATGAAACAACCAATTAACAAAGCAGATGATATATATATAGGAAATCATGTATGGACAGGGGCTAATGTAAGTATATTAAAAGGAAGTAAAATCCCAGAT
>ERZ870052.353-NODE-353-length-18208-cov-6.545199_pt1 | contig 18208 bp, 6 predicted proteins | sample MGYA00520889_ERZ870052 | MGnify/ENA primary metagenome ERZ870052 (study PRJEB32232, sample SAMN07284988) | human gut metagenome | biome: human-associated habitat; material: feces | host: Homo sapiens | place: Tanzania | collected 2014-08-14 ...
GGGCTATGTGATTGTTGGGCTTTCAGCCCGCATTAATTGAGTTTTGACACACCCTCCCCTTGAAGGCAGCCGTTTAATCCGTTGTTATTTTTGCGCAGTCTTTTTATCCGTAGCGGATGTGAAATTCCACCGACGGCGGATGTGAAATTCCACCGTCACCGTACGCAATCTGATCGGGCTGCGTACGGAATCTGATTGGACGGCGGACGGAATCCGATCGGACGGCGGACGGAATCCGATCGGGCGGCGTACGCAACAGGAAAAAGTTTCAAACTATCAAAAATGGCAAATATAGGGCGAAAATCTGCAAGAAATCGGCGTTTTGATAGAAAATGGCTATTTTTTGTAAGAAATATCCTACTCTTTTTGCAGATTTTTAGCTTACTTTGCAGCAGAAACTTAACACAATATTGTTCTGGTTCTACACATATATTATATGTATGCGCAGAGCGGTGGAGTGTTAGCCTGTTAAACCTAAAAGAGTATTCACGCTAAAAGAGAATGGATATGACAACAAACGACGGTAGCTCAACCAAAGATACAAACATAACCAACACAACAGGACTAACTCAGACTGGCACCAATGTCCGTCCCTCAACCAACACTTTTAAAACTAAGACAACGAACAACGAAACAAAGACAGCGAACAACGAAACAAAGACAGCGAACAACGAAACAAAGACAGCGAACATCGAAACCAAGACAGAACAAACAACTGAAACCTCAACCGACCAGAACAAGACAGCTAAACCAGAACACGACACGAAAGCTACCCAGTCGTACATAACGATGGACTTCGATCCGCCCACCACGATGAAGGAGGAGCAGGATCTGCTCTCGGCTATGTACGCCAGCGCCTGCGTACCCAACACCATGCGTATGTCGTACGACATGGTGGAGGATATGCTGACCGACCACATCGACCTCATGGAGGGCGACGACCTCGAAATATGCAATAAGGACACCGAGTTGATAAGCATATAACAAGAAACAATATATAACAATGAAAAGAGTAAAGAAGAAGTATCAAACCCCTGTGATCCACTCTATTGAGTTGGGTCCGATCAGTCCCGTCACCGCATCGCCGGGTGGTGGTGTTACTATCCCCGGTGGCGGCAATGCCAGCGGCGGAGGTGGCGGCGGAACACCGCCTCCAATGCAGAGTCCGCCGCGCGACCTTTGGGAGAGCGGCCTCCAGACCGATGACGACGACGAGACGGCGTACGAATACGGTTGGTAAGCGCCGCTTTGTATAGTCGGGCTACTCCAACCGACATCGTCTGGCAACGACCAACAGTAGAACTAAACCCAAACCCATTAGCAAATCAAAAAACAGAACAGAATATGAAGAAAAGAATTTTCATGCTTGCGGTCTTGATATTGTCAGGGCTGCAATTTGCCGTGGCTGCAATAGACGAACAGCTGCGAGCGCTCATCACCACCTCCGATGATATAGAGGTGACGGAAGTGACTAACGACGAGGCGCACCCGTGGACCGTCGCAGACGGAATGGCGTCGAGTACAATAGGTAAGATATATGATAATATATCTTCCTCTATTACAATTAAGTTTAGAGCTAAAGGACGTATTACAATAAAGTACGATTTCACCTTTGACCCTTATTCCAGCTCCGACTATCGAAAAGTGTATATGGATGGCAATCTGGATATTAATATTAATACTGCCAATAAAACCCTAACAACTCAGACTCATTTTTTTGAATTGGATGAAGGTGAGCATGTGTTACAATTAACCCATTATCATTTTTATTACAATTCCAATAGCTATACTCAGGTTCTTTCTATTGGCAATATCCGCTTTCAAAACTTAGATAGTCAGTATATGACAATCAATCTCTCTGCTCCAGGCACGCTTGGTGTAGAGGCGTTGGCGCTTGTTAACACTTTGCCCGATATGCGTTTCATGCGTCTTACCGGCAAGATGAATGCAGCAGACTGGAATACTATCAGCAATATGACTGGTCTTTGGGCTATTGATATGAAAGATGTAGACATTACAGCAATACCTGCAAATGCATTTGCCAAGACTTCTTTGCGCTTTATCGAATTCCCTGCCAAACTTAAGACTATTGGCGAAAAAGCTTTTTACGAACGCCCTCTTGTCGGTCGGTTTGTGTTGCCGGAAAGTTTGGATAGTATCTATTCTTATGCGTTCTATAAAAATTTTTTAACAGAGGTTATAATACCTGCAAATGTTAAATATATTGGAGGCTATGCGTTTAACGATAACGATAGACTTACAAGTGTGACCTTAGGTAGCGGATTGACAGAAATAAGTAGTTCTTGTTTTAATAACTGTGACGTACTTGCTGTTGTCAAAGGTGGCGAAAACGTAAAGACGATAGGAAGTGGTGCTTTCAATTATTGTAGTGAGTTGAGGAGTGTCAGTGATTTGGCGCCAGTTACAGTAGGTAGCAGCGCGTTCTATTATTGCAAAAAATTGGAAAATTTCAATTTTTCAAATGCTAAAACACTCAAGTCTGAAGCTTATAGGGAATGCAATACTCTGACAGATGTTGATTTAACAACAGTTGAAACCATTGAAAATCGTTGTTTTAATACCTGTACGGGTTTAAAGAAAGTTGTATTGGGTAACAATATAAGTAGGATTAATGAATACGCATTTACGGATTGTAATGCTCTTGAAGAATTGCATATTGGTTCTTCTGTCTCTAATTTGGATAGTAGATGCTTTTATACCACAAGTTCTTCATTGAAAAAGGTGTATGTAACTGCGCCTGCACCACCTTCAGTTTATAACAACACCAGTTATTACCCGTTCTACTCAACTTCAGGCGTAACGCTTTACGTTCCCGAATATGCAATGGTGAGCTACAAGCTCGACAACTACTGGAGCAAGTTCACAAAGGTTGAGCCGAATCCGAACACACCCGACAAGGTGAATCTCTACAAGAAGCTGGAGCTTACCAGCAATGCACGCATCCCGAACTCGCCGGATATATACATCGGCAAGGGTGGAGCGCTTATCGTCAATGGAAACAATGCGCAGGCGTTTGGTAAATACTCACAGTATCTTTCTATTGGAGACCCCGAACTGTCCTCATCGCTCATCAGCCGTTGTGAGGCCATTACGTCCGCCGCTTCGCAATTCAACTTTGGTATTGGTTCAACCAGTGGTTATGGCTATTGGTATTATATCTGTATGCCCTATGACGTGAAGCGTAGCGACATCATCCTGCCAGAGGGCACAAGCATCGCTGTGCGCTATTACGACTCTGAGTCGCGCGCCACAAACGGAGCTACGGGCAACTGGAAAGACGTGGCTGCCGACGGTATCCTGCGCAAGGGACAAGGCTACATCTTCCGTACAAACAACACTGCAGATGTAGGATTCCCCGCCACCGAGGAGACCCACAACGACATTTTCTGCAGCGAAGCTGTAACCACACCGCTCGTTCAGTATCCTGCCGTAGAGAGTGCAAACGCAGGATGGAACTTCGTAGGCAACCCCTATCCTTGCTTCTACGACATCTACCACATGGATTTCGCAGCACCTATCACGGTGTGGAGCATCAGCAACCGCACTTACAGCGCATATAGCGCTGCCGACGACGAATTCGTGCTCATGCCGCTGCAGGCATTCTTCGTTCAGAAGCCCGAACTGGTTGACGCCATCACGTTCCAGCCGGCGGGCAGACAGATCAACAAGACCATCGACCACTCGGCTTTGGCTATGCGCCGCGCAGCACGCAGCAAGCAGGTGCAGCGCAAGCTGGTAGACGTAGCGCTGACATGCGCCGACCGCACCGACCGCACACGCGTCGTAGTGAACGCCAACGCTTCTGACGACTTCTGCGCAGACAACGACGCTGTGAAGATGATGGCTTACGAGGGTACACCGCAGATATACACCATCGCCGGTGCCGACCAGCTGGCTGTGAACGAGGGTGCTCATTGCGACGGTAGCGTGGCATTAGGCATGTATCTGCCTGCCGACGACGCGTACACCATCGCCGTAGACCGCGACGAGCTGGGCGTGAAGCTGCTCGACTACGGCGTGGAGGTAGAGATGCCGTACACCTTCAGCGCCGCTGAGGGATACATGGACGACCGCTTCACACTCACCTTCGAGGCACCCACTACGGGCATCAACATCGTAGCTACTGACGCCGACGCCGACAACGCCATATACACTATCGACGGACGCCGTGTGAACAGCACCGCTCAGAAGGGCATCTATATTCAGAATCATAAGAAAATAGTAAAGTAAAGCTACTATGATCAAGTCAAGATATATACTGACTCTCCTCGCCATGCTGCTAAGCATGGTGGCGAGAGGACAGGACTTCAACCCCGACAGTCCTCCCGAACCGGGAGCGCGCTACAAGCTGACGCTGAAAGCCCAGCCTGCAGAGGCTGCCACCGTGAGCGGAGGCGGACTGTATGCTGTGAACGCCAATGTGAACGTGAAGGCGGTAGCCAAAAGCTCCAACTGGCGCTTCCGCGACTGGACCGACGCTGAGGGCAAGGTGGTGAGCACGAGCAGCTCGTTCACTCACCGCAAGCTGAACAGCAACGAGACACTCACCGCCAACTACGAGTATCAGAAGACAAGCCGTCTGACCATAGCCTACGACCCGTCGTCGATAAAGACGAGCGAGGTGAAGGAGTATGCCGTAGGCGTGACCTACTCTTATACGGCGTCTACATATTCCGACTATACGTTCGTCAACTGGACTACAAGCGACGGAACGGTTATCTCTACAAACCGTACGGTGAGCTACACCGTCACCGAAAACGACGAGACCATCACTGCCCACTACCGCTTCACGCCGGGCAGTCCGGCTGAGCCTAACGAGACGAAGCCGAAGCATAAGGTCTACTTCAAGTGCGACCCAGCAGGTTTGACCGGGTTCTATCAGAGCAACGGCTTCTCGGTGTCAGAGGGCAACACGTTCAGAGTTGAGGTATACAGCGTGAGCGACTATGAGTTCAAGGGCTGGACGCGCGAAGGCAGTTCCGAAATAATAGGACAAAATCGCACCTTCAACGGTACGATGGGCAAAGAGGACGTGCACCTCGTGGCACACTTCGAGTTCAAGCCGTCGTCGCCCAGCGAACCGTCTACAGACACCAAGCAGCGACACAGCCTCTACGCCACAACTACGTCGATATATCGCGGTGAGACAACGCTCCTGCCTATATACATGCAGAACACGGGCAACGTGAAGACGCTCAGCTTCAAGCTGCATCTGCCTAAGAATCTGACGGTGGATGTCGCCAATATACAGAAGACGCTGCGCACCGACGCCTACACCGTTCAGGCGGCGCAGGAGGACAGCGTGCTGAGCGTGAGTCTGGAGGGCGGAACGCAGATTGTGGAGCACGACGGAGTAGTGGTGCGCATACCGGTGAGCGCGCAGGAAGCGCTGAAGGACAGTGTGTACACGGTGAAGTTCAGCGACATCGCAGGCACAACACTCGAAGACGCCGCCATCAACTTCACCAGCCGTTCGGGTAGACTCGTGGTGAGCACACCAGAGGAAGGCGATCTGCAGGCGAAGTTCTCTGTAGAGACATACATGAACCGCGCCCAGTTCACCAATCTTAGCAGCGAAAACGCAAAGACATTCGAATGGAACTTCGGCGACGGCGCTACAAGTACCGAGCGCAACCCTATGCACAGCTACGCAGAAGCCGGCACATACACCGTGCGTCTGACGGCACGAGGCATAGTGAAGACCGTTACAGCCGAACAGCAGATTATCATCAACCCGGCTAACACATGGACAGCGAGCGGCGACTACCGACTCGACCCCACTGTGAACAGTGCACGTGCGTTCAAGTCGATGCACGAGATGCTCGAACTGCTGTCGCAGTGTACGCCAGACGGCACCATCAACGTAAAGACCGGCGGCAAGGAGGCGTTCGGCGTCAATCTTCAGACAGCCGACTCGCTGGCGCTGCTCAGCACGCTGACAGAGAAGTTGGGCACGACGGGCGTTGTGATGGCGTTCAAGAACGAAGCGCAGAACCCCGTTACGCTGCGCTTCAACGTGGCAGCCAACAGCACCGACATGCAGAAGGTTACCGACTTCTTCCGCCATATCTCGCTCGACAACGTGGTGGTAACGCTCAACGGAGCCGCGATAAACATCGGCGAGATAGACCGCTTCTCGGCACAGACCATCTGTTCGGGCGCAAGTACGCAGCCCGAAGCGTTCACCGCTATAAGCAGCAGTGAGGCTGTGCAGGTGAAGTGGACGGCAAGTGTGGCTGAGGGCTGCACCGTACGCGGCTACAAGCTCACCGGCACCGGCAATCTGCCTGCCATGACGCTTACGAACGAAGGCAGCAAGACCGATCTCGTTACGTATCACGTAAGCGTAGAGCTTAACGGCGTTGCCATGTACACATATATATATAAGGTGTATGTGAAGCCGTTGCTGAAGAGTCTCGCGCTCAGTTCGCCGTCTGACAACGCCGTGCTCGAATACGGACAGGTTACGCTCAGCTGCAGCAATCTCGGACAGGCAGCTGTTGGCTATACGTTCTACTATCGCCGCACCGATGCTGAGGCAGAGAGCGCAGAAGAGTGGAAGAAAGTGAATACGACATCGCCCTCAACAGCGTTCGTGCCCGTAGAAGGCGCGTCGTACGAGTGGTATGCTACGGCGCATGGCGAGTGCAACGAGACTGTAGAAAGCGCACACCGCACGTTCAGCATACGCAAACGCTCAGACCTTACGGTTGAGTCGGTGACGGTGCCGGCGGAGGTGAAGGCAAACACTACTTTCCAGATCACGGCTGTTGTGCGCAATATTGGTAAGGGCGCGACACGCAGCAGCAACTGGACGGACGTGCTCTATGAAAATAGACCCAATGGAGCGGTTCAGGTTGGACAGCAAGCTCATCACGGCGTGTTGCAGCCAGGAGAGGAGTACACCGTAACGTTCAATGTAACGAGTCCCGACGCATCTACAGACGGAATAAGCTATTTCGTGAAGACAGATATTTGGAATCAAGAGACCGAGTCAAATGAAAACAATAACGTAGAGATTTCAACCCCAGTCTCTATTATCAAACGTTACATTGATGCAGCCGACTACGAGGCTCTGAAAGTGCTTTATCAGGCAACCAACGGCGGCGCATGGACCAACAAGACATGGCGCATCGGCAGCAATGCCGTAACGTCTACCGGTTGGCCCGGCGTCACATTCGACGAAGAGGGTCACGTGCTGGCAATAGATCTTCAGAACAACAACCTCAGAGGCTCGCTGCCTACAGAGGGAATGGAGATGAAGAGTCTGCGCACGCTCAATCTGAGCGGAAACAGTCTGAACGGCGATGTGGCTGCGTTCTGCAAGCTCCTGCCAGCGCTTGAGACGCTCAATCTCGGCTACAATCTGTTTACAGAACTTAGCGGCGTTCTGCCTGCTCATATCACCTCGCTCAATCTGCAGAATCAGCGCGAAGGCTACAGTCTCTCTACCTTCACGCTGCAGGAGTGGGCTATGGGCGACAAGCAGGCCGACATACAGCTCGGAACGCTCATCGCTTACGACCATCAGAACCAGAACTTCGAGGGTCATCCGGCGCTCCGCATCTACACTACCGACAACAACAGTTATGTAGGCGAGATGAGATACGTAGACGGAGCCTACCGCTACTATCTCAGCGGCACGTACAACTACGCAAGTGGCACAGAGTTCTGCATTCGATCGTATGAAGGCGTGGCACAGAACAACCGCCTGCGTGCTAAGCTGACGTGGACAAAGGGCGACGTGAACGCCGACGCATCGGTAGACGTGCTCGACGCGCAGCAGACGCTCAACTACATCATGGGCACGCAGAACGGCAACTTCAACTATCCGGCAGCCGACACTTATCAGGGCGGCGGCATAAATGTGCAGGATGTCGTGGCAACCATCAACATCTTCATCGGCAGCAACGACAACGCCGACCAGAAGAGTCTTATGGCTGCGCAAAGACGCTGGACGGAGAGCATGGGCGAAGAAGCCTCTACAGCTAACGTGCTCAGCGTGGAAGACGGCGCGTTGTGGATAGACGCTTCCGACCAGGTGGCTGCGCTCGACATCACACTCGCCGGCGTTAAGGCGAACGATGTGAAGCTCGCTATGAGCAAGCAGCGCTATCAGCTCGTGACACACAACACGGCTAACGGTGTTCGAGTAGTGATAATAAGCACTACGGGCGACATCATCAGCGGACGCACCAAGCTGTTGCGACTCGCTAAGTCGGCAAGAGTAGACCAGGCGATGGCTGCTGACATAGACGCACAGCCCGTAGGCGTAGCGTTTGAGGGTCAGACCACAGACATCGACACCATAACCACAGACGTCGACAGCCGCGAAGCTGTATACAGCCTCGACGGACGCAAACTGAACGGCGTTGCACGCGAAGGCGTCTATATTGTGAACGGAAAGAAAAAGGCTATTAACAGACATCAATAGACATGAAGATCAGAAGATACATAACCATGATGCTGTTCTTGCTGATGTACATCACGGCAACGGCTCAGAACAACCTGTCGGTAGGAAAGCTGACGGGTGGTCAGGGCAAGGACGTGCTGATACCTATCAGCCTTGAGAACACAGACGAGGTGGTGGCGCTGCAGTTCGACCTGCAGCTGCCATTCGACCGATCGTCAAGAACAGCACCGACGCTGAGCCAATCGCGTATAAACGAACACACGGTGTCGGTAAGAAATCTCGGCAACCATAAATATAGAGTGGTTGTCGTGAATATGAGCAATCGTCCGCTGTCGGGCAACGCTGGCACAATCATCAATTTCCCGATGGCTGTGCCTACAGGTTTGGACCCCGGCACGGAGTACGCCGTGAGCTTGTCGGATGTTATCATCACAAACCGAAAAGGCGACAACATCCAGGGCGATTCTAACGTGAACGGCAGCTACACGGTGCAGAGAGAAAACGCTCCCGACCTTGCTACTACCGATGTTAACATCACCGAAAGTACGCTTGTGCCAGGCAACTATGTCACCGTAACTTGGAAAGTGAGCAACGTTGGCAACGCCGACACGCGCAGCGGCTGGACCGAACGTGTCTATCTCGTGAGCAACGAGACCGAAGAAGCGGTGCATGTAGGCAATACTTACTTCAGCAATACGCTGCTTCAGGGCGGTTATATCACACGCAACGCCACCTTCAACCTCTCGCAGACCGTCGGTCTCGAAGGCGAAGTGACGGCGAGAGTGGTGGTTGAACCCAACAGCGGTTGCGGCGAGTACAACGCAGACCGAGCTAACAACACCGCAACCGGCGGAACTGCCGAGCTTGAGAAGCACTTGTTCCTTACTGCTCCCGACAAAAGCGTGAAGGAAGGTCAGTCGATGCGCCTCACATTGAAGCGCAGCGGCGACCGTAGTATGGACGAGACATTCAGCATAACTTCGTCTTTGCCCGACCACGCTAAAGTTCCGGCTACGGTGACCATCGCTAAAGGTCAGTCGGCAGCGTCGTTCGACGTGGTTTGTCCCGACAACAACGTGGTGAACGCCTACTCTAAGGTCACCATAACCGTGAACAAAGCCAACGGATACCCGCAGGATGTCGCTACATCTTTTAATATAAAGGACGACGAACTGCTGCCTCTCACCGTGAAGCTCGACAAGACCGAGTATAACGAGGGCGAAACGATGAAAGCAACCGTCAGCGTGCCTTACCGTATCGGCAACGATACGCTCACGGTCTACTTCAGCGTGGAGAAGCCGAAGCGTTTCCGCCTCCCGAAGAGCTACACCTTCGAGCCTGGAGCGACAGAAGCCGTGATCGATATTCCGATCATTGACGATAACATCGCAGCCAATGACGAGACATTGCAGCTCAGCGTGTCGGCAGACCATCATCTGGCAGGCACAGCGCTGTTTGTGCTGAAGGACAACGATGTGCCGGCTATCAGCATGACTCTTCTGCCCACGACAGTCAGTGAGGCGGCAGGCTACAACGCCATTCATGCCACGATAAAGCGCACCGAGGCGAAGAACAGCAAGATTACGCTGAAGTTGAGCGACGACAGCAACGGCGAACTCTACTACACAACGCCGATCACTATGCCCGAAGGCACAGAGGAAGTGACGTTCCCCATCGGCGTGAAGGACAACCAGAAGGTCGACGGCACACGCAAGGTGAAGTTCAGCGCAGCTATATACATCACCGATTGCGGCTGCTCTGCGATAGGCGACAAGCAGACCGTGGTGAGCGACACCATAACCATCCTCGACAACGACGGACCGACGCTCAGCGTCACTTCGAACAAGACAACTATCCTCGAAGGCGACGCGACAGGCGCTACGCTCACTATCAGTCGCAACGACGCAACGACCAATCCGCTCACGGTTACGCTGAGCGCGAAGGGCGACGATCTGCAGTTTGCAAAGACCGTGACTATCCCTGCCGGAAAGGAGAGCGTCACAACGCCGTTTGTGGCGAAGAGCAACGAGACCAGCGAGGGCAACCGCACCATTTCTGTCATCGCAAGCAGCGACGGTTACAGTCCAGGTACGGTGTGGATGCTCATCTCCGACCAGACTCTGCCCGACGCAGAGATGCAGACGCCTGTATGCGACGCAGAGATTGAGGCTGGAAGCAAGGCGAAAGTGACGATAACGGTGAAGAACATCGGTGCCATTCCGATGCCGAAGGGCACACAGATTCGCACAAGTATCGGCTCAAACTCTACGATGACGCAGACAGATGCCGACATTGCGGTGGGCGCCACCTACACATCTGTTGTAGAACTGGACGCACCGAGCGTGCCCGGCAACTACAGAGTGACGGCAGAAATCAATCCGAACGGCACCGTTACCGAGTTGCAGACCATCAACAACAGCGCCTATACCGAGACAACCGTAACGACAGCCTACACTTACGACGTCAAAGCCGAGAAGAATACGTATAACATTGGCGACAAGGTGGTGTTGAGCGGCACGGTGAAGACACGCGGCGGCGCTACGGCAGCCAACGTTGAGGTAGAACCGTACATCATCTATGCCGGTTCGCGCATAGCGCTGAAAGCCACCACCGACGCCGAGGGCAAATACTCTGCAGAGTACACCATCCAGGCAGGTATGGGCGGCGAGTATGGCTACGGTGTCTGCACACCTGGCGAGAACATCAGCGCTCAGCAGGGCACTTTCGCCGTGTACGGCATCTCACGCACCACAACCGAGTACATCAAGCACGAGATGTACGAAGGCGATGTGGCTCGCGGCACTATCAAGGTGAAGAACATGAGCAGTCTGCCTCAGCACAGTCTGAAAGCAACCTGCGAACCGAACGAACAGTATGAGGTTACGTTCGGCGGCGACACAGAGCTTGCGGGCGGCGGAACAGCCGAGATAAGCTACACCATCAAGCCGCTTTCGCTCTCTAAAACTAAGGAGTGGGACCGCCTGACGTTCAACATAACAACAGCCGAGGGCGCATCGCTCAGCGTAGTGACCTACAACTACACGCGCAAGCATACGCCGAATCTCGTGGTGTCTACCAACAGCATCAACACCACCGTGACCAAGGGTAAGGTGCGCACATATCCTATCGTGCTCACCAATACCGGCATAGCCGAGACAGGCAAGATAACCGTATCGCTGCCTGCCGCGCTTTCCGACTTCATCAGTCTGGCTACGCCTGCCACAATGCCGTCGCTGGCAACTGGCGACAGTGCTACGGTGATGCTTAAGTTCAACGCTGCCAACTACGACGTGAATGTCTACCAGAAAGGTAGCATCGCCATCAACTGCAGCGAGGGCAACGGCAAGCAGATTGGCTTCAACGTGAAGGTGGTGAGCGAGGAGAAGGGCAACCTTCGCATCCGCGTTCGCGACGAGAATACCATATATGGCAACAAGGACGGCGAGCATCCGTACGTCAGCAACGCCAGCGTACGACTCACCGACTACAACACCGGCGCACTCGTGATGCAGGATGTGACGGGCGCGGACGGCAGCATTACGTTCAACGATCTGAACGAAGGCTACTATCATCTGCACGTTACGGCAGACCGCCACGACACTTACGACCAGAACGTGCTGGTGAGTCCGGGCGAGACAACCGAGCATCTTGCCACTATCAGCTACCAGGCTATCAGAGTAGACTGGACGGTGGAGGAGACAGAGATAGAAGACGAGTACGACATCACCACCAAGCTGACATACGAGACGCAGGTGCCTGTGCCAGTTGTGGAGATGAATGCTCCCGACGCAATCATTCTTGCAGACATTAACCGCGGCAAGAGCGCACTCTTCAACGTAGTGCTGCGCAACCGTGGACTCATTGCCGCACAGAACGTGCAGTATACACCGCCAACGGCAGACGGTTTCGTGTTCATGCCGATGGTGGAATATGAGGGCTTCACGCTCGCACCGGAGCAGAGCTACGTGATACCGGTGCTCGTGATGCACGAGGAGGACTTCAACAGCGACGACTTTGCACGCAACGTGAAGCGCAAGGTGGTGCAGAGCGTAGAGGGCAGAGCCAAGAAGAAGTGCTTCGGCGATATGGGCACCAAGTTTGAGTGGCCCTGCGGCGACAACGCAAAGTACGCATGGATAGGTTCTATCATCAGATTCGTGCAGGACAACGCCGAATGTTCTGACCCACCACCAGCAGGTGGCGGACACGCTGTAATATATCCTCAGACACAACCTGGATTGGGCGGTGGACCTTATGGCGATTTCGGCGACTATGCAACGGCGAGCGGTGGCAGAACAGACGCCAAGGCTCTGCTTAAGCTGTTCTGTACAGCAATAGAGTGTGTGCCGCTTCCCGACCTGCCAACTTGCGTGGCGCCAGCCATAACCAACGCACTTGAAGGATCGGCTCTGCAATTTGCAGGCGACTGCGCTATGGATTATCTCAGCGGAAAGGTAGCCGACAAGATTCCGTTGTTCAGCTGCCTGAAGGGTATAGCTTCCAACTATGGACCTGACATGGTAGAGTGTCTCGGCAACTGGGGCAAGGAGTTGGCTGATAAGTTCAGCAAGGCGCCGATGCGCAAGGCAGCTGCTGCCGAAGACAAGCCGATACCGGCTCTGATGGAGTCGTCGGGCTATAAGCAGTTCCTGTTCTTCAGCTACTTCGACACCTACATGGAGTACAACCGACAGCTCACCAAGGCGCCTGAGGCGCTCGGCATGAAGGACTTCGGCGTAGAACTGATGTCGGCAATACACAAAGCCGACCTCGAGTTGCAGAAGATGCGCGTGGACGGCACGCTCTGGACGTTCGACCTGAACACCATTCCGGACAACACCACGGTAGACGACAAGAGCCAGGGCGTAGGTCCGTACCTCACATCGCTCATGCCTAACAAGAGCGCCAACATAGCCGACTTCTCGCTGCGCAACTATGTGGAGCGTCTGCGCAACGCATGGAGCAAGGAGGACGGACGCGGATATATCAGCAACAACCACATGGATGAGGCTGTTGTGGCAGACATTCTGCAGACACGCCAGAACTGTGTGACTAAGCTCGTCAATCTGGGCATACCTACATGGACCGACCTCATGGGCAGCGCCCGCAAGGACATGCTACAGTATATGGAGACGCAGTCGGAGAACACCTGCGCACAAGTGAAGCTCGAGATAAAGCAGAAGCTGGTGCTCACGCGTCAGGCGTTCCGCGGCACGCTCACCATTGAGAACGGATCGAGCAACGCCATCGAGGACATCCTCGTCGACGTGAACGCTACGAACATGGAGACCGGCTTCATGGCTACATCGCGCGAGATGCAGATAGCCATAGAGAAGATAGAAGGCTTCGAGGGCGAGAAGGACGGCGCATGGCGACTGGGCGCAGGCAAGAAGGGCGTGGCTACCATACTCTTCATTCCTACCAAGTATGCAGCGCCCGAGAACCTCACCACCTATAGCTTCGGCGGAACGCTGAGCTTCAAGGACGGTAGCACGACGCAGAACCGCTCGCTCTTCCCCGTGAGCCTGCAGGTGAAGCCGTCGCCAGAGCTCGATCTCACCTACTTCATGCAGCGCGACGTATACGGCGACAACCCGCTCACGCCAGACGTGGTAGAACCGATTATACCTGCCGAGTTCTCGGTGCTCATACACAACAAGGGCAAGGGCGACGCCAACAACGTGCGCATGATTACGAAGAAGCCCGAGATTGTGGAGAACGAGAAGGGACTGCTCATCGACTTCGACATCATCAGTTCGAGCCTTAACGGAGGCGAGAAGACGATGGCGCTCGACGACGACATCGCTACGCAGTTCGGCACTATCGCTGCCGGCACTGCCTCGTACGCCACATGGGACCTCACAGCGTCGCTCATGGGTCACTTCACCGAGTACGATGTGAGCGTTACGCACGTGACCGACTACGGCAACCCCGACCTCTCGCTGCTCGACCGCGTCACCATACACGAGCTTATACACAGCTTGAACGCCACTATCGGCGACAAGGTGTATCGTGCATGGATCACTAACGACGAGCCCGACGCGGAGGATGCGCCCGACCATATCTACTTCGCCAACGGCACCGACGAGGAACTCGTGACGCTGAGCGAGCAGACCAGTATGGAACGCATTGACAACACGCACTACCGCGTGACGGTGCCGACGAACGTGCCGCGCAACTGGTTCTACACGGCTGTGGCTAACCCGGCTGGCAAGTATGCGAAGATACTCAGCATAACCGACGAGACGAACAACCGACCGCTCGACCCGGCTAACTTCTGGACAACCGACTACACGATGAAGGACGGCATCGACCCGCAGCTCGACTATCGTCTGCATATTGCCGACATCGTTTCGGGCAAGGGCACTAACAAGTACATCGTGGAGTTTGAACCGATACCTGAACTGCGACTCGACGTGAAGAGCATCACGACGGTGCCTGCCGACGACCAGATAGCGGAGAAGCCGATAGAGGAGCTTACCGTGGAGTTCAACAAGGACATCAAGCCCGAGACCTTCACACGCGAGGACATTGTGGTGCGCCACGAGGGCAAGCTCTTCAACGGCGACATCGCCATCGCGCCGAAGGACGAAGCCTCGAAGCGCGTGTTCAGCCTCAACACGAGCGCTCTCAGCGAGAACGGCTACTACGTGCTGCAGGTGAAGACCGACAACATCACCGACGCAGAGAACTATCTGGGCGCTGAGGGTAAGATGGTGAGATGGATGCTCTTCAAGGACGGACTGGTTCACTACAACGTGGATATCCTGCCGCTTGCTGCTTGTGGACGTGTGGAGTGTGTGAAGGACGCTCCTGTCGAGACGCCTGCCGCATCTGCAAAGCGCGGCATGAAGAAGGCTGAAGCCAACAGCGGACAGCTGGCTTACGGCGGCGGAATGACCTTCAAGGCTACGCCGAGCAATGGCTACAAGTTCGTTTGCTGGAAGGACAACGCCACCGGCGAGGTGCTCTCAAACAACGCCGAATACCACGTGGAGGCACGCAACACGCTCGACATATCGGCTGTGTTCGAGGCTGAGACGTATAAGGTGACGGTGAAGTGCGACGCCGACGGCGGAACGATGGATGTGGCATCCGGAGTATACGAGTACGGCACGAAGCTCACGCTCGACGCCAAGCCCAACGAGGGCTACCGTCTGGACGGCTACAAGCTCAACGGCGTGCAGACCGAGACGGCTGCTCCGTATGAACTGACAGTTGAAGGACCGACAGAAGTGGAGGTGCTCTTCCACGACCTCTCGCCCGTAGACGTTATTCTCGACGAGCGCAAGGACTATCAGCGCCCCGTAGAGTACGTGAGCGCAGCGAGTCTGGAGAACGGCACGAACGTGAAGCTCTACCGCTCGTTCCTCAAGGAAGCATGGAACACTATCTGTCTGCCGTGCGCCGTGGAGAACCCGGAGGAGGTGTTCGGAGCAGGCACGCAGGTGGCGCAACTCGCAGGCATGACGCCGACGTCGCTCACCTTCGAGTATGTAGAGAAGATGGAGGCTAACACGCCGTACATCATAAAGCCTACAGCGGTGAACAACGCGGCTTATGCCAACGTAGCGTCGCCCACGGTGCTCTACGACCTCGGAATGCGCACGCTCGAAGACCTGCCGGAGGGCATGGACCGTCCGACGTACGAGACCGAGAGCGGAGTGTCGTTCATCGGAGCGTACAAAGTAGAGGAACTGCCGGCTAACGATGGCTACTACTATATCAGCGGCAACAAGTTCTACTACATCGACGTGCCCGTGCCCACAACACGCTACCGCGGATTCTTCCATTCCGACGTGCACAACGGCGCGATGCTCAGTCTGGCTTTCGGCGGCGGTACGACAAACATCGAGAATGTCTACTTCCTGCCTGCCGGCGCTGGCGACATCTATGACCTCACCGGCAAGAAGGTGCGCTCGAGCGGCGAGTCGCTCGACGGACTGAAGCCCGGCGTGTACATCACGAAGAACAAGAAGTTCGTGGTGAAGTGATGATAGGTGGTGAGATGTTGAGATGTTGAGGTGGTGAGATTTGATGTTGAGATGTTGAGATTTGAGATGTTTCGATATTGACATCTCCCACTACTTTCAATGAAAAATCCCTCTAAGAGGGACAAATCTGCTGAATATTTCCCTCAATGAGGGACGTTTTAAGCCCAAAACGTCCCTCATTGAGGGATTTTTTTGTATCTTTGCATTATTAATCAAACGTCTATAAGCTATGATAGAATTGAAACTTTATGAATACATGCGCGAATTGCTTAAGCAGATACCCACCACATTCGTGCGTTATAAGTATGACGATATCAGTTGGGATAGTCGTTTGGTGGGAATACTTGGTCCGCGAGGCATCGGCAAGTCGACAATGATATTGCAGCGTATAAAGAATACGCCCGAAAACCATAGCCTCTACATCACAGCCGACAATATGTACTTTGCCGACCATAAGCTCTTCGACCTTGCCGATAAGTTTGTGAAGGAGGGCGGAACGCATCTGTATATCGACGAGGTACACAAGTATAGCGGCTGGAGCAGAGAACTGAAACTGATGTACGATATGCACCCTTCGCTGCACATCGTCTTTACCGGTTCTTCGGTGCTCGACATATATCGTGGCGAGTCCGACCTCAGTCGTCGTGCCTTGCTCTATTTCATGTACGGCTTGTCGTTCAGAGAGTATCTGTCTTTCTTTCATGGCATAAAGAGTCCGGTTTACACTCTCGACGACATCCTCAACAACCGAGCAGTGCTTAATGCCGTAGAACATCCGCTGCCACTCTTCCGCGACTATATGAGCCGTGGCTATTATCCCTTCTCCGTTCAGGGCGATTTCCCGATGCGTATGGAGCAAGTGGTGACGCAGACTATAGAAGTGGACATACCGCAGTATGCCGATATGAAAGCCTCTACAGCCCGCAAGCTGAAGCAACTGCTTGCAATTCTCTCGCATCTGGCTCCATACAAGCCCGTAGCAGACAGTCTGGCGTCGGAGATAGGCGCAAGCAAGAACAGCATACCCGATTATCTGGCTTATCTTGAGAAGTCGGGTATGATAGGACTGCTGCGCGACGACACTTCGGGCATACGCAATCTTGGAAAGATAGAGAAAGTATATATTGACAATCCAAGTCTGATGACGGTTCTTGCTGGCGGTACGCCCGATATAGGCAATCTGCGCGAGACCTTCTTCTACAATCAGATGCGTGTGCGCAATGAGGTGACAGCCTCACGCCAGTCCGATTTCGTCATTGGCAAGTACACCTTCGAGATTGGCGGACGCAAGAAGGGCAAACAGCAGATAGAAGGTTTGAATAATGCCTATATCGTGAAGGACGATATAGAAACAGGCTTCGGCAATATCATTCCGCTGTGGTGCTTCGGATTGAACTATTAGTATATCGGTATCGTAGGAGGAGGGTGTGCATTCTATGTTTACTGAAATACAAATCGTAACCTTGTACCAACAAAACCGAGCGGCGTATTTCGGCTCATACTACAGTAAAGATTCTTTATCATTTGTTCACGAAAAATCATCGTGTAGCGTCCGCCGCCCGATCGGATTCCGTTCGCCGCCCGATCAGATTGCGTCCGCTGTCCGATCGGATTCCGTTCGCCGTCCGATCAGATTCCGTCCGCCGCCCGATCGGATTCCGTTCGCCGTCCGATTGGATTCCGTTCGGGTGACGATGCAAATAGCAGGAAGAGGAAGTCAAAAACTTGGTAGCAGTTGATTATCCGTAGCGGAGGTCTCCGGCCTCCGCCACAATCAATA
>ERZ870052.355-NODE-355-length-18154-cov-4.078774_pt1 | contig 18154 bp, 18 predicted proteins | sample MGYA00520889_ERZ870052 | MGnify/ENA primary metagenome ERZ870052 (study PRJEB32232, sample SAMN07284988) | human gut metagenome | biome: human-associated habitat; material: feces | host: Homo sapiens | place: Tanzania | collected 2014-08-14 ...
AGTGATTATTCAAAATAATCTCCCCAGCCTTCGTCGTCGTAGCTGTAGTCCTCGTAATCGCCCCATGTGTCGCCGGGGTCAGACCATGGGTCGTAATCCTCGTAATATTCTTCCTCGTAGTCGAAGGTGTCGCCTACGCCGTCATCCTCCCAGCCCGCGTCGTTCGACTCGTAATACTGGCCGTCGTCATCGATGTAATAATCGCTGCCGTACCCGATGAACTCGTTGGAGCTGCCGTTCCAATACCAGATGTCACCGTCCTCGTCGTTCCAGTAGTAGGGCGTGCCGTAGTCGCCGCTGTCCGAGCCGCTGCTCACGGCGGCGCTTCCGGTGTTGGCGGTGTTGGTGCTGGCGGCCTGCGCGGCGGGTGCGGCGGTGGGTACCGGCTTCGGGGCGGTGAGCCAATCCGTTGTGTAGCTGCAGGTGGCAAGCATGTTGCTGCGGATCGTGTTATAATTTTCGATGCGGCTGTCCAGCGAGACCGCCATCGACACCAGCGAGTACCCCGTGGGGCCGTAGTACCGTACCTCGATGATACCGCGCACCGGCTCACTGGGGTTGTCGTCAAAGACAGACGGGTCAAGCCAGACGTACCCGGTGATGCTGTAATAATTGCCCGCGTCGATGCAGTCGGCGGCGACGGTCTTTAAAATTTTGCCGGCGTACATTGCGGCCAGCTGTTCGTTGAGCATCTGCTCCATGTACGGCTTCGCGGCGGCCAAGCCCTGCGTCATCTTGTCGTCGTAGCCGGAGATCGGCTCGAAACCGATGAAGATGTTCGAGTAGTAATCCTCCGTGCCGGACTCCATCTTGGCGTTGAAGGCCAGCGCGTTCGGGATGCCGGGGATGGGGTTCGCGTTCATCTGCACGGGGTACTGGATCGTCACGTTTGCGAAATCGTCCGGGAAGCTGGCGGTCATATTCAGCTCGTCCTCCGCCGTGGGCAGCAGCACGATGTAATCCCACGCGGTCAGGGTGTTCCCGGCGGCGTCGGTCAGGCCGCTGTCCGTCGGGGTGAAGCTCGTCAGCGTCTCGCCGTCGTCCATCACAAGGGTGACGCCGTCCCCGTCAGGGTGGTAGAGGCCGGGGCCGACCTGACTGCCGTAGACGTTTACGGCGATCCACTCGCCGTCCTCGTTGAGAACCATGTAGAAGGGCAGCGTGTCGTACTTCCAGCAGCCCGCGTAGGCGGAAAGGTCTGCGTCGGTCTGCACGGCGGCATCCTCGTTCTGCGCGGCGGTATCGGCGGCAGAGGCTTCGGGCGTGCCGCCACAGGCTGTGGCGGTAAGGCAGAGGGCGGCCAGCAGCGCGGCCAGTGCGTTTTGGCGTTTCATCAAGGTCTCCTCCTTCCAAATGTTACAAAGGGGTATAAAAAATCCACTATACCCACAGCGTACAGTGAGACTTGCGGGAATGCTATTAACCAATGGTTAGGTATTGCCACAGGTGAGCAGCGCGATCAGCTGCAGCTGATTCGAAGGATAAGGTGTGTTTAAATTGATCCTCCGCTTTGGCATCATAAATACGGCTTGTCCGGTTCAATCTTCCTGCCGAATTGCGGATATTTTAGGGGGGAGGGGAATACACTTTGTAAATGTTACAATACATTTTATATGTATACAACGCACACTTTACAAACGCAAGTGCCGAAACGTATAAAAATTGCACAAAAACGAACAATATTTTATCAAATCAAAACGCATCCGCCGAAACAGCAGAAAAAGCCGCCCGGCGGGTGCGCTTGTTTGGGTTTGTGGTTACAGGTACTTGACTGTTTCAGCCAGCGGCTTGCGGGCGGTGTGGTTGGGCAGCGGGCTGGCGTCGGGCGCAGCGTACCCCAGATCCAGCAGCATCAGCACCTGCTCGTTCTCCGGCAGGTGCAGCGCCTTGGCGACGGCTTCGGGGTCGAAAAGGTGCAAGTGCTTTCAATAGGATACTCTTGTTCGCATGGGTCAGCTTAATTTTTCTCATCATAATCCAATCGCCTTTCCAAGTTTTTCCTGTGCCTTGCGCTTGTTCTTGTCAAATGCGTGGGCATAAATATCCAGCGTTGTACTTGCTTGCGCATGGCCCAGCAGACTGGCCACGGTGCGCACGTCCACTCCCTGTGCAATGCAGGAAATCGCCGAGAGTGTCAAGGCGTACAGTGTCCTCGTCCCCGCGCTGGCACGGCCACGGGAGGACGGCGGCTATGAGCTGATTGCAGGCCACCGCCGCAAACACGCCTGCGAGCTGGCGGGGCTGACCACCATGCCGGTTATTGTCCGTGACATTGACCGGGACGCTGCCACCATCATCATGGTGGACAGCAACCTCCAGCGCGAGAATATTCTTCCATCCGAACGAGCCAAAGCCTACAAGATGAAGATGGAGGCCATCAAGCGGCAGGGCGCACGAACGGATCTGACTTCGCCGAAAATTTCGGCGAAGTTCCGCAGCGATGATGAAGTTGGTCAGGATGCCGGGGTGAGCGGAGATACCATCCGCAACTACATCGCCTTGACGCAGTTAGTCCCGGAGCTTCAGCAGATGGTGGACGAGAAGAAAATCGCCCTCAGTCCCGCCTATCAGCTTGCGGCGCTGACACCCAAGGAACAAGGGCTGCTTCTGGAAACCATCGACAGCGAACAGACCACCCCCTCGCTCTCGCAGGCGCAGCGGATGAAAAAGCTCAGTCAGAGCGGTGAGCTGAACGAGGACACCATGCTCTCCATTATGATGGAGCAGAAGAAACCGGAGAAGAACGACATCACCCTTTCCGGTGAAAAGCTCCGCAAATATTTCCCACGTTCCTATACCCCATTTCAGATTGAGAACACCATCTTCAAATTACTGGACGCATGGCAGAAAAAGCGCCAGCGCGACCAGAGCCGTTGAGCGGACAAGCAGTTTGTTTGTCCGCTATTTTCATGCCAAAAGGAGGACGCCATGTATATCAACACATTCAAATATACCCCCAAAGATGTGAGCTGCCAGCTCTGTACCGAGTATGTGAAAAAGCTGGGCTGTACCGCCCTGCGCTGCCCGTGGCTGGCCGAGCGCATCGAGGCCGGTGTGGTCGGCTACCGCGAGGCAGTCTTAGAGACATTTCCCCATGAACGCCGCCTGTTCCAGCGCCTGAACCTGCTGATCAAGCACTATCCCGGAAGCCTTTGGAGCAACGAGCAGCATGAGCGCAGGATGCAGTATCAGTGCGCCGTGCAGGGCTATCGCCGCCGCAGAGACACCAACGCCTACTATGCGGCCATGTACCTGCTGACCTCTAACGACGATATTTACCGCCGCACGGCAAATTGCTTCTGCAAGGACGGGATCGAGTTCGGCTATGCGGTGCTGAAAAACACCTCGCCGCACAACTACGCACTGTTCATGGCTGCGCGCGACCTCTGCGACAAGACGGAGGCGGTCACGATGGCGGACTTAGCGGAACCGGAGGTCATTGACCCGGAGGCGCTGCGCCTGATCGTCAACGCCACTCTGATCGCCCGCTATGGGCTTGCCGCCTTTCAGATCAGAGCGCGAGGTGCCGAATATGAACGCTGATGATTTTGTCGGCGGTCACAGCATCCTTGCGCTGGAGCGCTTTATGGACGAAACCCGCCACATGATTATTTTTGATGTCCTATCGTGGAAATCCCCCGTAGGCGAAAAGGGCGAACGGCTGCGACTGTTCCTCTCCGACGTGGGATACGCCAAGGCGCAGGCATCCGAGAAACGCGGAGAAATCAAAATCCGCAAACACGCCGCCGTCATTGAGGGGCATATCCTCCCTGACCGGAAAAAGCGGCGTCACTAAAATGATTGGAGGAATTACCATGAGCAGAGTAACAGAGCTGGAAAAAGCGCTGACCACGCTGTTCCGCAAGGGTACGGAGGTCGGCTACACGGAAACGGAGATCGACGAGTTTCTGGAAAACATTGACTATCACGCCCTGCTGCAAGCCGTTTGGAACAAGGCTGAAACGGTCTATGCCTACCGCGCAGACGGCAAAAATGCGCTGAGCTTGGACTATCGCAGCGCGGAGCTGTTCAAGCAGCGAGCGACGCTTCTCTATGAGGACGTGGGCGACAGCTATATCGGCGCGGTGTTTGCTGCCCGGTCGATGGAGCTGTGGCTGCTGGAGGATATGGGCTTCGCCGTCGTTGCCAAATTCAGCGTGAACGCCGGAGAAGGCGAATACGTCACCGAGTATCGCGTCTACAAGGGCAGCGATTGGGCAGACAGCGAGATTTCTCTGGATTTGGAGGACTTGGTGGCCGAGCTTGCCGCCCTGTGCGATCCCTACTACGAACACGAGCAGCCCATCTATGAGCTGTAATGTGGGAAAGGAGTGAAAACGGAGCGGCTTCCCCATGCGGGAAACCATTCAGAACGCAAACGGCAAGCAGTTTCACGCCGTCAGCCTGTCCGGGGGTAAGGACAGTACCGCCATGCTGCTTTTGATGATCGAACAGGATATGCCCATCGACATGGTGCTGTCAGCGGACACCGGCATGGAGTTCCCGGAAATGTATGAACACCTTGCCAAACTGGACGAGCATCTTTTCCGGGAGCGCGGCATCCATATCACCACGCTGCGGCATCCCAAGGGCTTTGAATACCTGATGTTCGACGAACCCAAGCAGAAGCCCCGCAGTCTGGAAAACCGTGCAAAGCTGGGCATCCCGCCCTACGGCAACGGCTGGCCGGGAATCCGCGTCCGCTGGTGTACCGGGCAGCTCAAAACGCACCTCATCACCAAGGAGGTCAACCGGCTCAAAGGCGAGCTGGGCGCGATCCACTATGTCGGTATCGCCGCCGATGAAGCGTGGCGCTGCAAGGATGAGCGGTATCCCCTCGTGGAATGGGGCATCACGGAGGCGCAGGCGCTCCAAGCCTGTTACGACCGTGGCTTTGACTTCGGCGGGCTGTATGAGATTTACCACCGTGCGTCCTGCTGGTGCTGCCCGTTCCAGCGTATCGACGAGCTGCGGAAGCTGCGAAAGCATCACCCGGAGCTGTGGGAAAAGCTGCTGGAGCTGGATCGCCGTGCGCTGGCGCAGTTCGGCACCGGCCCGCTGGGACAGTTCAAGCAGAACTGGAGCGTAAAGCGGCTGGATGCGCGGTTTGCCGAGGAGGACGGCCAAACAGGTTGACTGCCCTGCGGAAAGGATTGAAGCAATATGGCTGTATTTCGCGTTGAACGGACGCGGGATTACACGGTGATGTGCAACCATCACCTGAAAGACAGCAATCTTTCCCTGAAAGCCAAGGGGCTGCTCTCCATGATGCTCTCCCTCCCCGACGAGTGGAACTACACCACGCGGGGGCTGGCTGCAATCTGCAAGGAGGGCGTGGACGCCATCGGGAAAACGCTCAAGGAGCTGGAACTGGCGGGCTACATCATCCGCCGTCAGCTTCGCGGCAAGGACGGGCGCATTTCCGACACGGAGTACACCATCTTCGAGAAGCCCCGAAAGCCCTCTCCACCGGATACGACTTTACCAGATACGGAAAACCCGTATCTGGATAACCCGGATACGGAGGCACCGGATACGGATAATCCCGCGCAATTAAATACTAAGAAATCTAATACTCAAAAATCAAATACTGATCTATCAAGCACTCATTCATTCTTTCTGCCTGCGGCGGACGGAATGACGGACGGATTTGAGAAAAAAGCGGAGATCAGAGAGCAAATCGAATACGACATTCTCTGTCAGCAGTATGACCGGATGCAGCTTGATGAGCTGGTGGAGATTATGCTGGAGGTCGCTATGAACCGCAGCCCCACGGTCAAGATCGGGCGGGATGCGGAGTATCCCACCGGCTTCGTCCAACAGCGCTTTGAAAAGATCACCTCCATGCACATCGAAAAGGTCATGGACGGTATCCGCGAGAACACCACCCGCGTCTGGAACACGAAAGCCTATCTCATGGCGGCGCTGTTCAATTCCGTTTCCACCATCGACAACCACTACGCCATGCTGGTCAATCACGATTTTCACGGCGGCCCCTAAAGGCCGTCATTTTTCATGCCCGATTCCGGGAGAAAGGATTTGATACCGATGAAACGCCCCCTTGCCTACATCACCGCTCCGTGGAGCGAGAATGAGTTTGAGAACACCGAAAATGCCGCCAAGTATTGCAGGGCGGTCTATGACGCGGGCTTTTCGCCCGTCTGCCCCACGCTGTTTCTGCCGCTGTTCCTACGCGATGAGATTCCGCAGGAGCACAAGGACTGCATCGACATGGCGCGGGAGTATCTGCGCCGCGCTCGTGTGCTGGTGGTTTGCGGCAGCACCGTGGATGAAAGCGTGAAAAACGACATCGCCGTGGCCGAGCGCCTGCGGATCACCGCCACCACGCTGGACGGCATCCTGACCGTCAAGGGACAGGGGCGCAGAAATGAATGAGCATCTTCTGCACCGGCTGGTGGTACCGCCTTAGTGTCCCGGCATTCTCCCTGCAAATCGGAGGAAAGGAGCGTGATAAGTCATGCAGGAAGAAGTTGAACAGAGAATCGTATCCCTGATGATCTCCTGCGGAAAGCTGGGCGAACAGGAATTTCGCAAGGCCGTTGCCAAGCTGCTGGAGCAGCTAAAAAGCGGCCATCAGAAGCATCAGTACAGCAAGGCCAATCCCCACGGAAAAATGACCGTCAAGCAGCTTGCCGCCAAGGATAAGGGATTGCAGAGCATTGAAGTCACCGATCAGAATATCGGCTCATTCAACCGGATCGCCCGGAAGTATGGCATTGACTTCGCTCCATTCAAGGTCAAGGGCGAAAAGCGATACATGGTGTTCTTCAAAGCGCCGGACGCCGACGCCATGACCGCCGCATTCAAGGAATATACCGCCAAGCAGGTCAGGAAAGCGGAACGCCCCTCGGTGCTGGAAAAGCTGCAACACTTCAAGTCGCTCATTCAGGCGGCTGTGGTGGACAGGACAAAGCGGAAGGAGCTGGAACGATGAAGCAAGTCAACGTCAAAAAGCTCATCCTTCCCAACATCCCGTATGTGTTCATCGCGCTGCTGGCCACCAAGGTCAGCGAGGCGGTGCGGCTGGCTCCCGGTTCAGACGCTTCGGCGAAGCTGCTGAACATTATGACCGGCCTGAACACAGCGTTTCACTCCCTTGTCCCCAGCTTTCATCCCATTGACCTGTGCGTGGGCGTTGCCGCCGCCATCGCCATTCGGCTGGCGGTCTATATCAAGGGCAAAAACGCAAAGAAATTCCGCAAAAATCTGGAGTACGGCAGCGCCCGTTGGGGAACCGCCGAGGACATCAAGCCCTACGTCGATCCCGCGTTTGAGAACAACATCATTCTCACGCAGACGGAGCGGCTGACGATGAATAGCCGCCCCAAAGACCCGAAAACGGCGCGGAACAAAAATGTCCTGATCGTCGGCGGCAGCGGTTCGGGCAAGACCCGCTTTTGGTTGAAGCCCAATCTGCTCCAATGCACATCAAAAACCTATCCCACCAGCTTCGTCGTCACCGATCCCAAAGGGGACATCGTGGTTTCCTGCGGCCATGCGCTGCAAAAGAACGGGTATCAGATCAAGATTCTCAATTCCCTGAACTTCAAGAAGTCCATGCACTACAACCCGTTCGCCTACATCCACTCGGAAAAGGACATTTTGAAGCTGGTCACGACGCTGATCGCCAACACCAAGGGCGAGGGCAAAGCCGGTGACGATTTCTGGGTGAAAGCGGAAACGCTGCTCTACACCGCCCTTATCGGGTACATCCACTATGAAGCGCCAGTGGAGGAGCAGAACTTCTCCACGCTCATTGAATTTATCAATGCGATGGAGGTGCGTGAGGACGATGAGGACTTCAAAAATCCGGTGGACTTGATGTTCGACGAGCTGAAAAAGCGCAAGCCAGACCACTTCGCCGTCCGCCAATATGCCAAATTCAAGCTAAGTGCCGGCAAGACCGCGAAAAGCATACTTATTTCCTGCGGCGCACGGCTGGCTCCCTTTGACATTCAGGAGCTGCGAGAACTGACGGCCTATGACGAGCTGCAACTGGACACGTTGGGCGACCGGAAAACCGCCCTGTTCATCATCATGTCCGACACGGATGATACCTTTAACTTTCTCATTTCCATGTGCTATACCCAGCTTTTCAATCTGCTTTGCGACAAGGCAGATGATGTGTACGGCGGGCGCTTGCCGGTTCATGTCCGCTGCCTCATTGACGAGGCCGCGAATATCGGGCAGATACCGCGACTTGAAAAGCTGGTTGCGACGATCCGTTCCAGAGAAATCTCCTGCTGCCTTGTCTTGCAGGCACAGAGCCAGCTCAAAGCCCTGTATAAAGACAGCGCGGATACGATTGTCGGCAACATGGACTGCTCCATCTTTTTGGGTGGAAAGGAACCCGGTACGCTGAAAGAGCTGGCGGCGGCGCTGGGCAAGGAAACCATCGACAGCTATAACACCGGCGAGAGCCGTGGCCGCGAGGTTTCCCATTCGCTGAACTATCAGAAGCTGGGCAAGGAACTGATGAGCGTGGACGAGCTTGCCGTGCTGGATGGCGGCAAGTGCATCTTGCAGCTTCGCGGCGTCCGCCCGTTTCTGTCCAACAAATATGATCTCACCAAGCATCCCCTCTACCGCTACACAGCGGATTATGACAAGAAATACGCCTTTGACATAGAGCGTTTTCTGTCCCATCGCCTCAAGCTCAAGCCGGATGATGCAGTTGAGGTGTATCAGGCAGACCTTTCCGGTGAACCTGTCGCCTGACGGCGGCAGCCTAATTTGACAACGGCTCGATGAAACTTCGTGGAAGAAATGTACCCTCCAAAATCTAAAACATATTTTTCGGAGGTACTATTTATGGCTTTCTTTAATTCTGCTGTTGGTGTTCTTCAGACCCTCGTTGTGGCACTGGGCGCTGGCCTCGGCATCTGGGGCGCGATCAATCTGCTGGAGGGCTACGGCAACGACAACCGTGCGATGCGTTCCTGACTGAAAAGGTCAGGCACAAGTTGAAGGACTAAAGAAGTCCAGAATCTTGGAGAACTGATATTTCGATGGATGAAATGAGGGAGTAACGCCCCGAAGCGTCCACACTGATACTCCGACTGGCATAGGCGCGCAACCGCCGATTGTCAGAAGCTCGGTGAAGTCGGCAGAAAGATGTCGTAGTTCTGGCCGCAAGGTCAGAGCCGAAAGCTGTCCAGAGGTGGACGGTGCATCGGATATGCCGGGTGTCAGCCGCCCATGGTTAGTATGTATGAAAATACTGACGAACTTCTGAATGTACAAGTCTAAACGTTGATACCATCGAAATGGTGGTACTCCTTATATGGAGGTATTCGTGGATGAGTAAGAATGGTTGTTATGAAAGTCCATGTGCCGTTACAGGCGGCACGATTCGGAAAGAATTGAATACAGGCTTAGAGGAAGAACCTAAAGGCGGCCCATGATAGAAATATCGGAACGCAGGAAGCTGAAAACATTTAGCCTGTTGCAAGGCTGTGAGATGGTGGATGGGAATACCTTCGTGAGAGGGCAATAACCATTCTTTGTTTCAGTGAAAGTAGTGGCGTAGTACCTGTGAAACCGTGAAAAAGTAAGCGGTGGAGGGAAGGCCACAAGTCGAATTCAGTGAAAGTAACATCAAGATACAACAAACACAGCTTCGAGTAAGACTAAGAAAATCCAACCCGAAAGGAGAGGATGCCTGTGTTGACTTCGGAGCGGCGAGAAAAGAAGCAAGGAAAAATCCGAAACTCGGAATACTACGGCATGGAATCCATCTTTGATACGTTGTATGCGGAAAGCAGGAATGGCAAAACATTCAATCACCTCATGGAAATCATTGAGAGTGAAGAAAACATTAAACTGGCATACCGAACTATCAAAAGGAACCATGGAAGTAAAACGCCGGGTGTAGATAAAAAGACAATACGAAATCTCGCAAAATTAAGCGAGGATGAGTATGTCCGCCTTGTAAAGAAGAAATTCAGTAATTACCATCCTCGCCCAGTAAGGCGTGAGGAAATACCAAAGGATAATGGGAAAACCAGACCACTGGGGATTCCGGCAATCTCAGACCGTATCGTGCAGCAATGTATATTGCAAGTCATGGAGCCAATCTGCGAAGCGAAGTTCAGTGAAAATTCTAACGGATTTCGCCCAAATCGCTCCGCCGAAACTGCCATTGCACAGTGTTGCAGGTTGATTCAGGTACAACACCTGTACCATGTAGTAGACCTTGACATTAAAGGCTTCTTCGACAATATCAATCACACGAAGCTGATACGGCAAATATGGTCACTTGGTATTCGGGATAAGAAACTGCTGTGCATTATAAAGCAGATGCTAAAAGCCCCTGTTATCTTGCCGAATGGTGAAAAGATTTACCCAACCAAGGGTACGCCGCAGGGCGGAATTCTTTCTCCACTGCTGGCTAATATCGTGCTGAACGAACTGGACTGGTGGATTGCATCCCAATGGGAAAATATGCCGACCAGAACGGAATTCACGATACGGCAAAATAGTTCGGGTACAGAAATAAAAAGTCACGTCTATCGGGCATTGCGGCGCAGCAATCTGAAAGAAATGCACTCGGTTCGGTATGCGGACGATTTCAAGATTTTTTGCTCATCCCATGAGGATGCAGTAAAGGCATATCATGCAACAGCCAAATGGTTGAAAGATCGGTTGGGGCTGGATGTTAGCCCGGAGAAATCGAGAATTGTTAATCTGAAACGGCAGTATTCAGAATTCCTTGGTTTTAAGCTGAAAGTGCAAAAGCGCAGCAACAAGTACGTTGTAAAATCGCATATGTGCGACAAAGCGTACAAGAAGGTTCAAAAGAAGCTCACGGAAGAAGTGAAAAAGCTGGAACACTCGGCAGATGATAAGGCTCAGTTCATGCAGCTGATGACCTACAATGCTGTGGTGGCAGGAATACACCAGTATTACTGCATTGCAACGGCTGTTTCTGAGGACTTTGGAAAGCTGGCTTATGGGGTCAAAAAGCAGATGCACAATCGTCTGCGGAACGACCTGACACGCAAAGGTGAACTGAAAAAGGGCTATATAAAAGAAAAGTATGGAAAAAGCAGTCAACTGCGATTTCTGCGTGGACGGCCAGTAGTTCCTATTGGATATGTTCAGAGCAGAAATGCCCAGCACAAAAGGAAATCGGTCAACAAGTATACGCCAGAAGGTCGGGAACTGATTCACAAGAATCTGAACATCGACACTAAGACGATGCTTTGGCTGATGCGAAACCCTGTGCAGGGTAGGTCGATAGAATACGCAGATAATCGCATATCTCTGTATGCAGCGCAGCATGGAAAATGTGCAGTGACAGGTTCAATCATGGAAGCCCATGAAATCCACTGTCACCACAGGAAACCTATTGCGAAAGGCGGCACAGATGAATACGGAAACCTCGTTCTTATATCGGCTCCAGTCCACAAACTTATCCATGCTTCTGACATGGCTACCATAAAGTTTTACCTGAATCTTCTCAATCTCGATAGTACGCAAATTTTAAAGCTGAATAAGTTTCGTGAGATGGCAGAAATGCCTTTGATTGATTAAAAATCTTTTCTTGTTCAAGCTACGAAGTGTGTAAGTTGTATTGCAAGCCCTGTGCAACTGAATTCGATGGAACGCCGTGTGCGGTGAAAGCTGCACGCACGGTGTGGAGCCGGGGAAAAGCTGGAGATCATATCAAATGCTTACCTATGGCTATCTGGTGCTAAATCTCAGGGCATGAAGCAGCTGATGGCCGGTGGCGGGGTGGCTTTGATTGGCATTACCCTCGTGCCGCTGCTGTCCGGGCTGTTCGGCTAATCAGGCAGCTTGTTTGCTTCCCATAAATCCACGGAGGGTGCCGCTTTCTGGCGGCATCCTCCCGAAAGGAGGGCAACCCTATGGATTTCTTATGGGATAAGATCACGGAATGGCTGAAAGAAATGCTCATCGGCGGTATCGTGAGCAATCTGTCCGGGATGTTCGATGCGACCAATCAAAAGGTTGCCGAGATCTCCGGTCAGGTGGGCTTATCGCCGCAGGCATGGAACGGCAGCATTTTCAGCATGATACAAAACCTGTCGGAAACCGTGATCGTCCCCATCGCAGGCGCAATTCTCGCCTTTGTGATGACGCTGGAACTGATCCAGCTCATTACCGACAAAAATAACCTCAACGACATGGACACATGGATATTCTTCAAGTGGGCGTTCAAGTCCGCTGCCGCTGTCTTGATTGTAACAAACACATGGACGATTGTGATGGGCGTGTTCGACGCTGCCCAAAGCGTCGTTGCCAGTGCCTCCGGGCTGATTATCGGCGACACCAGCATCAACATTTCAAGCGTCATGGTGGGTATCGAGGATCGGCTGATGGAAATGGAGCTGGGGCCGCTGTTCGGCCTGTGGTTCCAGTCGCTGTTCGTTGGCATTACCATGTGGGCGCTGACCATCTGCATTTTCATTATCACATTCGGAAGAATGATTGAAATATATCTCGTCACCTCTGTTGCCCCCATCCCAATGGCGACCATGATGGGCAAGGAATGGGGCGGCATGGGACAGAACTACATCCGTTCCCTGCTGGCGCTGGGCTTCCAAGCATTTCTCATCATCGTCTGCGTTGCCATCTACGCCGTTCTGGTGCAGAACATCGCGCTTGTGGATGACATCATCTACGCCATCTGGACTTGCATGGGCTACACGGTGCTGCTGTGCTTCTGCCTGTTCAAAACGAGCAGCCTTGCCAAGTCCGTGTTCAATGCACATTAACGGGGGTGATACCATGCTGACACTCACGCCCGTCGCGCTTGCAACAGCGAACGCATTTGTCAATGCGCATCACCGGCACCACAAGGCAACTGCTGGGCATAAGTTTTCCATCGGCTGTGCCAAGGATGGAGAGCTTGTTGGCGTTGCAATCGTAGGCCGTCCGGTAAGCCGGTATCTGGATGATGGCTGGACATTGGAAGTCAATCGTCTTTGTACCACCGGCGAGAGAAACGCTTGCAGTATTCTCTATGCCGCATCTGCGCGGGCGGCAAAGGCAATGGGATACCGCAAGATCATCACCTATACGCTGGATAGCGAGAGCGGCAGCAGTCTCCGCGCCGCTGGCTGGAGCTGTGCAGGCATGGCAGGCGGCAAATGCTGGACAGGCAGCCGCAAGCCCGCCTCCGCTTTGTACCCGGCGCAGATGAAACTTCGATATGAAAAGCTCTTGTAAAGGGGGATTTCTATGGCCTATGTCAACGTCCCAAAGGACTTAACCAAAGTTAAGACCAAGGTATTATTCAACCTCACGAAACGGCAGCTTATCTGCTTCGGAAGCGGCGCACTCATCGGCGTACCGCTTTTCTTCTTGCTCAAGGGCAGCATCGGCACCAGCCCCGCCGCCATGGTGATGATGGTGGTGATGATCCCGGCTATGCTGTTCGCCATGTATGAAAAGAACGGTCAGCCGTTGGAGGTTGTCATCCGCAACATCTACCGCGTGTGCTTCCAGAGGCCAAAGCAGCGCCCGTATAAGACCAACAATTTTTATGCCGTTCTGGAGCGGCAAAACCAGTTAGACCGGGAGGTGTATCAAATTGTCCGAAAAGAAAAAGCTGACCCGCGCCGAACGAAAACAGATCGAAGCCGCCATCGCAAGAGCGAACCGAACGGATAAGAAAGAAAAATCGGCGCAGGACAGCATCCCGTATCAGCGTATGTGGCCGGACGGTATTTGCCGTGTGACCGACACGCGCTACACCAAAACGATCCAGTATCAGGACATCAACTACCAGCTCTCGCAGAACGAGGACAAGACCGCCATCTTTGAGGCGTGGTGCGATTTCCTGAACTACTTTGACAGCTCCGTGCAATTCCAGCTTTCCTTTGTGAACCTCTCGGCTTCGCAGGAAACCTTTGCACGGAGCATTTCCATTCCGCCCTGCGGGGACGAGTTTGACGGCATCCGCGCCGAGTACGCCGGTATGCTGCAAAATCAGCTTGCCCGCGGCAACAACGGCCTCATTAAGACCAAGTATCTCACGTTCGGCGTTGAGGCCGACAACCTCCGCGCGGCAAAGCCCCGTTTGGAGCGCATCGAAACCGACCTTCTGAACAACTTCAAGCGGCTGGGCGTTGTGGCTGCGCCGCTGAACGGCTTCGAGCGCCTGCACGTCATGCACGACATTCTGCGGATGGACGAGCAGGAGCCGTTCCGCTTTTCGTGGGACTGGCTGGCTCCATCCGGGCTGTCCACCAAGGACTTTATCGCGCCCAGCTCCTTTGAGTTCAAGACCGGCAGGATGTTCCGCATGGGCAAAAAGCTGGGTGCGATCAGCTTCGTGCAGATTCTGGCACCGGAGCTGAATGACCGGATGCTGGCGGACTTTCTGGATATGGAGAGCAGCGTCCTCGTCAATCTCCATGTGCAGTCTGTGGATCAGGTCAACGCCATCAAGACCGTCAAGCGCAAGATCACCGATCTCGACAAATCCAAAATTGAGGAACAGAAGAAAGCCGTCCGCGCCGGGTACGACATGGACATCATTCCAAGCGACCTTGCTACCTACGGCGCAGAGGCCAAGAAGCTGTTGCAGGATTTGCAGTCCCGCAACGAGCGAATGTTTCTGCTGACCTTCCTCATTCTCAACACGGCAGACACGCCCCGGCAGCTTGACAACAACATCTTCCAGACCTCCAGCATCGCGCAGAAATATAACTGTGCGCTGACCCGGCTGGACTTCCAGCAGGAAGAAGGACTGATGAGCAGTCTCCCGCTGGGGCTGAATCAGATCGAGATTCAGCGGGGCTTGACCACCTCCAGCGTAGCGATCTTCGTCCCCTTCACCACGCAGGAGCTGTTCCAGAACGGTTCGGAGGCGCTGTACTACGGCATCAACGCCCTGTCCAACAACCTCATCATGGTAGACCGGAAGCTGCTGAAAAATCCCAACGGCCTGATTTTAGGCACTCCCGGCAGCGGCAAGTCGTTTTCGGCAAAACGTGAGATCACCAATGCGTTTCTCATCTGCCCCAAGGATGACATCATCATCTGTGACCCGGAGGGCGAATATACACCGCTGGTGGAGCGTTTGCACGGTCAGGTCATTAAGCTGTCGCCCACCGGCAAGGGCTACGACGGTTCGCCCTGCTACATCAATCCGATGGACTTGAATCTGGATTACAGCGACGATGATAACCCGCTGAGCCTGAAATCCGACTTCATTCTGTCGCTGTGCGAGCTGATCGTCGGCGGCAAGGACGGGCTTGCCCCTGTGGAAAAGACCATCATCGACCGCTGTGTGCGCATCGTCTACCGGGATTACCTCAACGACCCGAAGCCGGAGAATATGCCGTTGCTGGAGGACTTGTATAACGCCCTCCGTGCGCAGGATGAAAAGGAAGCGCAGTACATCGCCACTGCTTTGGAAATCTACGTCACCGGCTCGCTGAATGTGTTCAACCATCACACGAACGTGGATGTGAATAGCCGCATCGTCTGCTACGACATCAAGGAACTGGGCAAGCAGCTCAAAAAAATCGGGATGCTGGTGGTGCAGGATCAGGTCTGGAACCGTGTGACCATCAACCGCGCCGCCCATAAAACGACCCGCTACTATCTTGACGAGTTCCATCTTCTTTTGAAGGAGGAACAGACGGCTTCGTACAGTGTCGAAATCTGGAAACGCTATCGCAAATGGGGCGGCATCCCCACCGGGATCACGCAAAATGTCAAAGACCTGTTATCCAGCCGCGAGGTTGAGAACATTTTTGAGAACAGCGATTTCATCTATATGCTCAATCAGGCCGCTGGCGACCGGCAGATTCTCGCAAAGCAGCTCAACATTTCGCCGCATCAGCTTTCTTATGTGACCCACTCCGGCGAGGGCGAGGGGCTGCTGTTCTACGGCAACACGATCCTGCCCTTCATTGACCACTTCCCGAAGGACACCGAGCTGTACCGCGTCATGACCACCAAACCGCAAGAGGTGGCGTCGGCATGAAAAGAGAACCGCGTTTGCAGTTTTCCGACGCCGATCTTGCCGAGCCGAAGCTGGAAAAGCCCATCAAGCGGGTGAAAAAAGCGGAGGCCAAGGCGGATAAGGCGCAGGCGAAAATCCCCAAGAAAACCGTGGTCAAAAAGGAACGCGGCTTTGATCCGGCCACCGGCAAGGTCAAAACGCAGCTCCGTTTTGAGGAAGTGGATAAGAAAAAGCCGCCCTCCAAGCTGACCCATGCCGTGCAGGATGCCCCCGCCAACCTCATTCTCTCTCAGGTTCACCGGGAGGTGCGGCAGAGCGAGGATGACAATGTAGGCGTAGAGGCCGCGCACAAGGTAGAGCAAGCCGTGGAGAGCGGCGGGCGGCTGGTGCAGTCTGCCCACCGCGCCCATCAGCTCAAGCCTTATCGTGCCGCCATCCGTGCAGAGAGAAAGTTGGAGCGAGCCAACATTGACGCGCTCCAGAAGAAAGCAGAGATCGACAGCCCCACCAGCAATCCCGTTTCCAAGTGGCAGCAGAAGCAGGCAATTAAGAAGCAGTATGCCGCTGCCAAGCACAATCAGGCGGCGCAGACTACGGCAAAGGCGGCAGAGAATACCGCCAAGGCCGCGAAAAAAGCCGCTGAAAAGGCTGAGAAAGCGGGCAAATATGTGTGGGAACACCGGCGCGGCTTTGCCATTGCCGCCGCAATTCTGCTGATGCTGGCATTTCTGCTCAACGGCCTGTCCTCCTGCTCGGTGATAATGGATGGCGTCGGCTCCGGGATCGCGGCCAGCACTTATCCATCGCAGGACGCCGATATGCTGGGCGCGGAAGCGCAGTATTGCGAAATGGAAGCAGAGCTTCAGCGCTACCTCGACACCTACGAAAGCACCCATGACTACGATGAGTACCACTTTGATCTGGACACCATCGAGCATGACCCCTATGTACTCATTTCCATGATTACGGCGCTGCATCAAGGGGAATGGACGCTGGATGAGGTGCAGGGTACGCTCCAGATGCTCTTTGACCGCCAGTACATTTTGACCGAGGATGTGGTGGTGGAAACCCGCTACCGCACAGAAACCGACACATGGACGGACGCGGACGGCAACACCCATACGGACACCTATCAGGTGCCGTATGACTACTACATCTGCACGGTCACGCTGGAAAACTTCAATCTCTCCCATGTTCCCGTTTACATTATGAGCGAAGAACAGCTCGGAATGTACGCCACCTATATGGCCACCCTCGGCAACCGTCCCGACCTGTTCCCCGGTTCGGGCTACATCGGCAAGTATGTGGAGGGCAGCTATACCGACTACGACATTCCCCCGGAGGCGCTGGACGATGAGGTGTTTGCCGCCATCATCAAGGAAGCGGAAAAATATCTCGGCTACCCCTACGTTTGGGGCGGCAGCAGTCCCTCTACCTCATTTGACTGTTCGGGCTTCGTCAGTTGGGTCATCAATCATTCCGGTTGGGATGTGGGCAGGCTGGGAGCGCAAGGGCTATGCAATATCTGTACGCCCGTACCCTCTGCCAATGTCAAACCGGGCGATCTGGTGTTTTTCACCGGAACGTATGATACCCCCGGTGTCAGCCATGTGGGTATCTACGTCGGCAACAATATGATGATCCACTGTGGCGACCCGATCTCTTATGCGAACTTAAATTCAAGCTATTGGCAGTCCCATTTCTACCGCTATGGGCGCTTGCCGTAAAGGAGAGTGAACGATATGAACCCGAAAATCATGAAGCTCCGTGGGGAGCTGGAGAAGAACAAAGGCAAAATCTCCGATCTGCAAGGCCGCAACCGCGAGCTGGAAAAGCAGATTCGTGAGCTGGAGGACACCGACATCATCGGCATGGTGCGTGAGAACGGCATGACGATGGAGCAGTTTGCCGAGCTGTTCCGCCGTATGCAGGCCGCGCCTGCACCGGCCACTTCGGAAAAGGAGGCGTTGAACCATGACTAAGAACACACCACGCATTTTTATCAGCCTGCTGCTGATGCTCCTGTGTATCGGGATTCTCCCTGTTTCCGCCTTTGCCAGCAGCGGCGATTATCCCGATGATGCGCTGCCCACCGCCGAAAGCAGCGCCGCAGACACGCAGGAAACAAAACAGATCGGCACGGTCACGACCAACGGCGGCAACTTGAATGTCCGCACCGGCGCGGAGATC
>ERZ870052.356-NODE-356-length-18144-cov-12.821996_pt1 | contig 18144 bp, 7 predicted proteins | sample MGYA00520889_ERZ870052 | MGnify/ENA primary metagenome ERZ870052 (study PRJEB32232, sample SAMN07284988) | human gut metagenome | biome: human-associated habitat; material: feces | host: Homo sapiens | place: Tanzania | collected 2014-08-14 ...
TCGCTGAGGAGTTAAGACAATAGTCTTTTTGGCGTAGTTTTTAAGCAGCAAGACATACGTCTTAACTCCTTAACTCCCTTAACTCCTTTAACTTCCTGATATGCGAAAGTTCAGTAAGCCCGTACTAAAACCACCTTCTTCTGTCATTCTGTCCGGAAATATCTCTTAATTCTATCTTTTATCCACCCAAAATAAGACAAACTGTCAGTAAATCACTGATTTTCAACGAATAGGCATAAGTTTCGCTAAAGGATGGGAGGAACGCACCGGGAGGTTTCCGAAAAGGAGATTCCGGGGCTAATCCAAATAACAGAAATATGAATATATAATATTAGAAAGGAGATATAAATATGACATTCGACAAATTTACAATCAAGGCGCAGGAGGCGGTACAGGAAGCCGTAAACATTGCGCAGCGAAATGGTCAGCAAACCATCGAACCGGTGCATCTGCTTAGCGGTATCCTTGAAAAGGCTACCGATGTGACCAACTACATCTTCCAGAAGTTGGGCATGAACGGACAGCAAATCGCCATGCTCTTGCGTCAGGAGATGCAACATCTGCCTCGTGTGCAGGGTGGCGGTCAGCCGTACCTCAGCAACGAGACTAACCAGATACTGATGAATGCCGAAGATACCGCCAAGAAAATGGGCGACGAGTTCGTTAGCGTAGAGCCTATCCTGTTGGCTATCGTTCAGGGCAACTCTACTGCTGCACGTATTCTGAAGGATGCTGGTGCAAATGCTAAAGATATGCTCGCTGCCATTCAGGCACTGAGACAGGGACAGAACGTAAAATCACAAAGCGCTGATGACAACTATCAGAGCTTGGAGAAATATGCGAAAAACCTTGTAGAACAGGCAAGAAGTGGCAAGCTGGACCCAGTTATCGGACGCGATGAGGAAATAAGAAGAGTACTCCAGATTCTGTCACGAAGAACCAAGAACAACCCTATTCTGATAGGTGAGCCTGGTACAGGTAAGACTGCCATCGTAGAAGGTCTTGCCGAACGTATCGTACGTGGCGATGTACCAGAGAACCTGAAGAACAAGCAGCTCTATTCTCTCGATATGGGTGCGCTGGTAGCCGGTGCTAAATACAAGGGAGAATTTGAGGAGCGTCTGAAGAGCGTCATCAAAGAGGTAACCAACGCCAACGGCCAGATTATCCTCTTTATTGATGAGATTCATACCCTGGTTGGTGCTGGTGGAGGCGAAGGTGCCATGGATGCAGCCAACATTCTGAAACCTGCGTTGGCTCGTGGTGAACTGAGAGCCATCGGTGCTACTACCCTCAACGAGTATCAGAAGTACTTCGAGAAGGATAAGGCTCTGGAGCGCCGTTTCCAGACCGTCATGGTTAATGAACCTGACGAGGTAGATGCCATCAGCATACTCCGTGGTATCAAGGAGCGCTACGAGAACCATCATAAGGTACGTATTCAGGATGATGCCTGCATTGCAGCCGTAAAACTCTCTGAGCGTTACATTTCCGACCGTTTCCTCCCAGATAAGGCTATCGACCTGATGGATGAGGCAGCAGCAAAACTGAGAATGGAGCGTGACTCTGTACCAGAAGAACTAGATGAGATTACCCGCCACTTGAAGCAGTTGGAGATTGAGCGTGAGGCAATCAAGCGCGAGAATGACCAACCTAAGATTCAGCAGTTGGATAAGGAAATTGCAGAATTGAAGGATCAGGAACATGACTTCCGTGCTAAATGGGAAGGCGAAAAAGCACTCGTCAACAAGATTCAGCAGGATAAGCAGGAGATAGAAAACCTGAAGTTTGAGGCTGAACGCATGGAGCGCGAAGGCAATTACGAGCGTGTGGCTGAAATCCGCTATTCTAAACTGAAGGCGCTCGAGGATGACATCAAGAAGATTCAGGAGCAGCTGAAGAGTACACAGGGTGGCGCAGCGATGGTCAGAGAGGAAGTTACTGCTGATGATATCGCTGAGGTTGTAAGCCGCTGGACCGGAATACCAGTAAGCCGTATGATGCAGAGCGAGCGTGAGAAACTGCTCCATCTGGAGGAAGAACTCCACAAGAGAGTCATCGGACAGGATGAGGCTATCACCGCTGTAAGTGATGCCGTTCGCCGCAGCCGTGCCGGATTGCAGGATCCTAAGCGTCCTATCGCCAGTTTCATCTTCCTCGGTACTACCGGTGTAGGTAAGACGGAACTTGCCAAGGCTTTGGCTGAGTATCTGTTCAATGACGAGTCGATGATGACCCGAATTGATATGAGTGAATATCAGGAGAAGTTTAGCGTAACCCGTCTGATCGGTGCGCCTCCAGGGTATGTAGGCTACGATGAAGGTGGCCAGTTGACCGAGGCTGTACGCCGCAAACCATATAGTGTGGTTCTCTTCGATGAGATTGAGAAGGCGCATCCTGATGTATTCAATACCCTGTTGCAGGTATTGGACGATGGTCGATTGACCGACAACAAGGGTCGTGTAGTCAACTTCAAGAACACCATCATCATCATGACTTCCAACGCAAGTCGTGAGATGTTGCGCAAGACTTTCCGTCCTGAGTTCCTGAACCGTATTGACGATATCATCACCTTCAAGCCATTGACTCAGGAGCAGATTGCTGAGGTTGTAGAACTTCAGATGAAGCGAGTAAAGAAGATGTTGGAGCCTCAGGGCTTTGAACTTTGCTGGACTCCTGCAGCTATCCAGTATCTGGCAAAGGTTGGATACGATCCAGAGTTTGGTGCCCGTCCTGTAAAGCGCGCTATCCAGGATTATGTATTAAACGACTTGAGTAAGAAGATTCTTGCAGAAGAGGTTAGTAGAGAGAAGCCAATCACCATCGATCATACAGATGCAGATGGATTGGTCTTCAAAAACCAATAATCCCAGCAGATAATCTATCCGCAGGAAACAGGTTTAAATCATAAAGATAATGGGTGACAGATATCAAATCTGCCACCCATTTTTTATTTTACAGAACTTTAGCAAGTTATTTCTGTTTTATATCAAACTGATAAGATCCAGAGGCGAGCTCCAAATGATGGAGTTCCTTATCAGCACTTACGTATCTGACTCCCGATGCCTTTTTCAACGGCTTACCATTCTCTGAAATGAAAGAGACGGCAGGGGCAGGCAAGTAGAGAGAGGCTGTCGTATTGGCAGGAACCGTAAACTCATAACGGATACCAGAATCCGTATATTGCCAACGGCTGCTGATTCTGCCATACATTGAATCGTAATAGCCCTCAGCATGAGTAATGCCACGCGTAGGATCAACCTCCGGCTTCAGGATGAAATGTTTGAAACCAGGCGATTTCTCATCACGGCAGATACCGAGAGAGTAATTGTACATCCACGATGCCACGGCTCCAAAAGAATAGTGATTGAACGAATTCATACTGTTGTTCTCGCCAAATCCATCCTTTACCGTATAAGAGTTCAAACGCTCCCAAATCGTCGTGGCTCCATTCTTTACAGGATAAAGCCAGGAAGGATAACCCTCATACTGCAGCAAACGGTAAGCCTCCTCGGACATGCCATTATCCGAAAGTGCCTTACTGATCCAAGCGGTACCGATAAAGCCCGTCAGGAGCGAATAAGCAGGATAACCGGCCATCGGAGTCTTGATGGCTGCAGCGAGATGAGCTGCCATCTTCTTACGCAAGTCACCATCTACCACATGGAATGCCAAAGGAAGAGCATAAGATGTCTGGGTATCTATCAACTGTCCCTTGCGCTCAGCATCATACCACGAACAGATGGTCTTACCTGTAGCCTCATCCACGAATGTTTTCCTGAAGAATGCCCTACGCTCGTTCGCCAACCTGGTCAGCCATGCCGCATCCTCAGTCTTGCCCAATGCCTGTGCCATCTGAGAAAGAATATCCAGATCGAATATGAAATAACATTCCCATACGAGCGACTTATCATCTTTTTCATAAGACGGACTGAGCCAATCGCCCAAATCGCCCCACTGATGATGCTGTACGATAAGTCCTGTTTTCTTATCCACATACTCATCCAGCACAAACTGGATATAGCGCTTCATCGATGCGTAATGTTCAGCCAGCATAGCCTTATCACCATATTGCTGGTAGAGTTCCCAAGGCAAGGTTACACCGGCACTTCCCCATAACAAGCCACCGAAACCACAATTGGTTGGAGCCACATCAGGATATTGCCCCTTAGCACTCTGCAAATCACGGACCGAGATAAGATAGCGGCGCAAGAACTGGGAAGCATCGGTAATATATGTAGCAGAACGTCCGAATACGGAAATATCACCCATCCATCCCAAACGTTCATTACGCTGGGGGCAATCGGTAGGAACAGACATGAAATTAGAACGCGTAGACCATACCGAGTTGAGCCACAAGCGGTTGATATCAGAACGGGAGGTAGAATATTGCGAAGCCTGCTCATTCATCGAACTCACTACTATCGCCTTTACCTGGTCGGGCGCTACCGGAGCATCAACACCCGTAATCTCGAGATATCTGAAACCATGAAGGGTATATCTTGGCGAGAATGTCTCTTCACCTCCCCTGGCTATATAAACATCTTGCGAAGTTGCCACACGCAGATTCTCGGTCATAATCATGCCTACATGCTCCTGATAGGCTGGCAAATCAGGATATTTAATTTCGGCTGTACGGATCTTTACCTCTATGCCAGGTTTCAAGCCCGAGAAATGTACCAGCGGAACACCCGCCATATTCTGTCCGAGATCATAGACATAAACACCCTTGCGCGGTTCAACACAATTGAGTGCCGTCAGGGTATCAACAGGCATGATTGCCTCTGCCATATCTGGAAGAAGTTGGAAATCCTCAGAAGTTTTGAAATCAGATTCCTTCACTTCTACCGCAGGTTGCCAATTTCTGTCATCAAAATGAGGCATCGCCCATCCTTTGCAGTCTTGTTCCTTGCGTGCATCATACACCTCACCCATAAAGAAACTGCCATATCTTACTGCTCCATCATCATAGCTTTTCCAGGTAGCAGGATCGGTAACGATGGTTTGCTGCGAACCATCCTCGTAGGTAATCTGCAACTTTGCCATTATCGACTGCCTGTCGCCATAGAAATTCCAATTTCCAGTTACATAGGTGGCACCACCACTCCACCATCCTTCGGAAAGGACGGCTCCGATAGCATGCTCACCCGACTGCTGAAGCAAAGAAGTTACATCGAAGGTCTGATAAGTATGAGTATGGTTATACTCTGTAGTACCAGGGTTGAAGTAAGCTTTACTTACTGCCTTACCATCTATATAGATGTCGTAGATTCCGCGTGCTGTAGCATAAAGACGGGCTTTTCTGACTTTTTTGCCGGAGGTAGCAAACTCTGTACGAAGCATAGGTGCAGTATTCTCCTTAAAGGCAAAGATGCCAAGCGCACCCTCTTTCTTTCCATCTACAGAGAACTGGTTGGCAGAGAGTTGCTGTAAAGGAGCAGCTACCACATTCTGAGGCGACTTAAAGTTTCTAACCTCAACATGGCTGAAAGTAGCCTTCTGACCTTTAGCCACGTAATATCCCCAATCGACTAGCATCGGATAGGCAATATAGTTATTACCCTGTTCTCCGGTAGGATTCAGAATCAGACTTCCTACGGAATGCTTTTTGCCATCTGTATCTATTTCTACCTTATCACCAACAATTTCCTTTCCATCCAGGAAGAGAGTAGTAGCACCGGTATCCATCGAGATATCTATCTGATGGGCAGCATACTGGTTCTGCCTGTTGATAACCGCAGCAGGAATATCGTAGGAAGCCAAAGGTGCGGCATCCGTCTCGCCAACCTTGTAGCCCCGACGATAGAAATTGATACGGGCAGGCTTCGACTTTCTGAGAGGCGCAATATCAAGTTCTACGCGGATATAAGAAGAATCCTTCGCATTGGATACCCCTAAGAGATTTTTATTGCGATCCATCAGTCGGGGGTCGTTGGCACCGAAGATGAAGGAAGCTGCCGTTGACTTCGATTTCTTATCGAGTTGCAGTTCGTAATGAAGTCGGAAGGTTGGAAAATAAGGGGCATAGAACATCACGGGAGCATTGCCTCTTCCTATCCATTTAGCACCTTCCCAAGCCAGATATGTTCCATTTCCAGCTGTCGCGACAGGATGGTTATAGTCTGTACCCAGCACCAAGGCTGTTTCAAAAGCAGAAGAAGCCTGCAGCTCTTCGTTTTTTTGATTCCAGACTGTAAGATGCCATTGGTAGCGTGTAGAAGGGCGAAGCGATTCGCCAGCATACTGTATACCTAACGATTCGGTACTCTTCACCTTACCTGTATTCCAGACTTCCTTACCCGTTTCATCAATAACAGATATCCGGTAAGCACTCTGCTGATTTCCTCTACTTTTGTCATCAACCTCCATCTGCCAGGCAAATCGAGGATGCATGACACCTACTGCCAGTGGAGTATTCCGGTATTCCACTTTCAGATTCTTCAGCCATGTGGCTGCATGTAATCCAGATGGCAGTATCATACTGACCATCCATATTCCGATAATTTTCATAAGCTTTTTACTTTGAACCTTGAACTTAAACTTTACTGAACTTTCGCAAGATTGCCCCACATGCCCTTTCAAAGCGTGCTGTTTCTGGAGTTTTGGGCCTTCAGCCCGTTCTTGAACCACTAACAAAAGTTCAGTTCTTTATCTTTCCTGCCTTCTTCACAATTTCATCAGCCACCTGCGGACCATTATTCTGCCAGACATTATTAGGACCACAGGCGTTTTTCAGGAATTTCTCTTCTGGCGTCCAGTTATCTTTCAGGAGAATATTAGAAGAGCCCTCATCAGTATAGAGATAGAAATAATGATGAGGATCGTGTACGTAGGAAGGATGGAAGATATCCCGCACCACATTCTCTGAAATAACCGTGTTTGGCTGGTTGCCAAGCGTGTAGATACCAGCGCAATCGTACATATGGGCAGCATAGCGCTCGATAAGATTGGCATGAATGCGATTATCATGCATCACAACCCAATCGCGGTTCCAACCCCATCCCATACTGATAGCCGAATAACTGACATCATGAATATAATTATGTTCGATGTTCATGCGGCTAACGTAACCCAAAGCCATGGCACAGGTACCCCACTCCTCGTTTGTAACATCAGAGAACTCGCAGTTTCTGACATGCAGTCCGCTGCACACCTCACGCAAATCCTGCGGACGATAAGGCAGATGCGTCTCCAGGCCGGCAGGCGAAAAGCTGCCACATACCAATCCATTCATCGCTATATCTTCGAAGGTACTGTTAAGTACCGCTCCATCCTGGCACCCCTCAACAAAATCGAGACCATCGCCACCCAGATGTCCAAAAGAGCATGAATCGAAAACCGCTCTGCTTGCATAGCGCAATTCAACAGCAGCAGCGGGTCTGCCAAGCCAATCCTGATTATCCAGTTTATGGTTGTTCACACGGTCGATACTAGGGCGCAGTTTGTAACCTTCGGTAATGAACATTCCCGCCTGCAAAGGCACATGTCCCTTGTAAGAAGGGCGGTTCCATGTTGTAACTTCAAAGTTTACATTTCTGAAAGTAACAGCATCCACCATTTTTTCTCTGGTACCCTCAAATTTCACCAGCGTTTCCAAAGCCGGCGCCGCAACATCCATACGCTCCCCTTTCCTAGGCATATAATACAGTTTATGCGTACGGATATCATGATACCATTCGCCCGGTTTATCCAGAAGAGGCAGCGCATTCGAGATAAAGAAAGGTGAATTGTGCTCACAATTATACATAGGTGAAGGCCAAGGACGTTCAAACTGAATCTTAGCCTCGGGATCGTGGAAAGATACGGCAGCAGAATCGCCCTGAATACGGATGTTTCTGATGCGCAGATAGCTTATCTCCCACATCTGGTGCAGCGTCATCTCTGCATATCTTGCATCCGGTCGGATGATACTGTTACCCGCCTTATCCTTAGCACCCGTCAGAAGCTGACGAACAGCAGAAGCCGGAACCCAGATGACGCGTTTCTTCTTGTCTACCCATCTGATGCGCGGCATCTGATTGAAATCACTCACGCTACGTGCCCTATCAGCCCGCGAATGATTCACCCAGAGATGACGGAAATCCATAGGACGTCCATTGAAATCAGGCACATCAGCCACCCAATATCTGCCATGTTTCTTCCATCCGCTAACCGGTACGGCTCCTGTAAGCACCGTACCTGCCGAATGCTTTACCGAAGGCGTTCCCTCAAAACAGAGATGACTGTCTTCCGGACGGAGCACCAGAGGTTCATAGAGTCGGTATTGACCTGCCTGCATTTTAACTACTACCGAATCAGCCTGTCCCAATCTTCTCATCTCGCGAGCCTTGCGAACCGCATCAGCGAGAGAAGAATCGGGTGATACCTGAACATAGCCTATCTTCTTATTTTCAGCAGAGAGAGCGAGGCTGAAGCCCAGCATTCCCAGCAATAGGATTCTTCTTAATTTCATAACTAAAAAATAATTATTTTCTAACTGAAAGCCAAACCGACATTTCCACATCACTACCCCGATTATCCCAGGCATAATAAGGAATGAGCGTAACATTTACCTTTTTACGGGCAGGAGCAAGTGTACGATAAAGCTGGTTCTTCTGCCAGGATGCTGCTGTTCCCTTTTCAGCAAGCAGCGCCTCACCCTGGAGCGCAACAAACTCGTGACCGTCGATTGTCTTCTTTACTTCAGTCCATTGGATATCAGCAGGAATCACGATATCATTCACGCTTACCCTACCATACTTATCTTTGCAGGAAGCAGGAACAGAAGAAGCATCGATATCCACATTTTCCAAACAATAGACAATAGGTCCGCGCATCACGGCTATCTGGTTCTTATTCTCTTCAACCAAAGGGTTAGCCTCCACCAGACGAGGTTTCATATCAAATGTTCGTTCTACGAGGGTTCCCTTCTTCCAACCAGTCTGTCTGCCTTTTGAATCAGTAGCAGAAATCGCCTCATATCTACCCTCTCCCGGCATGCGGAGCATCAAGGTTCTGATATTCTTAGCCTTGTTGATGCGAATGGAAACCTTACCATCATAAGGATAGCCAGAAGTCATCTCTATATCAACATCCTTTGTTTTCAGATGATTATCACCATACATGTTCACCCACAAAGTATCACCTTTCACGGCATAAGCATACTCCTGCGCTTCGCAAAGTGCACGAAGGGTGTTAGGTGGACAGCAGAAGCAACTGATATACTTCTGACGGGTTTTCGGCCAGCGCATCACATAAGGGAAATCGCCCGTACGGCGCAGAGCCTGAGTATAGAAATATCGGGTACCATCGAGCGAAATGCCCGGCAAGACTCCATTCAGAAGTTCGTTTTCCACCATATCCATATAGCGGGCATCAGCTGTGGTTTCGAGCATACGCCAAGATAAGAAGATATTACCAATCTGCGCACAGGTTTCATTATGAGAAGTCTCGTTTGGCAACTGATATGCTCTGCCGTATGCCTGGTGAATCTGCTGAATGCTTGGCTGATCGTAAGTGGTTCCATCAGGTGACACACCATCATAGAGGGCACCGCATCCACCTGTGATATAAATCTTGCGATAGGTGATATCATCCCAGATACTGGACAGATTCTTCATGAGTTGTTTCTCGCCTGTTTCGGCATAGAGATCAGCTACACCCGCATAGAGATAGTTGGCTCTCACCGCATGCCCCATCGCCTCATATTGCTCACGGAAAGGATGGCGATCCTGATTGTGATCTTCACCATTCTTCACTTCATCACGAATGGCTATCAACCCCTCTGCCAGTTCCAGATAACGCTTGTCGCCGGTAGCACGGTACATCTCTGAAGCTGCCATATAATGAGAAGGACAGATTGCATTGCGCGCCAACTCATCGCGCTGGTTCTTCAGAAAATTATAGAGAAAATCGGCAGCCTTGAGTGCACAGTTGAAGAGTGTCTTCTTGCCTGTGGCACGCCAATGTACGATACCGGCAGTCATCAGATGTCCCAGATTATAGGTTTCGAAGTTGAGACGGCTGGCAAAGGCTCCTTTCTCATCTTTTCCGCCTACGGTGATACCTATTTCGGCTTCATCCTTCCGGTCTTTGAGAGCATGCGTATCAATGCCCTTATGGCGCTCATCTATCACCACAGGGGTATGGATATAACCATCGGCACGCTGCGCCTTAACCACTTCGGCAATAAAGCGATCCATCAGAGCATCCAGTTTCTGATCATGAGTTACTGCATAAACTGAAGCACATGCCTCAAGCCATTTATACATATCACCATCATGAAAAGGTGGTCCCCAATGTTCGCCTTCAGCATCGCCCGCCGCAATCTCGAAATTACGGAAACCGTGCGACACCTCGGGGGTATCCCAGGTTTTCCACATATCCCAAAGTGAGGTTTCTGAAAAGACCTTGAATCGGTCACCCCAAAAACCACCTGTCCAACGGGTACTTCCCAAAGGCATATTTACCATTCTGGCTTCTTTGCTGTGGCTCATATCTACCAGTCCATTGTGCTGTGCCATGACTGGGGAGGTAAAGGCCGAAAAAGCAAGAAGACCTGCCATCATCCACTTTCTGCTGTAGTTTGCTGTCATCATTATTGTTATTCGTTTAGTTTTTAATTTAGTTTTAAGACGAAAAAAGGGATGATCTTGTAATCACCCCTTTTTATTTATTATGTGTTGTTTCTGCGGATTCATTACCGGCAGATGAACAGCATTCTAATTGATGATAATACCGCCATTTGGCTGAATCACAACCTTTGCCTTACCATTCTTGCCTACCTTCAAGGTCTTCTTTACTGAAGTGTAGAACTTCTCGCCCTGCTTCTTTGGCTGGTCGGTAAGATATTCCACAGTCTTACCAGCGAACATAGGCAGGTTGAGGGTCAGGGTGAGCGGCTTGTCTGTAGCATTCAAACCACCAACAATCCATTTTCCGTTATTGATTGCTGCACCTGAACCGTTCTCTTGAGACGCCTTACGGGCTATAACCGCATACTGGGTAGGATAACCTGCGATAAACTTTACATCGTCCCATGCTGTCGGCAAGCCCTTCAACCAGTCTAATTCCCATTGAGGAACATCCTGCAGATTGTTAGGATAGAGACAAACACAGTTTACGCTGCTCTGATTGGTGATGGCAGTAGCCATTTCAAATACATCACTTGTATAACGCTGATGGCGGCTCTTGTTATCTCTGGAAAGATATTTGTTCATCATCACACCACCCCAGTCGAAGCTGGCTACGGCATTTCTCGAGAAAGGATGCATCGTCATCTCGAAAGCCTCCTTCTTGGCATGATAATCCGTGAAATATACATTCTCTGAAGCCAGCGCTGCCTCGCTGGAAACATAGTTAGGATACATGCGCTCCCAACCTCTAGGCATGGTACAACCATGGAAGATTACCTCCAGACCATAATCGTTGGCATCACTCAGAATATCTTCATAGAGTTTCATCGTCTCCTGTTTGTCACCACCGAAGAAGTCAACTTTGATTCCCACTACACCTATCTTCTTCATCCAAGCCATCTCCTTCTTGCGGGCGATGGAATTGTTCATAATCTGACGTGGAGTCTGTGGAGCATCATTCTCGAAACCATTCGAATTATACCAGAGCATCAGACTTACCTGCTTGCTCTTGGCATACTGAGCCAATTTCTCAATCTTGTCACGACCGATGCGCTGGTCCCACCAGTTGTCTACGAGGATAGCCTCATAGCCCTGAGCCGCAGCAACATCTATCATCTTCACCTGGTCGTTATAGTTGATACTTTCATCCTGCCAGATCAGCCAGCTCCAGGTATAGCGTGAAGGCTTATACGGCTGAGTTGGCTCATACAGAGGTTCTACCACATCATAAGGAATGGTAGTTTCAACAATTGGAGCCAAAGTTGTGCCTACGGTAATAGTGCGCCATGGTGTTTCGCCTGGCAAAGCAATACCGGCAAATTCAGAACCGAATCCGTTGTTTTCACCCTTCTGAGGGAAAGCTACAGTATACCCCTTCGCTGCATCATAATCAGAAAGTCTGCTGGCTGGATATGCGCTGGAAACACCTGTTTCGCTCACCAATGCCCAGCCATCATTACCTACCTTGAAGAGACAAGGGAAAGTATAGCCAACACCAAACTGCGACTTCTTTGCCATCGGAGCATCTGGTGTATATTCTTCTTCATAAGATGGTTTGGTTCGTTCCCAACCTGTCATCGGACCGATTTGAGGACAGAGGAAAGTGGTGGTCTGCTCAGGGAAATTGAAACCGCTCACCTCATTATATATAATAACCGACTTAGGGTTATTCTTCTTCGGACGGATCATCTCATATTTGTAGGCAACATCGTTGTTGCTTACATGGAGATGCAGGGTCATGGAATCCTTTTTGGCATTGAGGAATCCGATGGTAGCCTCATAAACATCCTTTTCGATGTGGCTTTTCTTGATACGGGTCATGTCGTAAGAAAGATGCTTCTCAGTTCCTTTCATCGCACCCATCGTAAGATGCTGGGAGAAGTCGCCATAGTTGGCTACCAGTCCCAAGGCAGAAGGTTTAAGCATCTGCTTGCCATTCAACTCAACCGAATAGAAAGCCTTTCCATCTACACATTCCACCTTGACCGCCAATCTGCCATCAGGTGATGTCACTTCATAATTGTTGGCTTGCGCACAAACTGCGCCGAGCAACAAAATACCAGTAATATAAAATTTTTGCTTCATTTTCATTTTATTGTTAGGTTGAAATTATTATCTTCTCTGTGATGTAACGCAGTACAGCCGACATTCCAGCTTCTGTTACTGTAGCGTACAACAAAAATCATCTGCAAAGATAAGCTATTCCAGTGAGAAAGGGGTGTACTTTTTGTTCAAAAAGCATTCTTTTTCGTAAAAACTAACGAAAAAGATACAAAAACGGGAAAAATAAATGGGAGGAGAAGCTCCTGAATTAGAAGAAAACAAAAAGCCCCGACATCACGTCGAGGCTTTTGAAGTTTTTGAATGTTTCAGCAGTTGTGTTTTTTATGTAGTTATGATTTATTCGTTTTTGAAAATCAATTTCTTTTTCTGGGTGCAAAATTAAGACAAATATTGATATAAATCAAATCTTTCTCGATTTTTTATGCAAAAAACAACGTAAACGTTTACAATTTTTGCGCACCAAAAAGACCATCTGTGCGCTGTTGTGGCTAAAATACAGCTGTGCATTTTGTGTCTTTTGAATATTTTCTGCCACATTAATAAAAAAGTTAAAATATTGATGCTATATTTTGTTTTCTCTGTATTTTACACTATCTTTGCACTATCTTTTCACATTATTATATATATAAAGAAAATAGATGAAAGAATTTGTAATATCAGAAGTCAAGGCGGAAACCGCTGTACTCGTGGGTCTGATTACCAAGACGCAGGATGAAGCCAAGACAAAAGAATATCTCGACGAGTTGGAATTTCTTGCCGATACTGCGGGGGCTGTCACCGTGAAGCGATTCACGCAGAAGGTGGTTTCTCCTAACCAGACCACCTATGTGGGTAAGGGTAAACTCGAAGAAATCAAAGAATATATCAAAAACGAAGAAGAGGAAGATAGAGAGGTAGGTATGGTCATCTTCGATGATGAACTTTCTGCCAAACAGATCCGTAACATCGAACAGGAACTGCAGGTGAAGATTCTGGACCGAACCTCTCTCATCCTCGATATCTTCGCCATGCGTGCGCAAACCGCTGCGGCTAAAACCCAGGTAGAGTTGGCGCAATACCGTTATATGCTCCCTCGTCTGCAAAGACTCTGGACTCACCTCGAACGACAGGGTGGTGGTTCTGGTTCTGGTGGCGGTAAGGGTTCTGTTGGTCTGCGTGGACCAGGTGAGACCCAGCTTGAGATGGACCGCCGTATCATCCTCGGCAGAATGAGTCTCCTCAAAGAGCGACTGGCTGAAATCGACAAGCAGAAGACTACACAGCGAAAGAACAGAGGCAGAATGGTGCGCGTGGCACTGGTGGGCTATACCAACGTTGGTAAATCTACCATCATGAATCTGCTCAGCAAGAGCGAGGTGTTTGCCGAGAACAAACTCTTTGCTACCCTCGATACCACCGTACGCAAGGTAGTGGTAGACAACCTGCCGTTTCTCCTTGCCGATACCGTAGGATTCATCCGCAAATTGCCAACCGACCTGGTTGACTCCTTCAAGAGTACCCTTGACGAGACACGCGAGGCCGACCTCCTTCTGCACGTAGTAGACATCTCACATCCCGACTTCGAAGAGCAGATTCAGGTAGTAGAGAATACACTCAAGGAACTGGATTGCGCCGACAAGCCATCGATGATTATCTTCAACAAGATAGACAACTACTCTTGGGTAGAAAAAGAGGAAGACGACCTCACACCGATGGAGAAAGAGAACATTCCGTTGGAAGACCTGAAGAAGACCTGGATGGCAAAACTCAATGAGGACTGCCTCTTCATCTCAGCCAAGAACAAGGAGAACATCGATGAATTCCGCGAGGTACTCTACAAGAAAGTAAGAGAGTTGCACGTACAGAAGTATCCATACAACGACTTCCTGTACCAGGATTATGAGTAAGAACATCAATATCAACAACAAGTAAGTTATGAATGATTACAGACCTTTAACCACCGAGGAAATCGAGGTGCTTAAACATAACGACTGCTGGGCCGAAGACTGGACCTCAGTCAATGTATCAGAAGATTTCAAGCCCAACTTCATGCACCGCGTGATGCTCTATGGCGAAGTAAACATCGGCTCCTTCAACAAGAACGTGGAGGTAAGCCAGGGCTTCGTAAAGCATTCGGGCATCAACAACGCCACCTTGCGCAATGTAACCATAGGCGACGACTGTCTGATAGAAAACGTAGGCAATTTCATCAACAACTATACCATTGGCGATGATTGCTACATCTCCAACATCTCGACCATGGAAACCACCGAGGGAGCTACTTACGGAGAAGGAAATCTCGTGAGTGTACTCAACGAGGTGGGAGAAGGCAACGTAATCCTCTTCAGCGATCTGAACAGCCAGCTCGCAGCCTTCATGGTGAAGCATTTCCCAGACAAGGAGATGAAGGAGACGATTCGCCAGCTCATCAAGACCGACATCGACAACAAGATGCCGGAGAGAGGTCAGATTGGCAACAATGTGAAGATTATCAATACCAAGGAGATTACCAACTGCGTAATCAATGATTATTGCGAAGTGAACGGTGCTTCCCGACTGAGCGACTGTACGCTATTGGGCTCTGCTCATGGCAACGTATATATCGGCACAGGCGTCATAACAGAAAACAGCATCATCGCTGAAGGTGCCAGCGTCATCAACAGCGTGAAGATACAGGATTGTTTCGTAGGCGAAGCCTGCCAGTTGGCTAACGGCTTTACCGCTTCAGCCTCCGTATTCTTCGCCAACTCCTACATGAGCAATGGCGAGGCCTGTGCAGCCTTCTGCGGTCCTTTCACCGCTTCCCATCATAAGAGCAGTCTGCTTATCGGAGGTATGTTCTCCTTCTACAACGCCGGTTCTGCTACCAACTTCAGCAACCATGCCTATAAGATGGGACCTATGCACTGGGGCATTCTGGAGCGCGGTTCCAAGACAGCCAGCGGCGCTTATCTCCTGATGCCAGCCACTCTGGGTTCCTTCTCAGTATGCTTCGGCAAGCTGATGCATCACCCTAACACCCGCAACCTGCCTTTCGCCTACCTCATTGCAGATGGCGACAAGATGTTCCTCATCCCAGGCAGAAACATCACCACCGTAGGTCTGTACCGCGACATCAAGAAATGGCCTAAGCGTGACCTCCGTGCTATGGAGAACCGCAAGAGCATCGTCAACTTCGACTGGCTTTCACCTTATTCTGTTGGCGAAATCCTGAAGGGCAAGAAGATTCTTGAAAACCTGCGCGAGGTTACGGGCGATAACGTTTCGCAGTATCTCTATCACGAATATATCATACCAGCTTCATCGCTCCACAAGGGCATCAAATATTATGATATCGCCCTCCGCATCTACATGGGTGCCGTATTGAAGCGTGTGCTGAAGCGCGACCCTGCCATCACCCCTCCAGCCAGCCATGTCGGCGTGGGCGATTGGGATGATCTTTCGGGGCTCTTGCTCCCGGTTTCTGAAGAGGAGCGCATCGTTAGGGATGTGAAGGAAGGAACCATCGGAAATATAGAACAACTGCTCGATCGATTTGAAGAAATCAATGCCAACTATCGCGACTACCAGTGGGCATGGACCTACCGGATGATCTGCGATTACTACGGCATCGGAGAAATCACACTTGAAGATGCCAACCGCATACACGAAGATTATATCAAGGCACGCCGCTCATGGATAGCAGAAATCCGGAAGGATGCTGAGAAAGAGTTTGCCATGGGCGATGTGGAGGAAGAGGTCTTCCGCAACTTCGTCGACAGCCTCGACCAGGAAATAGAATACGAGAATTAATTAGACTTGAATATTTCAACAGTTTTTAAATAACAAAAAACATTATGGCAAAAACTCCAGAATTTAAGTATGCTCCAATGTTTCAGATTGGAGAGGACAAGACAGAGTATCGCCTTATCTCTAAGGAAGGCGTAAGTACAGCAGAGTTCGAGGGTAAGACTATCCTCAAGGTTTCTAAGGAAGCACTTACTTTGCTGGCACAGCAGGGTTTCCGCGACGTAGAGTTCAAACTCCGTCGTGAGCACAACCTCCAGGTGGCTAAGATTCTCAGCGACCCAGAGGCTTCTGAGAACGACAAGTATGTAGCACTCCAGTTCCTCCGCAATGCAGAGACTGCCGTTAAGGGCATCCTCCCATTCTGCCAGGATACAGGTACTGCTATCATCCACGGTGAGAAGGGTCAGCGTGTATGGACAGACTTCGAGGACGAAGAGGCTTTGAGCCTGGGTGTTTACAACACCTTTACACAGGACAATCTCCGCTATTCTCAGAACGCTCCTCTCAATATGTATGATGAGGTGAACACCCGTTGCAACCTTCCTGCTCAGATTGATATCGAGGCTACAGAGGGCGACGAGTACCGCTTTGTAATGGTAGCTAAGGGTGGTGGATCTGCCAACAAGACTTACTTCTACCCTATGACTAAGGCTACTATCCAGAACGAGGGTACACTGCTCCCATTCCTCGTAGAGAAGATGAAGAGTCTGGGTACAGCAGCATGTCCTCCTTACCACATCGCATTCGTTATCGGTGGTACTTCTGCAGAGAAGAACCTCCTTACCGTGAAGTTGGCTTCTATCAAGTACTACGACGAGTTGCCTACTACAGGTGATGAGACTGGTCGTGCTTTCCGTGATGTAGAGTTGGAGAACAAGCTTCTCGAAGAAGCTCACAAGATTGGTCTGGGTGCACAGTTCGGCGGTAAGTATCTGGCTCACGATATCCGTGTGATCCGTCTGCCTCGCCATGGTGCAAGCTGCCCTATCGGTATGGGTGTAAGCTGCTCTGCCGACCGTAACATCAAGGCTAAGATCAACAAGGACGGTATCTGGTTGGAGAAGATGGATGAGAATCCAACAGAGTTGATTCCAGAGGAGCTCCGCAACCCAGGTGAGGGTACCAAGGGTATTGAAATCGACCTCGACAAGGGTATCGACGCAGTTCGTGCTGAGTTGAGCAAGTATCCTGTAAGCACCCGTGTTAATTTGAAGGGTACCATCATCGTGGCTCGTGACATCGCTCATGCTAAACTCAAGGCTCGTTTGGATGCTGGTGAGGAGATGCCTGAGTACTTCAAGAACCATCCTATCCTCTATGCTGGTCCAGCCAAGACTCCAGAGGGTTATCCATGTGGATCTATGGGACCTACTACAGCCAACCGTATGGACCCATACGTAGATGAGTTCCAGGATCACGGCGCTAGCCTGGTTATGATTGCCAAGGGTAACCGTGGTGATGTTGTTACAGAGGCTTGCAAGAAGCACGGTGGTTTCTACCTCGGAACTATCGGTGGTGTAGCTGCCGTTCTCTCTCAGAGTTCTATCAAGAGCATCGAGTGCGTAGAGTACCCTGAGCTCGGTATGGAGGCAATCTGGAAGATTACCGTAGAGGACTTCCCTGCATTCATCCTCGTAGATGACAAGGGCAACGACTTCTTCAAGCAGTTGAAGCCTTGGACTCCTTGCAAGGAATGCCA
>ERZ870052.361-NODE-361-length-18091-cov-3.625402_pt1 | contig 18091 bp, 15 predicted proteins | sample MGYA00520889_ERZ870052 | MGnify/ENA primary metagenome ERZ870052 (study PRJEB32232, sample SAMN07284988) | human gut metagenome | biome: human-associated habitat; material: feces | host: Homo sapiens | place: Tanzania | collected 2014-08-14 ...
AAGAACCCCCGCTGCGCACTACGTGCGGCGGGGGTTCTTTCGTCCTGCGGAATGCGCTGGGAAGTTACCCCATGCGGCCGGCTGCGGGATCTTAGTCGCGTTGGGATAAGCAATCCAACATATATATCTGAATTTGGATGTGGTGGGCGCTTTGCTGGTTGGGGCTTTGGGGTGTGTGTCTCACTTTGGGATGCATGGCGCCTTGGGATGGGCCGTGCTTTGGGATGAGGGGGTTACTTAGTTGAAGAGGGGCTTGATGGCTGATAGGTAGTCTTTGGCTACGTCGGATTTGTTTGCTTGAAAGTTGTGCCAGGCCCACCATTGGACTGTTCCTACGAAGCTTGAGGCTATGTGGTGTAGTAAGAAGCTGCGATCCATCGTGGCTGCTGGGCCGGTTGGGGTGAGGGAGACCGTTTCGGCTGCTCGTGACATGATGGTCTTGCGTAAGCTGTCGGCGAAGACGCGTGAGCCGGCTCCCGCTACCAGGGCTCGTACGCCTTGGCGGCGTTCCCAGAGGTTGTTGAGGATGTGCTCGACTTGCACGAGCGGGTCGTCGAGGGGTGTGCCGTCATCGTCGAGGGCGTGGGTGCAGATATCGCTTACGAGCTCGGCGAGCAGGTCATCTTTGCTCTTGAAAAGGCCGTAGAACGTAGCGCGGCCCACGTTGGCACGCGCGATGATGTCGCCGACGGTGATCTTGCCGTAGTCTTCCTCGCGCAGGAGCTCGGAAAACGCTGTGACAATAGCCGCGCGGCTTTTGGTTTTGCGGGCATCCATTCTTATGCGTCCACGTGGACGAGCAGGCAGCGGAGCGTGCCGGAGCAGCCCTCGTAGGGGCGCTTGCCTGCGCCGTAACCGACGGCTTCGATATGATAGCGGGCTGGAAGGTGCTCGGACGTGCGCAGCGCCGCGACGATGGCGGCACCCGTAGGTGTCACAAGCTCGCCGGCGACTGGTGCAGGCGTGAGGGCGATATTGCCCGCCTGGCACAGGTTGACGACAGCGGGGACGGGAATGGGCATGAGGCCGTGGGCGCAGCGGATGGTGCCGTGGCCCTCGGAGAGCGACTCGACCACAATATCCTCGATGCCCAGGTCATCGAGGCAGATGGCGACCGAGCAGACGTCGACGATGGAATCGACGGCGCCTACCTCGTGGAACATGACGGTCTCGGGCGTTTTGCCGTGCGCCTTGGCCTCGGCGGCGGCGAGCGCAGTAAAGATAGTGAGCGCGCGACACTTGGCGCCATCGCTCAGCTGCGAGCCGTCGATGATCTCGGTGACGTCGGCCAGGGAGCGGTGATGATGGGCGTGGTGGTGGCCGTCGTGGTCGTGGCTGTGCTCATGCATGTGCTCGTGGCAGTGAGCATGCTCATGCTCGTGATGATGCTCGTGCTCGCCATGGTCGTGATGGTGGTGATGAGCGTGTTCGTGCGCGTGCTCGGCGGTCGCGTCGTTGCCGTAGAGCCAGGCCATGTCGTGGTCGTGATTCTCCAGCTCGGCCGCAAGCTGAACGTCGAAGTCACAGGCGTCGATGCCGTGCTTGTTCACGCGCGTCACGGCAACCTCAAAGCCGTCGACCGGAAGCGTGGCGAGCTGCTCGCGCAGGTGCTCCTCGCTGGCGCCCAGATCGAGTAGCGCTGCGACGGTCATGTCGCCGCTGATGCCCGAGGTGCCGTCGATGATAAGCGTGTGCTGATGGTTGGACATGGAATGCTCCTTAGCGGGCGCGGGGCGTGCCGGCGCTCAGATGATTGATAAGACTTGCCTGGTAGGCGGCTCCAAAGCCGTTGTCGATGTTGACGACCGAGACACCGCTCGCGCAGGAATTGAGCATGGCGAGTAGCGCCGCTACGCCGCCAAAGCTCGCGCCATAGCCCACGCTCGTGGGGACGGCGATGACCGGGCAGCTCACCAGGCCGCCGACGACGCTTGCGAGGGCACCCTCCATGCCGGCGATGGCGATGACCACCTGGGCCTGGGCGAGTTCCTCGGCGTGCGCGAGCAGACGGTGCAGACCGGCGACGCCGACGTCGTAGAGGCGGTCGACCTCGTTGCCGTAGAACTCGGCTGTCAGCGCTGCTTCCTCGGCGACGGGTAAGTCGCTCGTGCCGGCGCAGGCCACGACGATGCGTCCGTTGCCGGTGGGGGAGGGCATGCCGCCCACGAGGGCGAGCTGAGCGTCCGGGACATAACCAAGGTCGATGCCATCGGCAAGTAGTTTCGAGATGTGCGCTGCCTTATCAGCGTCGAGCCGCGTGACCAGGACGTGCTCCTGGCCTGCGTCGCGCAGCGCTTCGATAATGGCGGCAATCTGCTCGGCGGTTTTACCGGCGCCGTAGACAACCTCGCCGGCTCCTTGGCGCACCCCGCGCGAAAGATCGAGCTGTGCAAAGCCCAGATCGGCGGTCGGCGCCGTCTGGATGCGCGTGAGGGCATCGGCTGGCGCAACGTTTCCGTCTGCCACGTTACTTAGCAATTGCTCAAGATCGCGTTTGTCCATATAAGTTCCCTTCGACGCTTAAAAGTTTAGCACGCGAAAGGTTATTTCCGAACATTGGAGCAAAATTGTTCGGAAATCTAATATGTCAGATTTGATGGAGTTGTGAGGCTAACTCGCTAGTCGCGCAGGATGATGTCCATGGCGAGCATCAGGTTGCGCTCATCGATGGCAAACGGGGCCGCCTCGCGCGTCTTGGGCTTAGCGCAAAACGCGATGCCGGTGCCCGCGGCCTGGATCATGGGGATGTCGTTTGCCCCGTCGCCGATCGCGACGGTGTGGGCCATATCGACACCGCACTCAACAGCCCAATCCAGCAGCTGGATGAGCTTGGACTCCTTGGTCACGATATCTGCCGCCAGCTTGCCGGTGAGTTTGCCGTCCACGACCTCCAGGCGATTGGCCAGGCAAAAGTCGATACTCGCGGCGGCAACGATCTTATCGGCGACCTCGTGGAAACCGCCGCTCACCACACCGACCTTCCAGCCCTTGCTGTGCGCCGAGCGCACGAGCTCCAACGCGCCGGGGGTAAACGTCACGCGCTCAAAGGTGCGCTCGAACACGCTCTCGTCCAGGTCGGCGAGCAGCCCCACACGCTCCTCGAGCGCCTGCTTAAAGTCCAGCTCGCCGCGCATGGCGCGCTCGGTGATCTGCGCCACCTGCTCGCCCACGCCGGCTTCCTCGCCCAGCAGGTCGATAACCTCCTGGTTGATGAGGGTGGAGTCGATATCCATAACAATGAGGCGTGCAGTCATGACGGGCCTTTCCAGGTGCTGTTTAATTGGGGCATATTGTCGCACGTGACGAGCGCGGGCGGGTGCCGCAGCGCGTCAATTGTTTCGTCTCCGTCAAGTCTTTGGGCGGGAGCCACTTTTTCGTGGTACATCGACGCAGGTGCGATAAGATAGAACGCCATGTCTGGCTGCGCGGTTTACGCAGGCTGGGCAAATCTGTACGACGCCGCCCGGAACGACACGGGGCGGCACAGATCCATAAAGGAGGATCACTGGTATGAGCCAGACCCGTCCCATCGACGAGCATTCCATGCACACCCGTACCTGCGGCGAGCTTCGCCGCGAGAACGTGGGCGAAGAGGTTACCCTCACCGGTTGGGTGAGCCGTCGCCGCGATCACGGCGGCCTTATTTTCTGCGACCTTCGCGACCGCGAGGGCATCACGCAGCTCACCTTCGACCCCGAGCACTCCGACGGCGATGCCTTTAAGATCGCCGAGACCATGCGCCCCGAGTGGCCCATCAAGATTCACGGCGTCGTGCGCGCCCGTGGTGAGGAAACCACCAACACCAAGCTCGCGACCGGCGAGATTGAGGTCCTGACCGACCACGCCGAGGTGCTCAACACTTCCGTCACCCCGCCGTTCCAGATCGAGGACGGCATCGAGACCAGCGAGGACACCCGTCTGCGCTATCGCTATCTGGACCTCCGTCGTCCCGAGATGATGGCCAACCTCAAGCTGCGCTCCGACTTCACCTTCGCCATCCGCGAGGCGCTGCACAACCGTGAGTTCATGGAGGTCGAGACGCCCTCCCTGTTCAAGTCCACGCCCGAGGGCGCTCGCGACTTCATCGTCCCCAGCCGCATTCAGCCGGGTAACTTCTACGCCCTGCCGCAGTCCCCGCAGCTCCTGAAGCAGCTGCTCATGGTCGGTGGCGTCGAGCGCTACTACCAGGTCGCCAAGTGCTTCCGCGACGAGGACCTGCGCGCCGACCGTCAGCCCGAGTTCACCCAGGTCGATATCGAGATGTCCTTCGTGGACCAGAACGACGTCATGAGCGCGCTCGAGGAGGTCCTGTCCGATGCCTTCGGCCGCATGGGTGTCGAGATGCCCACGCCGCTGCGTCGCATGGACTACTGGGAGGCCATGGACACCTATGGCTCCGACAAGCCCGATACCCGCTACGGTATGCACCTGGTCGACCTGACCGACGTGTTCGCCAACTCCAAGTTCAAGGTCTTCGCGACCGCCGCGAACGAGGAGGGCTCCGTCGTCAAGGCCATCAACGCCAAGGGCGCCGGCGCCTGGGCCCGTGCCAAGATCGATAAGCTCGCCGGCGTGGCTTCCACGTTTGGCGCCAAGGGCCTGGCCTGGATCGCCTTCCGCGAGGACGGCTCCATCAACAGCCCCATCGTCAAGTTCTTCTCGGACGAGGAGATGGCCGCTCTGCGCGAGCGCATGGACGTCGAGCCCGGCGACCTGGTGATGTTCGCCGCCGGCCCGCGCCTGCTCTCCGACGAGATCCTGGGCGGCATGCGTTCGCACATGGCCAACGCGCTCGAGATCAAGCGCGAGGGCCACGACTTCCTGTGGGTCGTCAACTTCCCGCTGTTCCACTGGGACGAGGATCGCAAGGCTTACGCCGCCGAGCACCAGCCCTTCACCCTGCCGACCGAGACCGACATCGCCAAGATCGAGGCCGATCCGCTGGCAGCCGGTTCGTGCACCTACGACTTTGTCATGGACGGCTTTGAGGCCGGCGGCGGTGGTATGCGTATCCACAACGCCGAGATGCAGATGTCTATGCTCAAACTTCTGGGCTTTACCGAGGAGCGCGCCGAGTCACAGTTCGGCTTCCTCATGGAGGCCCTCAAGTTTGGTGCGCCCCCGATGGGCGGCTTTGCCCTGGGCCTGGACCGCGTGTGCATGCTGCTCACCGGCTCCGACTCCATCCGCGACGTCATGGCGTTCCCCAAGACGGCCAGCGGCTCCGACCTCATGTCGGGCGCCCCGAGTGCCGTTTCCGGCGCCCAGCTCAAGGACGTCAGCCTGCGCCTGATGTAGACAAACGACTTACATATTGCTCGCAACGAGGGAAGGACGCGCGCCTTCCCTCGTTTTTTGTGCGACGTGGACGCGCGTCGGTAACGTACAATGACTACCACGTGGCTGGGTTTGCCGGCTGAATGTGCGATGCCGTGGGAGGGGACATGGTCGAGTTTACAAAGACGATTAAAGATCCGTTGGGACTGCATGCCCGCCCGGTCGCGCTGCTCTACGACATCATTGCCAGGCACCGCAGCGACGTGTCGGTCAGCATTGGCGACCGCCATACCGATGGTCGCGACGTTATGGGCCTCATGGCTCTCTACGGCGAGTGCGGCGAGGACATCGTGTTCCGCGTTTCGGGCGTAGACGAGGCTTCATGCGTCACGTCGATCAGAAACCTTTCGCTTTAAACGCAACAATGTGACAAAGGGACTGTCCCTTTGTCACATAAATTGGTATGACAAGTCGCCGTAAAGGGATACCTTTGCCGTGCTTTCTTTGTTTCACATAGGAAACTTTTTCGAAAACTGAATAGGGACCCTTTTCAAAAAGTTAACCACGTGCTAGTTTACTAAGGCGAACATAGACGTGGTTAACTTTTACTGCGCCGATGTTAAGGACGATTCGATGTTAGGAGCCCAGTCATGTCTTGCGGACCGCAGATGCCGGCCATGCCGCTTTCGATGGTGAAGGCGGGCGAAACCGTGCGCGTGTCTCGTGTAAAGGGCAACGAGGACATGAAGCACCACCTCAAGGACCTCGGCTTTGTCGAGGGTAGCGAGATTCACGTGGTGAGTTCGAGCGGCGCCAACATCATCGTTACCGTGCTGGGCGCCCGCTTTGGTATTGATTCCAAGGTGGCCATGCACATCATGACCGTCGGTTAGTCGACGGTATTTTTGCAAGTACTGAAAGGGGGACAAGTAAATGAAGACGTTGGGTGACGTTAAGGTGGGCGAGAGCTCTACCATCGTCAAGCTTCACGGTGAGGGCGCGCTTCGCCGCCACCTTATGGACCTGGGGCTCATCAAGGGCACGTCGTTTAAGGTCGTGAAGGTCGCACCGCTCGGAGATCCGGTCGAGATCAACGTGCGCGGCTACGAGCTTTCTATCCGCAAGGAGGAGGCCGCCGTCGTCGAGGTCCAGTAAGGGCCTGCGGTGTACATTTCTGCAGATAAAGTTAGGTTTTTCTAACTTAACGCAGCATCTTTGAAGCACATTATCCAGCCCGTGCGGAGAAAGCAGCGCGGGCAAACAAGGAAGAAGGATTGAATGGCGGATTCTCAGATCCATGTCGCGCTGGCGGGTAACCCCAACTGCGGCAAGACCACGCTTTTCAACCTGATCACCGGCGCCAACGGCTATGTTGGCAACTGGCCCGGTGTCACGGTTGAGAAAAAGGAGGCCAAACTCCTGAGTGACAAGAGCGTCACGATTACGGACCTCCCCGGCATCTACTCGCTTTCCCCCTACAGCCCCGAGGAGCAGTGCTCGCGCGATTACCTCATGAGCGGCGAGCCCGATGTCGTCGTCCAGGTAGTCGACGCCACCAACCTCGAGCGCAACCTGTACCTGGCGCTTCAGGTTATCGAGACCGGTCTGCCCGTGGTCGTCGCCCTCAACATGGCCGACCTGGTCGAGAAGAACGGCGATAAGATCGATACCGACAAGCTCTCCAAGAAACTCGGCTGCCCGGTCATGATGATCTCGGCTCTTAAGAACAAGGGCATCACGGAGCTGTTCGATCAGGTTAAGAAGTCTGCTGCTTCCAAGGGCCAGGTGCCGGAGCACAAGTTCGACTCTTCCATCGAGGACGTTCTGACCCACATCGAGAACAACCTGCCGGCGAGCGTCCCCGCCAACAAGCGCCGCTACTACGCCGTCAAGCTGTTCGAGCGCGATGCGGACGCCTGCAAGCTCATCAACCTCACCAAGGAGAAGGCCGATCGCGTGGAGCAGCTGGTCGCCCAGTGCGAGCAGGACTGCGACGACGATGCCGAGTCCATCATCACCGGTGAGCGCTACGGTGTCATCGCCCACATCATCGACGAATGCATGACCAAGGCTCCTGCCAAGATGAGCACCTCCGAGAAGATCGACCGCGTGGTTACCAACCGTATCCTGGGCCTGCCGATCTTTGTGGTCATCATGTTCTGCGTGTACTACATTGCCGTTTCCACCCTAGGCGGCACGGTGACCGACTTTACCAATGACCAGCTCTTCGGTACCGATGGCTGGTATGTGCTCGGCCAGGGCCGCGATGCCTACGACGCAGCCGTCGAGGCTGCGGGCGACGACGCCGATTCGGTCGATCCGGCGCAGTATGGCCCCTATGTCCCCGGTATTACCACCATGGTGCACGACGCCCTCGTGGCGGGCGGCACCGAGGACGGCGGCCTGGTCGATTCGCTCGTCTGTGACGGTATCGTCGGCGGCCTGGGCGCCATCTTCGGCTTCGTACCGCAGATGTTCCTGCTCTTTGTGATGCTGTCCTTCCTGGAGGACTGCGGCTACATGGCCCGCGTTGCCTTCATCATGGACCGCGTGTTCCGCCGCTTTGGCCTGTCCGGTAAGTCCTTCATCCCCATGCTCGTGTCCTCGGGCTGCGGCGTCCCCGGCGTCATGGCTACTAAGACCATCGAGAACGAGAAGGACCGCCGCATGACGGTCATGACCACCACGTTCATCCCCTGCGGCGCTAAGCTGCCGATCATTGCCCTGCTCATGGGTTCTATCATCGGTGACTCTTCCACCACCGCCGCGTGGATCAGCCCGCTCTTCTACTTCCTGGGCGTCTTTGCCGTCATCGGTTCGGGCCTGATGCTCAAGAAGACCAAGCTCTTCGCTGGCCGTCCCACGCCGTTTGTCATGGAGCTGCCTGCCTACCACTTCCCGGCGATCCGTTCTTGGGCGCTGCATGTGTGGGAGCGCTGCTGGGCCTTTATCAAGAAGGCCGGCACGGTTATCTTCGCTTCTACCGTCGTGGTTTGGTTCCTGTCCAACTTCGGCAGCTACAATGGTGCCTTCGGCTTCCTGCCCGCGATGGAGGGTATCCCCGAGGAGTTCATGGACTACTCCGTGCTCGCTATGCTCGGCAACCTGGTCGCTTGGATCTTCGCGCCGCTCGGCTTTAGCACCTGGCAGGCAACCGCGCTGACCGTCTCGGGCCTCGTTGCCAAGGAGAACGTCGTCGCTACCGCCGGCTCGCTGCTGTCCGTTGCCGACGCCGCCGAGACCGACCCGAGCCTGTGGACCGCGTTCGCCGGCATGTTTCCGACCATGGGCGCCTGCGTTGCCTTTGGCGCCTTCAACCTGCTGTGCGCTCCGTGCTTTGCCGCCATGGGCACCATCCGCAACCAGATGGACTCCGGCAAGTGGACCGCGATCGCCATCGGTTACGAGTGCGCCTTTGCTTGGGTGATCGGCCTGTTCATCAACCAGTTCTACAATCTGCTTGTTCTGGGTCAGTTTGGTATCTGGACGGTTGTCGCCATCGTGCTGCTGGTTGCGATGCTCTTCCAGATCTTCCGTCCCATGCCCAAGCATGCCTGGACCGACGAGGACGAGACCAACACCGCCTCCGCCGCTGTTTCCGCCTAAGTCCAAATAAGGACCAGCCCCTTTCCATGAAGCCCGGGTATCCTCGCGATACTCGGGCTTTTTGGTGGGGGAGATGTGGCGTTTCCGCAGATAAAACCGACCAAAATAAACCTGTCCCTTTTTGGCAGGTGGGGGATGGTGTAAAGTAAGTGGTGGTTAACTAGAGGAGGCTTGCTATGGCACCTATCGATATTGTTGTTCTGGCTGTGATCGGTATTGCGTTTGTCGCCGTGTGCGTGCGCATCTACCGTAAGGGCACTTGCGCCGACTGCGCCCAGGGCGGCGTTTGCACGGGGCATTGCTCCAACAAGAAGACCTGCGCGGCGCTTAAAGGCGTGGACAAGATTGCCGAGGATCTTGGTCGCGGCATTCAGTAATAAAACCCAGGCTCAAACGCCCCGCGAGCATCCGTTCGCGGGGCGTTTTTCGCATTTGGGGGTAGGCGCGGCGAGTGGATGAGTGATTTTGGGGTATCGTTAACCGTATTGTTAATTAGCAACTTACCAACACCGGAGTAACTCTATGAGCGCTCGCGTAACCATGAAGGATATAGCCGCCGAGCTTGGCGTTTCCATCAATACCGTGCACAAAGCCCTGACGGGTAAGGCCGGTGTGAGCGAGTCCGTCCGCGCCAAAGTCAACGATAAGGCCGAGGAGATGGGCTATCACCGCAACACGAGTGCTTCGAGCCTGCGTCGTAAGGACATCAACCTGACCTTTTGCCTGCCGTGCGCATCGCGCGAGGGCGCTTACTTCTATCGCTACCTGTGGGAAGGCTGCAATCGCTTTGAGCAGGAGGTTATCGACCAGGGCATTAGCGTCGAGCGCGTCGAGTTTGGCGTCGGCGGCTATGCCGATGCACTCGAGCAAATCGATGAGCGCCTGCAGGTGGGCGAGAAGATCGACGGCCTGCTCGCCTACGTTCCGGGCGACGACCGCGCGACCCATCTGCTGGAGCAGATCGCCGAGGCAGGCGTGGCGATTGAGCTCGTCGATGGCGACCGTCCGCATCTCGACCGCCTTGGGGCCAGCTTGGCCGATTATTCGACAGCGGGTAGCCTAATGGCCGAGCAGGCGGCCAACCTGGTTCATGCTGCTGGTGCCGATGCCCGCGTTCTACTCTTGGCGGGCGATCCCTATACCGATTCGCACTACCTGACCGCCCGCGCCTTCCATACGTACCTGCGCGAGCATAATGTTCCCTGGCAGGTCGAGGATCTTACCGGTGCGCATGCCCAGGTCAAGCAGCTCGAGCGCGAGCTCAAGAACCGTCTCAATGGCCCGGATGCACCCGAGCTTATCTGCAGCGTGTTCGCGGTGGGCTCCGAGCTGGTGGCCGATGCGCTCGTTTCGGCCGGCAAGGCGGGCGAGGTCATGGTGATCGGCAACGACCTGTTCCCCGAGAGCGCGCTTGCTATGCGTCGGGGCATCTTTACCAATATCGTCTACAAGGACCCGGTGGGTTTGGCCTACCGCGGTGCCAAGACGCTGGGCAATTACTTGCTGTGGGGTAAAGCGCCTGCGGACCCCGTGCAAAAGGGTGCCGTGGAGATGGTGTTTGCCAGCAACGTCGATCGTTACTGCAAGCTCGCGGGCATCTAGTCGGGGGCGGGTACCTCCGGCGAGGCTCGCGGCCACATCCGTATAACCTACCTACAATCAGGTCTAATACTTTTCCCGAGAAGTGAACGACCTTATTTGGACCCCTGAAGCATCCACACTTTTTGGCGCCTAAACCGCAGGATTCCAACGGCAAAACCGCAGGAAATGAGCCGTCAAAAGTGTCGATGCTCCGGGGGTCCGTTTTGGCTCGTTCACTTCTCGGAAAAGTATTAGACCTGAAAATAAGATCGTTGGGCCCCACACCCAGTAACCGTTGGCCCGCCAAAATCTACCGTTCACCCCGTGATTGTTAGGTGAACGTTCACCTATACGTAACAAATGCACTAAGATGGTGAACGTTCACCTAGAGGATAACGGGCGCACGGTGCACCCGCTCCGCCAACAGAGGGGTTGTTTGATGAAAAACTTCATGGACGATCAGGATTTCCTGCTGAGCACCAAGACCGGCGAGGAGCTGTTCCACAACTTTGCCGAGGGCATGCCCATCGTCGACTACCACTGCCACATCTCTCCCAAGGAGATCTGGGATGACAAGCGCTTTGAGAACATCACCGAGGTCTGGCTGGGCGGCGACCACTACAAGTGGCGTCTGATGCGCGCCAACGGCGTCGACGAGCGCTTCATCACCGGCGATGCTCCTGCTCGCGAGAAGTTCCAGAAGTGGGCCGAGACCCTGGGTCGTTGCGTGGGCAACCCCGTCTTTGAGTGGAGCCACCTGGAGCTCAAGCGCTACTTTGGCTATGAGGGCGTCCTCAACGGCAAGACCGCCCAGGAGGTCTGGGACCTTGCCAACGCCAAGCTCGCCGAGGCCAGCTTTACCTGCCGCAACCTGATCAAGCAGTCTAACGTCCGCATGATCTGCACCACCGACGACCCCGCCGACAGCTTTGAGTGGCACAAGAAGATTGCCGCCGACGAGAACTTCGATGTCCAGGTCGTCCCGGCTATGCGCCCCGACGCCGCCCTGCGCATCGAGCGTGGCCAGGAGTTCGCCGACTACTGCAAGCACCTCTCCGAGGTCGCCGGTGTTGAGGTCAACGACTTCGAGGGCATGAAGGCCGCTATCTCCAAGCGCTACGACGTCGCCCACGAGCTGGGTTGCCGCGCCTCCGACCACGCACTCGACTACGTCATGTATGTCCCGGCTTCTGCCGACGAGATCGAGGCCATCTTCGCTAAGGGCCTGGCCGCCGAGCCGCTCACCGAGGAAGAGGTCCTCAAGTACAAGACCGCCTTTATGCAGTTTGTCGCCGGCGAGTATGTCCGCCTGGGTTGGGCCATGCAGCTGCACTTTGGCTGCAAACGCGACAACAACCGCGCCATGTTCGCCAAGCTTGGCCCCGACACTGGTTACGACTGCATCTCCAACTACACGCCGTCCGACCAGCTCGCCGATTTCCTCAACTCCATCCAGGAGACCTGCGGCCTGCCCAAGACCATCCTGTACAGCCTGAACCCCATCGATAACACCATGATCGATACCGTTATGGGCTGCTTCCAGGAGGCCCCGACCGCCGGTAAGATCCAGAACGGTTCCGCTTGGTGGTTCAACGACAACGAGGTCGGTATGCGCGAGCAGCTCACGGCCCTTGCCAACGAGGGCGTTCTGGGCAACTTTGTCGGCATGCTCACCGACTCCCGTTCCTTCCTGTCCTATCCGCGTCATGAGTACTTCCGCCGCGTGCTGTGCAGTGTGATCGGCGAGTGGGTCGAGCAGGGCAAGTACCCCGCCGACATGGAGCTGCTGGGCACCATCGTGCGCGACATCAGCTATAACAACTCCGTCCGCTACTTTGGTTTTGACCTGGACACCGTCGAGGCCTAATTCCACAGCGAACCACATCGAACCCTGGCGCGCCGTTGCCACACGCGGTGCCCCCGGCAAGCTTGCACGCTAACAAACGCCTAAGGAGAAACATAAATGGAGAACATCAGCTACGAGACGCTCGAAAAGATCGGCTACGAGGGCTACCTGCTTCCCAAAGACGCCCCCGAGAAGGTCCTGCAGTTTGGCGAGGGCAATTTCCTGCGCGCCTTCGTCGACCGCTTCTTTGACATGGGCAACGAGGCCACCGGCTGGAACGGCAAGATCGTCATGGTGCAGCCCATCAGCGGCGCCTTTGGCTTTGCCGACGGCATCAATGCCCAGGACGACCTGTACACCGTGCTGGTGCGCGGCAAGGAGAACGGCAACACGGTCGACGAGTCCCGCGTGATCAGCGCCTGCAGCCGCTGCCTCAACCCGTATCGCGAGGCCGACTACCGCGCCATCATGGAGGTCGCCGCATCCGACGACCTGGAGATCATCGTCTCCAACACCACCGAGGCCGGCATCGCCTACGATCCGTCCTGCAAGGCCGACGACATGCCGCCCGCGAGCTTCCCCGCCAAGCTCGCCCAGGTGCTCCACACCCGCTGGGCCGCCGGTAAGCCGGGCGTTATCGTGCTCGCCTGCGAGCTCATCGACCACAACGGCGAGGAGCTGCTGCGCATCATGAACCAGTACGTGAGCGACTGGGGCTGGGAGGACGAGTTTGCGCAGTGGATGGCCAACGACTGCACCATCTGCACCACGCTCGTCGACACCATCGTCCCAGGCCGCATTCGCGATCCCAAGGAGGCCGCTGCCGTGGCTGAGCGTCTGGGCTACGAGGATCCGTTCCTGGCCGTGCGCGAGCCCTTCCAGATGTGGGGCATCCAGGGCGACGAGTCGCTCAAGGAGCGTCTGCCCTTCGTGAAGGCCGGTCTGCCGGGCGTCTTTGTGACCCCTGATGTCACCCCGTACAAGAAGCGCAAGGTCCGCATCCTGAACGGCGCACACACCGCCTTCGTCCCGGGCTCCTGGGTTGCCGGCTTTGACATCGTGCGCGACTGCATGCACGACGAGACCGTCCGCGGCTTTATGAACACCATGCTCTACAACGAGGTCATTCCGACCCTTGCCGCCGATCTGGACGTCGAGGACTGCAAGGCCTTTGCCGCCGCCGTCGAGAACCGCTTCGATAACCCGTTTATCGACCACGCGCTGCTCTCCATCTGCCTCAACTCCACTGCCAAGTGGCGTGCCCGCGACCTGCCCACGCTCAAGGACTATGTTGCCGAGACCGGCAACCTGCCCAAGTGCCTGTCCACGAGCCTGGCCACGCTCATCGCGTTCTACACGCAGGAGCTCGTTGCCCGCGAGGGCGACGGCCTGCACCTGCGTCGCGCCGACGGCACCGAGTACACCGCTCAGGACGATGCCTTCGTACTCGACTTTTACGCCGCTCACGCCGGTGTCGAGGATGCCGAGCTGGTGCACGAGGTGCTCACCAACGAGCAGATGTGGGGCGAGGATCTTACGCAGATCGCCGGCCTGGAGGAGTTTGTCGTCAAGGCGCTCGCCGTCGTGCGCGCCGAGGGCGTTAAGCAGGCATTCGCCAACGCCCAGGCCTAAATCCTTTTGTGCGCCCGCCGGCCAACCGGTGGGCGCCACTCGATTTTTGCTCAACCTGTAGGGTTAGGACTCTTTGTAATGAACACTATCCAGATCAATCCGGCCGATAACGTCATCGTCGCGCTGTCGCCGCTCGCCAAGGGCACGGCCGTCGCCGTCCCCGGCGTGGGCGAGGTCGTTGCCGTGGAGGATATTCCGCAGGGCCACAAGATGGCCGTGCGCGCGATTGCCGCGGGGGAGGACGTTATCAAGTACGGCCTGCCCATCGGACACGTGACGAGCGACATCCAGCCCGGTCAGTGGCTCCACACGCACAATGTGAAGACCAACCTTTCGGGTGAGGTCGAGTACACCTACAACCCCACGCATCCGGTCGTGGATTCCGTTGAGCCCGAGACCTTTATGGGCTTCCGCCGTGCCGACGGCCGTGCCGCCACGCGCAACGAGCTGTGGATCATCCCCACGGTCGGCTGTGTGAACGAGGTCGCCCGCGCCATGTGCGAGAACGCTCAGGACCTTGTCGAGGGTTCGCTGGAGGGCGTCTATTACTTCCCGCATCCGTTTGGCTGCTCGCAGACCGGCGCCGACCATGCCCAGACTCGCCGTCTGCTGGTTGCGCTGTCGCGTCATGCAAACGCCGCGGGCGTGCTGTTCCTGTCGCTTGGCTGTGAGAACTGCACGCATCAGCAGGTGCTCGACGAGCTCGGTGACTTCGATCACGAGCGCGTCCGTTTCCTCACCTGCCAGGACGTTGCCGACGAGCAGGTCGAGGGCCACAAGATCCTGGCCGAGCTGGCCGACCTCGCCAAGCAGGCCAAGCGTGAGCCCATCCCGGCTTCAGAGCTGGTCATTGGCCTTAAGTGTGGCGGCTCCGACGGCCTTTCGGGCATTACCGCCAACCCCACGATCGGTCGCGTGAGCGATATGGTCGTCGCGCGCGGCGGCACGTCGGTGCTTACCGAGGTACCCGAGATGTTTGGCGCCGAGAGCATCCTGCTCGATCGCTGCGAGGACGAGCAGGTCTTTAACGCCGCCTCCGACATGCTCAACGGCTTTAAGGACTACTTTATTAGCCACGGCGAGGTTGTCTACGAAAACCCGAGCCCCGGCAACAAGGATGGTGGTATCACCACGCTCGAGGACAAGAGCTGCGGGTGCGTGCAAAAGGGCGGCTCTGCGCCCATCGTCGACGTGCTGCCGTATGCTGGCCAGGCTACCAAGCATGGCCTGAACATGCTGTGTGGCCCTGGCAACGATATGGTGTCGACCACGGCCCTTACGGCCGCCGGCTGCCACGTTATCCTGTTCTCCACCGGTCGCGGTACGCCGTTTGGCGCGCCGGCACCCACCCTCAAGGTGTTCACCAACCAGCGCCTGTGCGACCACAAGGCCAACTGGATGGACTTTAACGCCGGTGTCGTGGCCACGGGCGAGCGCACGCTCGACGAGGCTGCCGGCGACCTGTATCAGCTGGTGCTGGATACGGCGAGCGGCAAGCTTACGAGTGCCGAGCGTCGTGGCTGCCACGAGATCAGCATCTGGAAGGATGGCGTCTGCCTGTAAGGGTGGAAGGGGAGCGCCGGGCTGGTTGGCGCTCCCATAGAGCCTCGGTTGCGCAGTCGATCGGTTAAGGCGGTCATGTTCGCATGGCCGCCTTTTTCATATTGAAATATGAAAATGAATACAAACTAAACGTTCACCTAATAGGAGCTATGTCCAATAACGCGCAGAAATAGCCAAAAAACTGGGCAAAAAGGTGAGATATCCATCCGTTCAGCGGCAAAAATCGACCGTTTAAGGATAATATGCAAGTGAACGTTCACCTGATGCAAGTAATCGCGCATAATCTAGCTAAACGTTCACCCTGAACGACATGCAGACAAACGTCGGTATGGACTCCAACGTCTTGTTCCAAGACAATCGAGAAAAGAGAGGGAGCTCGATGACTAACAAGATCGGTAAAAAGCGCAAGATCACATTCTGGACGCGCCTGGGCTTTGGTATGGGCGGCATGCTCAATTCCGGTGCCCTGAGCTTTACGCACAGCTACATGGTGCTGTTTCTGTCCACGGAGTGCGGTCTGTCCGCAGGCGAGGCGGCCCTGATCAGCTCGTTCGCCATCTACCTTAACGCCATCCTTTGCCCGCTGATGGGCTTCGTGGCCGATAACTTCTACGCCACCAAGGTCGGCCGCATCTTTGGCCGCCGCCGTTTCTGGATTTTGCTGGCTATCCCGATGATGGTTGCCGAGCCGCTCATCTTCGTTGCCACGCCGTTTGGCTTCCCGTACTACTTCGCCCTGTACCTGATCTATAACGTCGCGTACACGTTCTGCACTTCCAACCTGTCGCCGCTTACCATCGAGATGACCGACGACTTCAAGGAGCGCACGTACCTCACCGGCTACAAGCACCTCTTTGGTAACGCCGCTGGCTTCCTGATGGCTGCGCTCGTCGGCTTTGGCTTCGGTACCTTTGGCGAGACCAACCCGTTCAGCTACTTCATCATCGCCACGATTAACGCTTCGGTCATGGCAATCTCGCTGCTCTGCGTCTATCTATCCACCTGGGAGCACACTCCCGAGGAGGTCGCTCAGGAGAAGATCGAGAGCGTTGGCGAGGGCATCAAGAAGTTCTTTGTTGACGTCGTCTCCACCTTCCGTAACAAGTCCTTCCGCAAGGTCCTGTACGCACAGGTTTCCACGAAGCTCGCCGCTGCCTGCTGGTCTGCCTGCCTGTCCTTCTTTATCGTCTACTGCCTGCAGATTCCTAAGTCCTACGAGTCTGTGATGGAGATGCCCGGCAAGGTCGTTGCTATCGTCTGCACCGCTGCATGGGTTGCCCTCATGGCTAAGAAGGGCTTCCACAAGTCTTGGTACCTGGCCAACGTCGGTTGCGCTGCGTGCATCTTCGCCTATAACTACTTCGCTTTCGGTCAGATCAACGGCACCTCTACGGTCGCCATCGCTATGATCGCCTACCCCATCATCTTTGCCATCTGGAAGTTCTTCTATGTTGGCTTCCAGTACCTGCCCGACGTCCTGCTCAACTACATCCCCGATGTCGATGAGCTCATCACCCTGCGTCGTCGCGAGGGCATCTACAGCTCCGCTCAGCAGCTCTGCCAGCAGGTCGCCCAGGCTATCGCCGTCAACGCTTGGGCCATCGTCCTCGCCGCCTCCGGCTTCATTCAGACTGCCGGCAACAGCGACGCCGTGACCCAGCCCGCTACCGTGCCCCTGTACATCTGCGGCTACATGCTCATCGGCTGCGCCGGCTTCTTCCTGCTCGCAGCTGTCCTCGCCCGCGGCATCAAGATCGACAAGGAGCAGTGCGACATCCTCTGCGACGAGATCAAGCGCGTCAAGGAGGGCGGCAAGATGGCCGACGTCAAGCCCGAGGTCAAGGCGCTTTGCGAGGAGCTCTCCGGCTTTAAGTATGAGGAGTGCTTCGCCCACAACAACGTTGGCTTCCAGGACGGCAGCGTGATCCCCGCCGAGTAGGCGAGTCCGCATCGTCCCAACCACAGGGCCGTGCCACCGGATATCCGCCGGCAGGTACGGCCCTTTTTTACAACAGCGTACAATTAACTCTTAGAGAACTTTTATAGGGAGAGACCCATGGATACGAACGTTATCTGGCGCAACGCCCGCGCGGCCGTGATCGAGCTCGACGATGGCGGTTACTTTACCTGCGCCGATACGTGGGAGATCTTTGTTAACGACGAGCCCGCCGGCACCACGAATAAGGTCGAGACCTATGTTGATGGCCTGGTTCCCGGCAAGCGCAACCTGGTTCGCTTTGTCTGCGGCGAGCGCGAGCTGAGCGTCGGCGTCACCACGCCCGCCGAGCCCTTTACCATCAACGTTCGCGATTGCGGCGCCAAGGGCGATGCCGAGCACGACGACACCACCAACATCCAGGCCGCTATCATGGCCTGCCCCAAGGGCGGCCGCGTGCTGATTCCCGCCGGTAACTACCGCATCAAGTCCCTCTTCCTTAAGAGCGATATCAATATTGAGCTTGCCGAGGGTGCGGTGCTGTTGGCCCGCCACGATCGCGCTGCGCTGGCCTACATCCCAGGCACGGTCAAGGGCGACGAGGGCGCCGGTTACGCCGGTACCGACATGACCCCGCTGGGCCGTTGGGA
>ERZ870052.367-NODE-367-length-17970-cov-8.335438_pt1 | contig 17970 bp, 14 predicted proteins | sample MGYA00520889_ERZ870052 | MGnify/ENA primary metagenome ERZ870052 (study PRJEB32232, sample SAMN07284988) | human gut metagenome | biome: human-associated habitat; material: feces | host: Homo sapiens | place: Tanzania | collected 2014-08-14 ...
AATAGGGTTGTTTCATGAAGCAAACTAAATAATACCTGTAATACCGAAAAAGACTGGTAAATTTGTAATTATACAAAATTGCAGATTTGCTGGTCTTTTCCTTTGTGTAGAGGTATAATAGAAATATAGAATAGGTATATTATACCTCTACTCAAAGGAGGAAGCACTATGAAGAGAGAAAAAGTGTATCCAGAATGGGTACAGCAGCAAAGGACGAAAGGAACTACAGTCAAGAAGGTCGGCAACACCTATTATCTGTACAAGCGGACTTCTAAAAGAGTTCCAGGCAAGAAGTATCCGCAGCCGGTAGATACATATATAGGTATCATTACACCGGATGGTATTGTGGAGCGGAAAAAACAGCAGCTAGCAACAACATCGATCAAAGTGAAGGAATACGGTTTTTCCAAGGCAGTATGGGATTCGTGTCCGGATGACTGGAAAAAAGCTGTTGGTGAAGGCTGGGAGGATAAACTGGCATGCATGATCGTGAAGACATCTCCGGAATCCTATCTGGCAGTTGAACGGGATTTAAAGAATGAGGATGAGCTGTCCTTTTCCATCGCAAGTCAGGCTGGGATGCTTTCACGGAGATTTTACAAAAGGTATGGGGTAGAATTCAGTAGCCTTGAATGCCTGAAAAGCATATATCTGGTATATATAGAAAAACATGTCTTTGTCTCCGAGATTACGGAAGAACAGATGCAGTTACTGAAAAAAATATCCGTATCATTGGAGTATAAATAAAGATGCAAAAGAATTAATCCATTACATGCAGATGATCATAGATCCACGATGCGGGCGAAAAACAAAGCATGACTGTGCCGAGATGCTCGTATGTCTTGTTGTCGGATATCTGGTGGGAAGAGACTCTATCCGCAGGAGTTTGAAATGGTGTGAGAGTCACATGGATTTTTTGAGAAAGCATATGCCACTCCGAAATGGAATTGCATCACCTGCAACAATATCAAGGCTGCTTTCCGGCATTGATGAAGAAATGTTCTGTCTGGTGTTCATAGAATGGATGACGGGGATCCTAAATACAAAGGGCATCAATATAGCAATTGACGGGAAGGCACTCAGGGGAAGCACGGAGCGGATAAAAGATGGGAAAACCCCGTATATCCTTAATGCGATCGATATTGCCACGACTCTGGTCATAGGACAGATTCCTGTCGGGGAAAAAACCAATGAGATAACCGCTATTCCAAAACTACTGGAACTGCTGAACATTAGAGAAAGCACTGTCACAATAGATGCGATCGGAACAACCAGCAACATAATGAATACAATTCGGGCAAATGGGGCGGAATATCTCCTAACCGTGAAGAAAGGAAATCCCCTCACCTATCAGGAAATGCAGGAAATGTTTACGGAGCTGAAAGCAGAAAATGAACAGCTTTCAGAACATGCGGATAAGGCAGTTATATATGAAAAGCAGATGGAAACCTATGAGGTTTACAAAACCAGTGAAAAGAACCGGAGCCGCATGGAATACCGGACAATACAGACGTGCCAGAATACGGAAATGATCACGCTTTGTAAAACACAGAATGAGATACAGACAGTTGCATGGCTTGAGCAGGTCAGGATCCCGATGGAAAAAGACAGTGAAGGAAATGATATAACGCCGGGATATGAAAGCTTTCTACGGAATGGAAGTGTGAGAAAACCTAAGATCACAACAGGGGATAGACTTACGGATGACATTCATCAGGTTGGACTGCTTTCAAGCCGGAAAATGTCAGCCCAGGAAATGCTGGCCATGAAGCGGAATCATTGGAGAATAGAAAACAGCCTGCATCATGTCTTGGATGAGCTTTTCCATGAAGACAGATCTGCTGCAAGAAACAGCAAGAACAATATGGCGGTTTTAAGGAAATTTGCCTACAACATTTTAAGGCTTGCAATCATGGCAAAAAAACAAGAGCCAGGACCAACTGAAATGAGAGATGAATTCTCTGACAACCTGACTCTTGTTGAAACATATGTATTCAAAGAGGTAGCACACCTCTGAATACTTATGAAAACATCATACCATAATTTGAAAAAAATTGTAATCCTAAACAGGGGGGAGTTTGCGCTTTTTTAAAGAATAAAGTAGTTCGGATACGTCAATCGGAACCGCAATGACATGGACAGCAGATGGCCATGGAGGTGAATGATTCATGAAACAACCCTAAAAAATTTAAAATTGTGCTTGCATATCTCTGATACGTATGATAAGATATAACTCGTGTCAGAGATAACACAAGACACGCGGGTGTAGTTCAATGGTAGAACACCAGCCTTCCAAGCTGGATACGTGGGTTCGATTCCCATCACCCGCTTTTTTTGTACCCGTTTTTAAGTAGAGAAGGAGGCCAAGAACATGAAAACAGCAATTACAATCGCCGGAAGTGACTCTAGCGGAGGCGCAGGAATCCAGGCTGATATCAAGACAATGATCACCAATGGAGTATATGCAATGAGTGCGATTACTGCATTGACAGCGCAGAATACAACAGGTGTAACTTCTATATTAAATGCAACACCGGAATTTTTAGGACAGGAGCTTGACAGTATCTTTACAGATATCTATCCGGATGCCGTAAAGATCGGGATGGTTTCAGATAAAGAATTGATCAAAGTCATTGCAGCGAAACTGCGTCAGTATGAAGCAAAGAATATTGTAGTAGATCCTGTTATGGTAGCAACAAGCGGAGCGAAGCTGATCAGTGATGATGCGGCGGATACATTGAAGGAAGAATTATTCCCGCTTGCAAGTGTACTGACTCCGAATATTCCGGAGGCAGAAGAGTTGATCGGAAGAAAGATCACAAGTGCAGAAGAGATGATCGATGCGGCGAAAGAAATTTCAGAAAAATATCACTGTGCAGTACTCTGCAAGGGTGGACATAACTTAAATGATGCGAATGATCTGCTGTATGCAGATGGAGCGTATCGCTGGTTTAACGGAAAAAGAATTGATAATCCGAATACTCATGGTACAGGTTGTACATTGTCTTCTGCGATTGCTTCTAATCTTGCCAAAGGATTCTCATTGGAGGAGTCTGTGGAGCGTGCGAAAGAGTATATCTCCGGGGCACTTGCAGCAATGCTTGACCTTGGGAAGGGAAGCGGTCCAATGGATCATGGATTTGCTATCCGGAATGAATATACAAAAGAAGCAGAGGCATAAACTATGGAAAAAAGAACATCATTATTTGAGAACGGATTAATCTGGTTTGGAGCAGGAGTCTCCATTGCTGAGATTCTTACAGGGACATATTTTGCAGCTCTTGGATTTGGCAGAGGACTGGCAGCCATTCTGGTAGGACATCTGATTGGATGTATCATGTTGTTTCTGGCTGGAGTGATTGGCGGTAAGACAAGAAAAAGTGCAATGGAGACAGTAAAAGACAGCTTTGGAAGTCATGGAGGACAGCTTTTCGCAATCCTGAATGTGCTTCAGCTTGTCGGATGGACTGCAATTATGATCTATGATGGAGCACTGGCAGCAGGAGGCATCTTTACAGTGGGACACTGGGTATGGTGTCTGGTAATAGGTGCATTGATCATTGTATGGATTCTGATCGGAATTACGAATCTTGGAAAGGTAAATACAGTTGCGATGGCAGCACTTTTTATTCTTACATTGATTCTTTTTAAGATTATTTTCTTTGATGGAACTGTAGTTACATCCATTACCGATGAGACATTTTCCTTTGGAGCAGCAGTAGAACTTGCGGTTGCAATGCCATTGTCCTGGCTTCCGTTGATCAGTGATTATACAAGAGAGGCGAAAGAACCTGTGAAGGCAACCGCAGTCAGTACAGTTGTTTATGGAGTTGTAAGCTGTTTTATGTATCTGGTCGGAATGGGTGCTGCATTGTTCACAGGAGAAAGTGATATCGCACAGATCATGGTAAAAGCAGGACTTGGAATCGCAGGTCTTCTGATTATTGTATTTTCAACAGTTACAACCACTTTCCTGGATGCTTATTCAGCAGGAATTTCAAGTGAATCCATCTTTGCAGGACTTAAAGGAAAATACGTTGCTGTAGTTGTAACAGTGATCGGTACCATCGGAGCAATTGTCTATCCGATGGACGATATCACAGATTTCCTGTATCTGATCGGCTCTGTATTTGCGCCAATGATCGCAGTGCAGATTGCAGATTTCTTTATTCTGAAAAAGAAAAAATCGGAAACAGGATTCGATTGGTGTAATCTGTTGATCTGGCTGGCCGGCTTCATTTTATACCGTGTTCTGATGAATATTGATATGCTGCTTGGAAATACGCTTCCGGATATGGTTTTGACAATTCTTCTTTGCATGATCGTGGCAGCAGTAAGAGGAAGAAAGAAAGCATAGCCTTTTAAAGGTCAGCGCGAAGCATAACCTTTGCGGTAAAGACTCCATCTTCATAAGTAAAATTACAAGAACCATCGTTCTTTTCTGCCATTCTACGGACAGACTGGGTACCGATTCCCAGACCTTTTCGCTTGGTGGAATGGAACAAATGGTTCTTTTCTTTGATCGTTCCGTCAAAATTATTTTCTACCCGGATTAAAAGAATAGAAGCAGAATGTTGATAGATTTCCAACGATATCTGCTGCTGCGCAGCGGTAGTTTTGCGACTGGCTTCCAATGCATTTTCTAATAGATTGGAAAGAATAAGACAGAGATCCATTTCATCTACGGAAAGTTCTTTTGGAAGATCAACACGGGCATCAAATGGAATTTCTTCTTTTTGGGCAAGCGCATAATAATATCCGATTACGTTATCGACAGAGTGATTTTCACAGAAGTGATAATCAAGGGTGGGGATTTTATCTATTGCATTTTTCAGGTATTCTTTGATCTTTTCTAAATCACCGTCTTTGGCCATGGCAGAAAGTTGTAAAAAATGATGACGAATATCATGTCGAGCCTGTCTGGCTTCTTCAATCGCACTTCTTAAATTCTCATATCGTTCCTGCTGTACAGAAAGAAAAAGATTTTCCTGCTGAAGTTTTTTGTTTTTATTCAGGATATTAGCCATCATTAAAAACATCGAGTAAAATAATGCAAGGATGAGTAGAAGAGCATAAACAATCACAATGTATCCACGTAGAAAACGCTGCGTGTGCAGGATGGTATTATATTTTGGAATCAAAGCAAGGTTCAATCCGATGACCAGAACCGGGAGAATCCAGAAAACATACCAGGTCTGAGCAAGATTTTCATCTTCTACCATTTCTTTGACTGAATGGGAGGCTGGATACCATATGAGAAGGACGAAAAGAATGCAGAAAAGATTATACAGGATTCCAAAAGTAGAAGAACCGGAAAATGCAAGGTGTTCAGAACCAAAATTCAACATTGCAGAAGCAGCTCTGGAAAGGCTGTTAAAGCAGGAAAAAACTGCACAGACGGCAAGATAGATGCTGACAGATTTCCAAAGTGAAACTAATAAAGTGTTATGATATAGAATAAGTAGAACAAATAAAAGAGGAAGAAGAACAGATCTTGTTGACAAATGGAATCTATAGCATGCAAAACCACAAAAACAAGAGCATATAATAAGAAGCGGAAGCATCCAGACAGCCAGCTTCTTAGGTGTTTGTTTCAGAGATGATCTTACCGGCAGATAGGCAAGCAGCATGCCCGGAATCAAAACCGTAAATTCCAAAGTCTGGAAAATTAAAGTCCACATCAAAATCCCTCCTTTTGAAATAGATAATCCATAAAGTGTTGTCGTGCAGGTTTGCACAGCTCCCGGCTGACAACGACCTTGCTTCCATCGTCTAAAAGAAACATTGTTCCGTCAAAATCAACAGCATGTTCCATATTGATGATCGTCCCTCTGTTGCAGATGAAAAAGCGGGAATCTTCCTTTAATGGAGCAGTAAAAGTCCCGAAAGACTGTCGGATGACAAGTTCTTTTTTATTTGTTGTATGAATGTGGATCATATGAGAAAAATGATCCGCGTGAATGATCGTTTTAAATGGTATAATAAGATTATTTCCATTCACTTTTACTGTAAGTTTTTTCTCTGGAGCCGGAATACGGGTTAGAATTTCATCGATCAAAGAAGACAGTTCTTCTGCCGTATAAGGTTTCACAAGATAATGCATGGCACGCACTTTAAAACCGTCCAGTGCATGATCCGGGGATGTTGTGGTAAAGATCAACAGACAGTTTTTATTTGATTTTCTAAATTCACGGGCAATTTCGATTCCATTTGCTCCGTTCATATAAATGTCCAGAAATAAAACGGTGAAATCTTGTTCCTTTGAAGCCTTGAGAAATGCTTCTCCGTTCTCATATTCATAGCAATGAAACTCTATATTTTTCTGATCTAATATATTTTCTAACCGTGTTCGAAGCAGAACACGCTCTTCTGCAATATCATCAACAATAGCGATTAACATACGAATATCCTCCCTGATTTGTATCTATTCAAAATAAATACAAACGTTTTGACATAGGATTAGTATACCACAGAATGACGATTCGTGCCATTTTCAGACAGTTCGTGCCAAAAATATTGAAAAATCTGGTATTAAAAATATAATGATAAGAAATATGATTGCCGATAATATAGCAAAATACAAATGAGGAGGAAAAATGGATATGAAAGCAATAAAAAGGATAATGGCAGCACTCATATGTATGATGATAACGTTTACAGGGATTCCGGTCAGTGTGAAAGCAGCGGATTCCGGGGGAAAATGGGCACAGGATATGGAGACAGGGGACGAATTATTTATTACACTGGAAGAAAATACGAACTATCGTTGGAATGTAAATGATGATGCAGGAAAAAACAGTGTTGTTCATCTGGATACTTCGGAAGGAAATAATTGTCGTTTCCGTTTAGATCATATAGAAAATGAATGGTATGGAATTAAACATATTAAAGTAAATGGAACAGACCGTTTCGCAGATGTGGATGGTAAAAGCAAGAATAGCGGTGCAGTACTTCATTTATGGGAGTCTTCAGACAGTGAAGTAAAGGGAAATAACCACCGCCAGTTTGCATTTTACTATATCGGTAATGATGCAAATGGAAATGCGAGATACTACATTAAGAATAGAAACAGTGGAAAATGGATCGGATACGAAGGAGAATTGAATAATAACAATCCGAAAATCATCCAGACAGATGAGAAAAACAGAAAAGTCTGGCTGATCACAAAATCCGTAGTTCCGCTCACAGGAAAGGAAAGTCAGGTTTTAAAAGAAGAAGATACAAGTGCTATCTGTGAAATCCATGAAGCAGGAAAACTTGATGCTTTAAATAGAGCAAGTAATATAGCGGCTCCAGGATCTTGTCCAACGTTTCAGGTAATGGGAGTAACCAGTAAATGGAAATTGAAATGGATATCAGAGTATCAAGCTTATCAAATAGATGCAGTCTCTGATGGTGAAAACACAACCAATCTATCTTTAGATGTAGAAGGAGAATCTGGAAAACTTTGGGCAAGTGTGAATATCTGGACGACTGAAAAATTTGACAGGAATCAGAATACAAGTCAATTATGGCGATTTTTTAAGCAGAAAGATGGTACGTATAAAATTCAGAATGCCAGAACTGGATGGTATATCGAAAATGGCGTTCCTGCTTTAGGGTTTGGGAAAAAAGGAATGAATGTAGATTTATCTATTTTAGCAGGAAATACAGCTGAAACAGCTTACAGCTATGCGGATGAATGGATGGCAGGCATCCCAGATGATGCACTACTGTCTTCTGTTAATATTCCGGCGACACATGATACTGGGACAGCTGGGGTTGTGGAAGATGCTATTCCAGGTGTATCTATTACATCCTGTCAGAATCTTTATTATGATGAACAGTTAAATATGGGAGCACGTAGCTTTGATATCCGTGGAAATGCAACAAAAGATAATGCTTCTGCGGCAGATGTGAAGATTGTACATGGTGGCGAATTATGGCAGTGTCAGGAAAAAGACGGAAGCGATCTTACATTACAGTCAATCCTTAATACTTCTCTTAAATTCTTAGAGAAACACAAGTCAGAAACGGTCATTCTTACAGTAAAACCAGATGCCGGTTCTACTATTGGATTAGAGCATGCGGTAGCTGAATTTATAAAAAGTAATGAGGAAAAGGTCTACTGCGGAGGAGACATTCCATCAATGAAGGAGGCACGCGGTAAAATTGTATTTCTTAGAAGATTTGATCTGACCCAGAACTACGAAGGATGGGTTGAACGCGCGATGGGATTTAATCTTACAAATTGGGATGATATAAGCTATAAAGACTATAAATATGCGTATAAGTTATATGATGATGGGAAAAATCATGTGTATATTCAGGATGCATATAATACATATGGAAGTGAGAAGTGGGCTTACATATCAGGAACGATGAAGCAGACAACTGGACAGGATACAAGTCATCCAATTGAGTATAATTCCTGGGTAATTAATTATACTTCTTGTGCACAGGGAACTCCTTTAGGGTTGACACGGGAAATTAATCCGAGATTATTTAAAGACGAAGCAAACTGTATTGATAACAGATTCCTCGGAACAGTAATGCTTAACTTTATTGATGAACCAATGTCACGGTTGATCTATGAGACAAACAGCAACATGATATTTGAACCAAAACTTCCGACACCGGAAGTAGAAGTTGAATATGGTCAGACACTGGCAGAAGCTACATTGAAAGGGATTGAAGATGCACCGGAAGGAACATGGAAGTTTGAAGAAGCGGACCATATTGTGACAGATCAGGAAGTAGCAGATCAGACAAAATTTGAACTGACCTTCCTGCCGGCAGATAATAAAAAATACAAAAGAGTTACTATGTGGGTTCCGGTAAAAGCAGTGGATAAGGCAGAAGTGATCACAGATGATATCGGATATGACGAAAGTACTATAGTTGAAGGCAGCGCAGTCAGCAGTGCACAGAGAATCGTTGTCCAGGCAGAAGAAAAATCAAAGACGTATGGAGATGTGTTAACTGGCGCAGATCTTACATTTACGATCAGTGATTCAGAAAAGGCGAAACTTCTTCCGGGAGATACAGTTGATAGTCTGGGACTGACATTGAAAGCAACGACCATAGAACCGGAAGATATTCTGACAGGAAGTACAACTGATGCAGATGGAGACGACATTCTTGGCGCATATGGAAACGCAGGAAGATATGTGATCGTGAAAGACAATGCGACAAACAGTAATTATGATGTAGTAGTTCTTCCGGCATTCCTTAATGTATCACCAAAAGAAGCCGAGGTAGAATGGAATGCAGCAGCACAGTACACTTATACAGGAAATGCATGTGGAATAGAAGCAAATGTGAAAGCAGACAGTCTTTTGGAAAATGACAGCTGTGCAGTCAAAAAACTGCTGAATGCGGAGCATACAGAAGTTGGAACTTATAAAGCACTTGCAATAGGACTGACAAATGAAAACTACATTCTTTCCGGCAGACGAGTACGTGTATGGGAATATGAGATTTTGCAGGCAGATCCGGAAGTGACTTTCCCGGCAGCAGAAGTGACTTATGGAGACAGCTTAAAGAAAGCAACACTTTCCGGTCAGTCGGGAGAAGGTGTATTCCGTTTTGCAGATGATACGACAATGCTCACAGTAGCAGAGGATCAGAGTGAACATGAGATGATCTTTACACCGGCTAATCCGAACTATAAAACAGTTACGGCAAATATTCCTGTAACAGTAAAAGCAAGAAAAATCACAATCAGCCCGGAGCGTACAGAGAAAGAATACGGACAGAAGATTTCAGAATTTGCATGGGCAATCACATCCGGAAATCTGGTAGGAGAAGACTCACTGGATGATCTGAATGCAAATGTATCACTGACAGCTGGTGATGCGGAGAAAGAGACTTGTGAGGTTGGTACTTACGAAATAACAGAAAAGAATCCGACAACAATAGAAAATGCAAATTATGAAGTGACATTTGAACCAGGACTACTGATCGTACAGCCGAAACCAGTAGAGGTTAAATGGAATACAGATGGAAAAGTGATCTATACAGGTAAAGAAGCAAATGTATCAGCAGAACTGTCAGGCACATTGTTTAATGATGATTGCAAAGCAGTAGTGGAAGGTGGAAATGCTGTAGAGATCGGAAACTATACAGCAACTGTTGTCGGACTGACAGGTGAGCAGCGTTACAATTATGTTCTTCATGGAGAGGATACAGACTATCAGATAGAGTATCAGATTGTGAAGAAAGAAGAAACAAAGAATCCAACCGATTCAAAGGAAACACCGACAAGTACTGCCGGAAAGAAACCAACAGGAACTTCAGTGTCAGGAAAACAGGTGAAAACAGCAAAGACAGGAGACAGCATCAGCTACATCTGGATTCTGATGATTGCAGGATCAATTGCAGTGATCGGTGGAATGATTTATGTTATTAGAAGAAAACAGAAGTAAAATTAAAGTGAATCTATAAACAATAGATAACAAAAAGGTGTCAGGCATGTGGGAAGCTGCTATTTTAAACTTCGGCCTGACACCTTTTGTTGAAAAAAAGATGAAATTAGTATATTATGAAAACAGATGCGGTATATCTTAAACATGTAATAAAAAGTGTTTCTGACCGCAATGTGTTGAGAGAAAAGGAGGGTAAGAAATGAGTGAATTAAGTAAAAAAGCAAGAAATAGAACAAGAGTCCAGATGGTACTGACCATGTTGGTTATTGTCTCCATTATCAGACAATTCTTTCTGGGAAACTATCACAATATGTTTCTTGGCATTCTAACATTGATTTTGTTTATGGTGCCACAGTTTATCGACAAGAAACTTGGAGTGACAATTCCGGTTGGTCTGGAAACGGTTATTCTGATCTTTATCTTCTCAGCAGAGATACTTGGAGAAATCAATGCATTTTATGTAAAGATTCCGGTATGGGATACCATTCTGCATACAACGAATGGATTCCTGATGGCGGCAATCGGGTTTGCGCTGATTGATTTATTCAACCGAAGTGATCGATTCTCAATTAAGATGTCCCCATACTTTGTGGCATTTTTTGCATTTTGTTTTTCAATGACAGTTGGTGTTTTGTGGGAGTTCTTTGAATTCAGTATGGATTGGTTTTTCGGACTGGATATGCAGAAAGACTGGATCGTTCCGGCAATCAATTCAGTGAAGCTGAATCCGACAGGCGCGAATATCCCAATCCATGTAGATGTTCAGTCTGTTGTAATCAATGGTGAGACTTGGAATCTGGGCGGATATCTGGACATTGGAATCGTAGATACAATGAAAGATCTTATGGTGAATTTTGTCGGAGCTGTTGTATTTTCTGTGATTGGAATTTTATACCTGAAGCATCGTGGAAAAGGAAAACTGGCAGCATCCTTAATTCCACAGGTAAGAGATGAGGATGTAGAAACATCTGAAAAATAGAAAACGTAAAGGACAGATCGATGAACAGTCAAAAAGAAATCAGAAATATAAAGATAAAAAACCAGTTGGAGCTCTGGCTGTTCTGTGCAATTATCGGTGCAGTTGCCGGCGGACTGGTCTGGGCACTTTTGAAGATCATGGCAAGCGGAATGAATCTTATCTGGGAATGGATTCCGGAACGTTTTTTATTCTCATATTATACGATAGCGGTCTGCGTAATCGGTGCATTTCTTATCGGTGTCTTCCGAAAGATGTTCGGAGATTATCCGGAGGAAATGGAAACGGTTATGGCAAAGGTGAAAACAGAGAAGCATTATGATTATAAAAATATGCTTGTCATGATGATTGCGGCAGTGCTGCCACTTTTGATCGGAAGCAGTGTAGGACCGGAGGCCGGGCTTACCGGAATTATCGTCGGAATGTGTTACTGGGCAGGAGATAATCTGAAATTTGCCAGACAGCATGCGAAGGAATATTCTCAGATTGGGGTGGCAGCATCCTTGAGTGTTTTGTTCCATGCTCCGTTATTCGGTTTGTTTGAAGTGGAAGAAAGTACTTTAGAAGAGAATAATTCAGAACAAACTGTCGTTTCGACGGGAATTTCATCAAAGATATTTATTTATGGAATCGCAATTGCAGCAGCAACCGGTATTTATGCAGGATTATCCGCAGTATTCGGTTCAGGACTTTCAGGTTTTCCATCCTTCGATGCAGTAGAGATCGGAAAGATGGACTATGCATTAATACTTCTCTATATTATTGCAGGATGCGTGCTGGCAGTTTTTTATGAAAAGACACATCAGATAACAAAGAAAACAGCAGGAAAAATACCGGCAGTTTTGAGGGAAGTTCTCGCAGGAATTTGTCTTGGAATCTGTGGAACGTTAATCCCGGCAGTTATGTTTTCGGGAGAAGAACAGATGGGAGTGCTGATGAAAGAGTACAGTAGATATCTTCCGTTAGCATTGATTGGTATAGCATTTTTAAAGGTACTTATCACAAATATCTGTATACAGTTTGGTCTGAAGGGAGGACATTTCTTTCCGGTTATCTTCGCAGGTGTATGCATGGGATATGGCGTAGGAATGCTGATCTGTGGAAATGCAGAGAGTCATCTTGTTTTCGCATCTGCGATTGTTACAGCAGCGCTTCTAGGTGGAACGATGAAAAAGCCATTAGCCGTTACAATGCTTTTGTTTCTATGCTATCCGGTGAAAATGTTCGTATGGATCTTTGTGGCTGCGGCAGCAGGCAGCAAATGCCTATCCTTATTTGATAAGAAAAAAGTGGAAAATAAAAATTCCGTTGAGTGAAAACTCAGCGGAATTTTTTTACCCTTTTTGAGATATCTTCCAGTTCTTCTTTGGAAAGCTCCGGGAGACGTTCTAATTTGTCCAGGAACATCATTGCCGTTTCACGACGCTGCATCTCTACAATCTGTCCGTAATAATTGACAACAACACCGGTTACGATCGCAACAACAAAGATGGTATAGATTGTGACGAGTACCGAAACCAGTTTGCCAATGAAAGTTATGGCAACAATATCGCCGAATCCGGCGGTGGAAAGTACCGCATAGCAATACCAAAGAGCATCTCCATAGCGGTTGATGTCAGGCTCTACCAGCTGAATGATGGCTGCGGATGCAAAGAGAAATACGATATAACCGGAAAGAATCTGGGTTGCTCTGGTGCGTTTTAGGATCATCCATAAAAGTTTTAGTTTTTTCATATATTAACAGCTCCATTTCATAGATCTTGATATATCACATAAATGGATTATACCATAAAATGGACTACAAAATAATATCTAGATTCCTAATGCTTCCCTTTTCTTCTTCATATCATTCACAATCTTCTCACCAAGAGATGTCGGATTCACATCAACAACCATAGAAGAGTGCAGAGTTTCTTTCGTATCCTCTTTCAGGAATTTGATTACCTTCGGTGCACCGTGGATCGGGGCTTCAATACAGTGGTAGGAAGTGATTCCCATCAGACGGAAGCCAAGTGCAGCATCGATTCCCTTTTCATTCGACCATTCCGGAGAAGAGAATGCAAACGGCATCTCATAGAGATTCTTTTTGAATTCTCCGGCAATTCCGGCGAAGATACCGGAACTTCTGGTATTATCAATACATTCTCCGACATGCCATACCGGTGGCATATTATCTGATTCAAGGAATTCTCTCAGTCCGTCACCACATTTGCCATAGGCGAATTCAGAAGTCTGACAGTAGCCCATTTTCATCAGTGGGAAGGAAGCGCAGCCGTTTGTAATGATCAACACGTTATTTTTCAGAAGTACATCGCAGACATCAAGGACTGCTTTCTCATACATGATCTTTGGATTATTACATCCAACCATATTGACAACACCGAGAATCTGTCCCTTGCGAACCGCATCAGCGATCGGGCCGAATCCACCGTAATGCTTGTGGATGTATTCTACAGAGAATCCAACTTCTGCCTCGACTTCATAAGGCGGAATGAAGACAGGAGTTCCTTTGCGGGCCTCAAAGCTTTCAATCGCTCTTGTGACGATCTTCTCTGCAATCTCATGGATCTCATTTACATTACTGTGATGATGATCGAAACCAATATGTTCTGCACCAGGCAGTCGTGCAGAGTCGCTGGTTGTAACAACAGTTGTTTTATAGCAACGTGCTACGTCCATAATAGAAGGATATACTTCCTGTACGTCAGCTACCCATAAGTCAAGTGCACCGGTTCCGAGGACAAGTTCAGCAGTAACTGCATTGGAGAGAGGGATTACGCCATCATAGCGGTACATTGCAGAAAGTCCGGAGCAGCAGATTCCGTAGAACTGGATTCCTTTGGCTCCTTTTTCTTTTGCGAGTTTGATGAATTTTTCACTTTGTCCGGCTTTTACAATCTCTTTGACGAGAACCGGGAGATGTCCGTGGACAGCAATATTGACATAGCCTTTCTTGAGTGCACCTATGTTGACCTTGGAAGTCACGCGGTCTCCGACACCGAGCAGCGCATCTGTAGCGATTGAAGTTGACACAACACCGCTGAAAGTAAATGCAAGACCGCAGCGGAGAAATTGCTTCATGATACTTTCCCAGTCGCCGTCTGTGGCACATCCACTTTTATGATAAGCCTCAAATACTTCATGATAAGCACTGATTGGAAGGATATCCATTTCTTCCCAGATCTTCTGACGCTCAGGCGGGGCGCAGGCTTTGATCGTCTGATAAGTGTCAGGTTCTGTTCTGGATAAGTCAGCCAGAAGAATGTCTGTCAGATCTTTTGTTATATTTTTTAACTGTCTGTTTTTTGTCTTAATGCCATAGGCTTCAGCCATTTGACGAACCTTGTATTCGCCGATGATTGGAAGATCCAGCTTTCCTTCTGCGGCCCATTTGAGCATAAGGATAAGTTCTCTTGCGTGCATTCCGTGCTGGGCAGCACCGGCAGCAGCACCGCGGAGGAGATTCCTTGCTGCAATGAGGTCAGCATCGGCACCACAGACACCTCGCGGAGCCTTTGGCGTGATCTTACAAGGCCCCATATTACAGACACGGCAACATGTACCGCTCAGGCCGAAACTACATTGTGGCTGCTGTTTATCAAAACGGTCAAATGCAGTGTCCATGCCAATCTGTTCCATACGAAGAATCATTTCACGGACTGCCGGATCCGGAGTATTCTCAAGAACATCCTGTTTGGAAGGAAATGTTTTCCGGTAGGCAGCAACAGCCTTCATATAATCTTCTGTGAAATCACCATCATGAGTATGCGTGTATGTATTTCCTTCAGCGTCTACATGAGTATGTGCCTCTCCGCTGACAGGGAGAAGCACTTTCGGCACGCCATTTTTGTCAAATCCAATGATTGCACGATGGTTGTGCGGTGCAATCTCAAGTGGATTTTCATCAGCTCCATGGTGACAGTGACCATGTGTGTGTTCGTGTGTATGTTCTGTTGTATTTTTCATAGTTAAAATCCACCTTTCGCTTAAATATAATACTCAATGGTACCTTCTTTTTTCATATGGAAGAGTTCAAAAATCTTGTCACGGATCCGAAGAAAATCTTCACTGGTCCGATCTCTGTCCTTTCCTAAAGAAATCTTAACGATCGCTTTGATCTGCCCCGGATTCGTATCCATGATGACAACACGGTCAGCGAGGAAGATTGCTTCTTCAATATCGTGTGTGACAAAGACGATGGTTTTCTGTGTGCTGTGACAGATGTTCAGGATATCATCTTGCAGTTTCATCCTTGTGATCGCATCAAGTGCTCCAAAAGGTTCGTCCATGAATAAGATTTCCGGATTGACAGCAAGTGCGCGGGCAATCGCAACTCGTTGCTGCATTCCACCGGAGAGCTGACCGGGACGTTTCTTCTCAGAACCGGAAAGTCCGACAAGATCAATATATTTTTGGATGATTTTTTTACGTTCTTCTTTCGGAACTTTTTTTGTCTCAAGACCGAGAGCTACATTTTTTTCAACATTTCTCCAAGGCAGTAATCCATAGTTCTGAAAGATTGTCACATAAGAAATAGATGGATGCTGAACCTCTTTTCCGTCAATTTTTACTGTTCCTTCCGTTGGTTTCAAGAATCCTGCCATTGTGTTAAGCAAAGTGGACTTACCACATCCGGAAGGACCAAGAAGACAGATGAATTCTCCTTTTTCTATTCCGAGAGAGACATCTTTGAGGGCAGTCATTTCTGACTGATCCTGTGTAAACGTGATGGATAAATTTTCTACTTCTATCTGCATTTTACTTCTCCTTCTATCAGTCGAATCAGGGTGTCGAGTAACAGTCCAAGTACGCCAATCACAAGAATGACGGCTAAAAGTGCATCCGGGCGTAAACAGTTCTTACTGTCCATTACAAGAAAGCCAAGACCGGACTGAGAACCGACCATTTCACCAGATACAAGGAAAATCCAGGAGGTTCCAAGTGCAAGACGTAAACTTGTGATAATCTGTGAAAATGCTGCCGGTAATGCGATTTTGATCATGTAAGTACCTTTCCGGATCCCAAAGTTCTGTGCTACTTTATGGTAAAGCGGATCCAGGCTTTGGATCGCAGATACAGTGGACAGAAGGATCGGGAAGAAGCCGGCAATAAATATGATCACAATTGCCGGGACATTTCCAATGCCGACCCAGAGGACGATAAATGGCATCCAGGCAACCGGTGCAACCGGGCGCAGAACCTGAAGAACCGGATTTACATAAGAAAATACAGTCGGAAAACTTCCGAGTAAAAGTCCAAGGCCGATTCCAAGAACCACTGCTGCCAGATATCCGGCAAAGAATCGAAGCAGACTGATACTGATATGGGAAATGAGTGGCAGAGGGGAAGTGCTTCCCTTCAGGCCATTTAATGCAAGTTCGTGAAATGCATTTACAACATCAAGAGGAGCCGGGAAAAGTGCTGAACTTACATGTGTGATCAGGATAAGCAGCTGCCATAGGATTAAAATGACTGCTAATGAGATAATTCCTCTTTTTATCTGTTTCATTCTTTTTATTCCTTTCCATCGGTTGTGTATACAAAGTCGTCATAAGTTGGTGGATTTTCAATCATGTGGTCAGAGAGCACTTTTTTGTAAAGATCATCGTAAGCTTCTCTTGTGATCGTCAGATCATCATAACTGATCCATTCCAGAGAAGTTTCCAGTGTTTTTGCATCTTGGCCAAGATAATTTTCGGCGATTCGTGTTGCTTCTTCTTTGTCCAGTTTCTTTCCGGCTTCTTGATATTTTTCAAGAAATGTCTGAAATGCTTCCGGATTCTGCTCAATCACATCTGTTCTGAAGATCAGACCACAGCAGACAGAATCTTCCCAGAGATCATCAGAACGGGACAGAACATTTCCAAATCCATTCGTGACAGCCTGTGCTCCGAAGGGCTCAGCGACACAGTAGCCGTCAATCGCGCCACTGGCAAGGGAAGATGGCATTTCGGAAGGAGCCAGTTGTGTCACCTGAATATCGTCTAAAGTAAGTCCGGCTTTCTGCAGTTCTTCTAACAGAAGAATGTAATGTGATGATTGGGTGGAAGGAATAGCAAAAGTCTTTCCCTTCATATCGGCCGGGGACTGGATGGAGTCGTTGACGACAATCACATTTCCATCTTTATGTCCAAGCGCAACAGCCTTGAGGTCAACGCCCTTTGCTTTTGCACTCATTGCAAGTTCGATCAGTTCGGAAGCACCGTCGATCTTCCCGGCATGCAATGCATCTGTCAGATCAGACCAGGAACTGAATTTCTGGAGTTTGATCTGGATACCTGATTCTTCTGCTTCGAGAAGTTCTTTTTCTTCAAATACAGGAAGAGCATGTGTGATCGGGAGGTATCCAATCGTGTAAGTTACGGTTGATTCAGTTTCTTTCTGATTCAACTGGGCGGAAGTGACCTGTCCACTGATAACCAATCCAACGAGAAAAGCTGAGATTGTAAAGATTCCAAGTTTGTTTTTTCTCATGATGTTCCTTTCTTTTTGTAAAATGTTAATTGTCCGGTATCTTTCTGAAAATGAAAGTTTATAAACCTACTTAAAAGGTATGTTTATAAGTTAGACAAGAGTGTATGATATAAA
>ERZ870052.370-NODE-370-length-17882-cov-5.897501_pt1 | contig 17882 bp, 15 predicted proteins | sample MGYA00520889_ERZ870052 | MGnify/ENA primary metagenome ERZ870052 (study PRJEB32232, sample SAMN07284988) | human gut metagenome | biome: human-associated habitat; material: feces | host: Homo sapiens | place: Tanzania | collected 2014-08-14 ...
AAGAATTTTTCTATGCCATTTCTTATACCGCAGGAATGAATCTGCATATCAGGGTGCTTTCCGGCGGAAACAACCACCATATGATCGAGGCGATGTTCAAGGCTTTTGCAAAGGCATTGGATCAGGCAACGGTCATTGACCCGAGGATCACGGATATCCTTTCTACCAAAGGAAGTCTGTAGTTGACAATTTACATGTATCACGTGCGAAATATGATTAGAAAAGAAGCGGTCTGGCGTATCAAAAATATGTGCAGACCGTTTTGTATGGAAAGGTATGAATATTAATATGGAACACAAAAATATCGTGGCAACAATTTACTTAAAGGACGGGAAAGCGATCAAAGCCAGAGACAATTACGAGGAATATCCGGATGTCATTGAACTTGCAAAACTCTATAATGACAGCGGCATTGATAAAATCATGATTTTACACAAAAGAAAGTCAGGTACTCTGAATTTGAATCCTGAATTCAGAATACCTGACTTTTTCTTCAATTTTCCAAAAGCCAATCTATTACATTAATTACTTTTATACCATCATAATTTCCAAGCGAAAATTGATCCAGTGTTAAAACAATTTTTTCATAATTGTCTTTAATCTCCTGTAATGGTCTCATTTCTCTTTCAAAAGTTTCTTCTGCTGTCATATCTGCCGTCACCTGATAATAAACGATTACCCCTTGTTTTTGAGCAACAAAATCTACTTCTGTAGCGCCATATTTACCTATATTCACCTTATTCCCACGGCGCAATAATTCAAAAAAAACAATATTTTCAATAGAAAATCCAAGATCATAACGCTTTCTTGGCAAAATGTGATTGCGAATCCCCAAATCAACCATATACAACTTCTTATTAACTTTTAACAGCTGTTTTCCTACTATATCAAATCTATCTACTGAATAAAATATAAATGATTCTGTCAACGCATCTACATAATCACTCACCGTATTCGCAGATACTTTTCTACCTGATGAAATCAAATAATTTGTAATACTTTTTATAGAAATTGGGCTTCCGATCACACTTGCCAGATATCGCGCAATTGTCTTCAACAATGTAATGTCTGTGATTTTTCGCTTGCCACAATTCATCTCTTTTCTTGACTGACGATCTTCAATATCTCTTACAATCACCGTATTATAAATACCTTCCAGATAGATCTCCACTTTTTCATCTGTTCTGTCCATCACTGCAATGTAGGGAAATCCACCGGTTTTCATATATTCTGAAAATGCCTGTTCTTTTAGAATTCCTGTAATTTCAACATATTCTTTAAAGGAGAGCGGTAACATAGAAATTTCAACATATCTTCCTGTTAATAGTGTAGCCAAATCCCCTGAAAGCATATATGCATTAGAACCTGTAATATAAATATCAATATTTTCTTTTACATGAAGACTATCTACCACTTTTTCAAAGGATGTTACCTTCTGAATCTCATCCAGAAAAATATAAGTCATCTTGTCTTCGCAAAGTCGTTCTTTAATATATTGATATAATGACTTGTAGTCCAACAATGGCTCATTTTCTAATTCTTCAAAATTAATTGATATAATTTGTTCTTCTGTAACCCCAGCTGATTTTAGTTTATTCTGATATTGTTTTAATAATGTTGATTTTCCACAGCGCCTGATTCCAGTTACAACCTTGATCACCTGCTCGTCTTTCCATGACCATAGCTTTTGTAAATATTCCTTACGTTCGACCATACAGCGTCCCTCCCTTTTTCCAAGTATAGCATACTATATGCTCTTTTTCAAAAAATATTCCCATTTCGGAGTTTATTTTTTTATTCTCAAAAAAAGATTCCCATTTGGGAATCTTTTTCTATGTCGTTTCTCGCTCAATCAACTTTGTACCGAACACCATATGCTGCACGCTTGGTTTCTCATCATCCGCAGCTTCAATATCTTCTAATATCATATCCGCTGCCCTCTGTCCCATCTCGCGGCCCGGCAGCTCCATAGAAGTCATCGCTGTCTCAAGCATTCCTCCGATTGCATGACCGGTAAGGCTGATGACCTTGACTTCCTTCGGCACTTTCTTTCCACTCTCTTTCAGTGCCCGGAGTACTCCGATTCCCTGCATATCCGCAGCGACCATGATTCCATCCACTTCATCAAATGCCTCTTTGAGTCGCTCCACACCTTTATAACCATCTTTGAAATAATTTCCACGCGGCAATCCGGACTCTACCTGATATTCCTTCAGGCCAAGTTCTTTCATTGCTTTATGATATCCTCTGTAACGTTCTGCATACGGGGTAAACTCTGTCGATCCATTGATAAAACCAATCTTTGTACACCCCTTCTTATAAAGATACTTTGCCGCTTCATATCCGCAGGAGAAACAGTCGGCTTCTACCGAACTGAATTTCCTGTCCTGATTTCTGACAAGCTGGACAACTGCCACTCCATTTGCCTTGATATCACGAATCAGTCTTGTGTTTTGTCCGGTCGATGCAATCAGGATTCCGTCTACCAGACCATTACGCAGACGGTTCAGACATTCTGCTTCAATATCCGGATCATCCTTTGTCAAACAAATCATCAGACTGTAACCTCTATTGCCTGCCTCCATCTCGATTCCCTGGACGATCTCACCAAAAATAGAAAGATTCACAGATGGTACGACTACTCCAAGCGTCCGTCTCTTCCCCTGTTTCAAACCTTTCGCCAGCAGATTTGGGCGATAGCTTAACTGCTCTACCGCTTTAAATATTTTCTTTTTCGTATCCGGATGAACATACGACGTGTTGTTCAATGCTCTGGATACCGTACTCACATCTACGTTCGCAAGCTTTGCAACATCCTTTAATGTAGCCATAACATCTCTTCCTCCTGTGCATCTGTTCTGTTCGTGCAACTAATTTACGCTCTTTCTATTATAACATGCCACAAAAGCCTGGCAACCATCTCATCATGATAATCACCAGACTTTTCATTCTTATTATAAAATCATAGAAGCGGACACATACTTCCTGATCTTTATGAAAATGAAGCAATCAGCTTCGGAATATAATTTGCAAGTGCAGAAACTGTCATTGCTAATGTAAAGAGGTAGCTGACTGTCATAAGAACCTGCAATACTCTTGGTGCCTTCAATCCAGCCTGAACTTCTTTCTTCCAGAACATCAATGTGATGAAAAGACCTGCAACCGGAGTTGCGATTGATGTTGCGATGTTGGCAATGAAGATCAGCTGTGTCGGAGAACCGTCGTAGATGAAGCAGACTATACATGCAAATGCAAGTGTGATCATACATCCCCAACGGATCAGCTTAGACTCAAGTGCAACGTCTTTGTCGAATCCTGCACTTAAAAGTACCATACCTCTCTGTGTATTACCGAGAAGTGAAGAAAATCCTGCTCCAAGAAGTGCAACTCCCATTACAATGTTAGAAGCTTTTCCAAGGAAAGGGACAAGAAGTGCTGCCAGCTGTGCCGGTGCTTTAATCTGAATTCCCTGTGGATTCAGAACGATTGCTCCAACCAGCATGATTGCTCCGGAAATCAGGATAACTGATACAACATGTGCGATTGCATCCCATTTCATAGCTCCGTTAAATAAATCCTCTTTTTTCCACTTTTTCTCAGCACCGAGATATGTTCCATAAATTCCTGCTGTCACAGCTGCGTTTGTACTGATATAAGCAAGTGCTGTTGTAAGACTTCCTTCCGGTACACTCCAGTGTGTCAATCCATGTCCCATTGCACCCCAGTCCGGTCCACCGGTTGCAACCAGTGTTGCATAGAAAGCAAAGATCATAGCAATGATACAAACTAAAATTCCCTTTTCTACTTTTGAATAAACACCTTTGGAAAAGTAAAGCACTGTAAGTACTGCCAACATGATCAGTGCTCCTAATTTCCAGTTGATTCCAAAGACAAGGTTCATACCTGCACCTGTTCCGGAAATATTTCCAAGTGTAAAGAACAGGCAGGATAAGAATAATGCAACACCACAGAATCCAGATGCAACTTTTCCATAATAATGTCTGATCGCATGTAAGATTGGCATTCCTGTCAACATAGAAATACGGTAGGATGTCAGCATAAATGTAACACCCATGATCAGGATTGGGATGATCAGCCAGATCAGGCTATATCCATAATTCGCACCGATCATTGCGGATGTTGTAATATTACCAGGTCCGATTACTACTCCGGTAAGGACAATTCCAGGACCTACACGTTTTAAAATTTCTTTTGCAGAAAGCTTTTTGACTTTTGATGGATCGAATCCATCTGTCCCCAGATTTTTGTTATTTTCTGTCATGGCTCCTCCGTTCTGGAAGTGGTGTCTGAAATGTAATTTCTTCTTATTTCTTTCAGACACCACTTCTATAGTTATATCATAATTTTCGTCTTATTTATCTTCGAACTGAGTCATATCAACTTCCGGAAGCTGGCTTCTTTCAAGTCCAAGTGCTACCCAGTCTTTTTCTTCCTGGTTCAGTGGAAGAACTGGTTTTCTCATCAGTGCTGAAGTGAAGATTCCTCTCTGTTTCAGAGCTTCTTTCAGTCTTGCATGAGCTTCACCTGATGGCTGTCCGCCTCCGTAGATTGCCTGGGAGATGTGATAGATACGATCTGACCAATCCTGAGCTTCTTTTAATGTATGTTTATCTGGGTTAGCAAATACTTCTCTTGCCGGGCAGATGATCTCCGGTACGCATCCTGCGAATCCGATCAGAGCTCCGTCCATTCCCGGGAACCAGCTTACGCACAGTGTCTCGTCATGGCATGTGATAAGAGAAATGTCCGGGCACTCCTGACGAAGAAGACGTACATCATGCTCGTAGATAGATGTAACACGTGTTCCCATCTTGATACATTTTACATGATCGATCTCTTTGCACATTTTGATCAGTGTCTCTACCGGGTAGAAAGCTTTGCTTGTTGCCGGGTACAGGTGGATGATGATGTCGATGTCAGCTCCCTCTGCAACGTCTTTTACATACTCGAACGGTGCATCCGGGTTCATACCGAATCTCAGCCACATATGTGGTGGCATAAGAAGGATTCCGTCAGCTCCTGCTTCCTTCGCTTCTTTTGCCATCTCGATAGACTCTGCTGTGTTCTCACAGTTAACACCGGAGATGATTGTCATAACGTCTCCACACTCTTCTGCACAGATCTCTACAACACGTTTTCTCTCTGCTCTTGTAAGTCCTGTGATCTCTCCTGTATGTCCGTTACATACAAGTCCGTCCATTCCTTTTCCGTAGAATGTTTTGATCCATCTTAAATATGCTCTGAATTCTGGCTCGTTGATTGAGTAGTCGTCGTTAAGTGGTACAGATACTGCTGGGAAGATTGTCTTAAAGTTTTTTACTTTTGCCATTTTTATTGTCTCCTTTTTCTTGTATGAGATAACATAATTTCCATGTTCCAAAACAATGCGCATTGTCTATTTCTTTCTCTGCAAACGTTTGTTGTTTGCTATGATTAGGTTATATCACACAAAAAAGAGACGGTCAATAAAATGACCGTCTCCTGCAATTTGTTGCATAAATCAGGAAAATAGTGGGGTTAACTGCAATAATTTTCGCATTTATTTCTCACACCGCACCGTCACCCTGTTCTTTCCATCCAGCGTACAGGTAAACAAACTCAACGCCCACTCTCCGCTTGTCATATCTTCCACGCTTTGTGGAGTCACTGCCTCTACTGCCGCCACTTTGTATTCGAACCGGTTCCCGGCTGCATCTGTGAAAATCACCTCGTCACCTGTCTCAAGTTCTTTCAACTTCCCGAAATGCGTTCTGTAATTATGTGCCGCGATCACAAGGTTATCCAGATAAGCACTTCCCGAATAACGGCAAGGTGCTTTCTTCAGAAGCGAATAGCTCCATTTGCTCAATACCGGAAGCTTCAGGTCAATCTTCGTTATCTCAAGTACTCCGATGCACGCCGCACCGTCCAAATCTTCTAATGTGATCTCCGGCATCTCCATCTCCGGGTTCAGCTGATAATCCGGTATCTGTCCGTCAGATTCTTCTGCCTGCTCTCCCTCGCCGGAAATGTTCTGGTTCTTGTCTCTATATTCTTCCAACAGCTTCTCTCTGCTTTGCTCTGCCCGATAACCATCCCAGAGATTGTATACAGAAAGAGCAAGGGCTGCCGCAAAAAGCAGCAACCCTGTGATTGTAAATATCTTTCCTATTTGATTCTTTTTCTTCTTGCTCATCTATTCTTCTCTTCTTTTCTATCTCGTAAAACTCTTCCCACCAGCAGACAGATCGCACCTGCAAATAAAAGCACAAGTACCGGCCACTAGAGCTGTCCTGTCTGTGGAAGCTTGTCTGATGTTTTGTCTGTTGTTTTATTTACCGTTTTATTTGTTGTTTTATCTGTCGGCTTCTTTGATGGTGGATTCACTTCTCCGTCCGACTTTCCCGGCTTCTTTGCTGTATTCGTCAAGACAACTGTATTTCCTTCACGCGTAACAGCAACAGTATACCCATTCGGGACCTCTTCCTCTGACACGCTCCAGCGCATCAACGTAGAAAGATTCTTCCATGTATAGGACCACTGGTTTTCTTTCGTAAGTGTCTGACGGTCAACGACTGTTGTATTCCCCTCCACATCTGTCTGCAGCAGCTCTACCACGATAGAATCCGGACGTTCTTTCTCCTGATCCTACTTCCACACTTTCAATACATGAATCTTCGTCTCTTCTTCCTCTTCTGGATTCCCCGGCTCCTCCGGCTTTTCCGGTTTGTCGTTCTTCTCGAACTTCAGAACCGCTGTCACCTGATATGGATCTGTCCCTTCTGAAGTTTCCTTTGAATCCTCCGGCAATGCGATCAATGCTGTCTGCGGCTCATAGATCTGTGTCTTGCCATCTTCCTGCAGCTCTGTTGTCTGTCCCAGCACAAGATAAAGTCCTCGGTTAAGATCTGTAAAACACACTGTCCTGTCCGAACCTGATGCCAACACTGCATCTGCTGTGATTCCATCACGTCTGATATAGTCCGCCAGTGCATCCGCTGCACCCTGCCAGCCCTCCTGACTCTTCTGTTCCAGTGAGACCGGATACTTCTGAAATCGTTCCGTCAATGTAAAACTGCCCGACTCCTCATACTCTGCCACACGGTACAGGGACAACTCCATCCCTTCAACCGGGCAGACAAGCGAGATGCTTCCCTTCTGCGTGCTCTCTTCTTCCGCTGCCAGAACCGTACTGCCCTTCGAGATTCCGAACATTCCGGTCAGCGCAATGAGAAATGTCAGCACATATATCATATATTTCCTATCTCTGTGGCGGATTCTTTTCTTTGGACTTCGCATATTCTTCCTCCCACTGATCAATTTATCTTCCTCTACTTTTTCTGCTTCTTTCTTGAACGCCGGATTGATAGATCCACTACAAGAAAACTAATGATTAAAAGTGGAATCGCAACACATACCGCAACTGTCAAACTGCTTACCTCAGCCGCATCCGATGTCACTCTGGAGTCATCTCCCGAACGATTTTCAATCCGATGTCCGCGTACCAGCAGTCTCTGCGTATTGATTCCATAGGGTGTACATGTAAGAAGCGTACACAGATCTTTTCCATCTTCAATCTCAAGCAGGCCATAATCTTCCGGCTCGACAATACTGATCTGGTCAATCTCATACGTCAATACCTTATCATAAATGTGCAGAAGAAAGATATCTCCCTTTTCCAATTTATCAAGGTCTGTGAACAGCTTCGCACTCGGCAGTCCTCTGTGTCCGGATAATACACAGTGCGTACCCTTTCCTCCAACCGGAAGAGACGAACCCTCAATATGTCCGATACCAACCTGCAGAACAGAATCCTCTACACCATGATAGATTGGAAGCTTGCAGCGAATCTCCGGAATTGTGATATATCCCATCATTCCGGTTCCATTTGCATCCAGAAGACTATCATATAAAGTATCTTCCTCTTCTGATGGTGTAAAGCGTCCGCCATTCGTAATCAACGTCTGGTTGTACTCCTCTGCCGCCGCCAGTGCCTGCTCCTTCTCCTGATCATCCATCTTCTCTATCTGCTTTGAATAATCCGCAACCGCCTGCGTCTGATGCTTCGAATTCCAGAAATTACTAATTGTCGGATACAGCAGTAAGGACAAGCCTGTAAGAAAGATGATTCCCGCAATTATTGTTGAAATATGCTTTCTCATGTTACAATCCTCTCCTTGCTGCTGTATGGGGAATGATAAAACACATTCCCCGTACAGCAAAATTACTTCATTCTTCTCTCACTTACATACCTATAATCGAGCAACAATTATTTCATTCTCTTCTTTGTAATCAGTACAACTCCGGATCCAATTACAAGGATTGCACCGAAAATGTAGAACAGAGTTGTTCCCATTCCACCTGTGGATGGGAGAAGGGAACCGGATTTGTTTAATACTTCAACTCTATTTATAGATTCGTCCTTTACATTTTTAATAATCTTTGTTCCGTTAGCGTTTTGTTCAATTATAATTTTAATTGGTTCTGCTAATTGATTATATCCCTTAGGTGCTTCAGTTTCTTTTAACCAATATGTGCCTGCTTTCAAACCATTAATATTACAATCACCATTAGCTGGTGATTGTAATATTGTAGTAGTTCCTGTAGTTTCTATAGCTTCATCCGTATAACGATACTCATTTCCAGTATTTTTGAAATTAAGAATACTACCTACAGCATTATTATTGTCTGCATTCAAGCTAAATTTTGCACCAGCTAATCCACTCTTTGCTCTGTCCGTCATTGTATATTTTAATACTGGAATTCCATATGTGTAAGTTTCTGTATCTGCTTTATTAGACTGCGTGTTTTTATCACTATAAGTCAAATATGTCGTATTCTTCATAGCTGTATCGATAGTCGCATTCTCGTTTACCGTTGCCATATATCTAACATATATTTTTGTTAATGTCCCATCATTTATTTTATCAGCATATTCTTGATAGAACTTATCAGTAAATTGAAGTTCAAAAGTACATTGATCTTTTATTGTAGTCACTAATCCACAATATATAGTTAAGGCTGTTCCTTCACTGCCGTTTACTAACGGAATAACCTCGTGTATACCACCAAACGTTAAGTTTGTGTCCATCTCATCATGTAAAATGTAATTATTTGTACCTAGCTGTACATTGATTGTTGTCTGGAATATAACCGTATCGCCTAAATTTGCTGAATTCTTGTTTCCTAGATTTGTATACGTACTTTCATTATCTAATTTAATTTTCTTATCTACTGTCGGCACACCATTCTTTTCTTGAATAATCACTTCATTATCTGTTGTTGTAAGTCCACAAAGTGTACCAAGACTTGAATCTACCAGATAGTAACCAAGATCAAGATCGTTAAATATTACTGTACTTCCTTTCGCATCTACACTACCTGCTACTGCGAAAGTATTGTCAGTAGCATATTTCAGTGCTTTCTGTGCCAATTCTGCTGCTCTAGCATTCTTCTGTACCTCAGTTTCCCCAACTACAGCCTTCCACTCCACATATCCATTTTCATTGATGTCTACATAGTCCTTACCGGCACCTGTTCTAAAAAATGCGTCCCACTTATCATCTGCCGGTTTATAAGAATATAAGTTCTTACCATCTGCGTTATCATAACTCTCTAATGTTAAAATCTTATAAATCTTATACGTCTGACCACTAATCGCATTATTGATTGTAATCTTTCCCTTTGTTCCATCCGCAGCTCCTACCATGCTACACATTCCTAACACCTTCATAACCGAGAGCATTATGGCGGCAATCTTCTTGATTATTTTCATTTTCTTCCTCCTTGTTTTTGTTACTGCCCCCTCAGGCCATCCTAAAACTTGATTTTTTTGACATAATTTTAGCCCCTTTCCTTCATCTGTGACATTGAAAACTGAATAAAATACACAAGATGTGGAAAGAGGCTTATGCCTGTTCCATCAATTCCATTATTTTTTCAAATCCGAGAAGATTTTTCGCCCGTTCTAAGTTATATCCCAAACAAAAGAGCGCAAACTCCCCTTCCACTTTTCGCATCCCTCTCAACAGGAAGCAAGTGGCTCCCATAGCTCGTTTTATTGTTCCAAATGGATGCTCCGACAGGCATATTCTCTGGCTCATCTTTTCTTTGTCTGGTTTCAATAAAAACTTTACAACCTTTCTTTTTTCATAACGCCATTTCCCGCCTGTTTTTGTCTCTTCCGATTCCTTTCCTTCTGCCTTCAGCCAATCCTTACATGGTTTTACCAGCTGGTCTTTGGTAAAATCTATCTCTTTCCATTCGCCTTCTCCTTTATAACACTTATTACGGTTTGGACAATGTTTACAGGCGTTTTTATTGACATAGCGAATGTTACCGTTTTTCTTTATACTTTTCTGTCTCAAGATTTCTCCCGCCGGACAGTATACCAGATTTCTTTCAGGATCTCTGACAAAATAACCTTCCTTCGCGTTTTTTCATCATTTTTTATACTTTTAGACACATTACTATGATTTGTCCAAAAAATATGTTATGTATTTTGTATTATTTTTTTCTTTTATACGTCTTATCCTGCATTTCTTTTCAGCCATCGACACTTCCATTTTGAGTTATATTTATAAGTCTTTCTATTTTTTTCAAAAGCGAAACGTTTCGTTTTTTTACAAAAAAGAAAGACCGCCGGGGACGGTTTTAAAACTCTGTTCCATCCTCAGCGGTCGGTCATTCCTAAGAATCCATATTAAAATTCAGCGATCACTGTCTCGCCCTGTACTGCATCCATTCCTGTGTGCAACTTCATATCCGGATAATCGTCTCCGTTTGTAACTACGAGAATACATGTTTTCTCATATCCGTGTTCTTTGATCTTCTCCGGATCAAATGAAAGCAGCTTGTCTCCTGCGCTTACCTTATCTCCTTCTTTCACGAAGTACTCGAATCCGTCACCTTCCATGTTCACAGTGTCGATTCCTTCGTGGATCAGAATCTCTACTCCGTTCGCAAGTGTAAGTCCAACTGCATGTCTGGAGCCTTCCATCAGTACAGATACTGTTGCGTCACATGGTGCCACGATCACATTCTCTTCCGGCTCGATTGCAAGTCCGTCACCTAATGCTTTTGATGAGAACACCTCGTCTTTTACTTCCTCGATTGGTACTACTTTTCCTGACAGATAAGCCTTTACAACGAATGGCTTATTCTCTTCTGCAGGAGCCTGTTTTTTCTTAAAAAATGAAAACATACCTACTTCTCGCCTCTTTCTTTTAAACATTGTCCATTGGTTTCAATTACGTTCTTATACCAGTCAAATGATTTCTTCTTTGTACGTCTCAGCGTGCCTTTTCCATTGTCATCTTTGTCAACATAGATAAAGCCATAACGCTTTTTCATTTCACCGGTTGAAGCACTAACTAAATCAATGCATCCCCATGAAGTATAACCCATAATTTCCACACCGTCAATCTCTACGGCGTCCATCATAGCTAAAATGTGTGCTTTCAAATATTCTATACGGTAATCATCTTCCACATAACCGTTCTCATCCGGCTGGTCTACTGCTCCGAGTCCATTTTCCACAATGAAGAGTGGTTTCTGATATCTGTCATATAAAGTGTTCATTGTAATACGCAGTCCCAACGGATCGATCTGCCATCCCCACTCGCTTGCTTTCAGGTATGGATTTTTGACTGTTGCGAATACATTTCCATCTGTTGTATCAACGCTCGCATCCGCACTTGCGCATCTGGAAGAGTAGTAAGAAAATGAAACAAAATCAACTGTATTTTCTTTCAGGAGCTTTTCGTCTTCTTCTGTAATATCAAGCTGGATTCCTTCTCTTTCGAAAAATTTCTTCGCATAAGCCGGATATTCACCTCTTGCCTGTACATCGATGAAGAAGTAGTTTTCGCGGTCTTTTCCCATCGCTTTCCACACGTCTTCCGGTGCACAGGAGTATGGATATGTCTGTCCTGCTGCCAGCATGCATCCGACTTTATTTTCCGGATCGATTTCATGAGCGATCCTTGTTGCCTCAGCGGAAGCTACCAGCTCATGATGTGCCGCAAGATATTTCGCCTGTGTCTCATTTTCTCCTTCTTTAAAGACAAGTCCTGCCCCCATAAATGGAAGGTGAAGAATCATGTTGATCTCATTAAATGTCAGCCAATATTTTACAAGTCCTTTGTATCTTGTAAAGAGTACGGTTACGAGTTTCTTGTAAAACTCGATCAGTTTTCGGTTCTTCCAGCCTCCGTACTCTTTGGTCAGATGGATTGGGCAATCAAAGTGTGTGATCGTAACAAGCGGCTCAATTCCGTATTTATGGCATTCTTTAAATACATTTTCATAAAATTGAAGTCCTGCTTCGTTTGGTTCTGCGTCATCACCGTTTGGAAAGATTCTCGACCAGGCAATCGACAGACGAAAGGTCTTGAATCCCATTTCACCAAGAAGTGCGATGTCTTCTTTGTAATGATGATAGAAGTCGATTCCTTCCATTGCCGGATAAACATGTTCTGCATCCGGTTCCAATGTTCCGCCGTGTCCAAGCATTACCTTGAAGCGATCTTTTCCTGCTGGACAGAGATCGACATTTGCCAGTCCTCTTCCATCTACGTTATATGCACCTTCGCACTGATTTGCTGCTGTTGCGCCGCCCCACAAAAAATTTTCCGGTAAACTCATCTTACTGCCTCCTGCTGAATTTCTATGATTTTCAAATTTATTCTTCTATATAAAGATGCACCATTCCTTCTACACCAAACGGTTCTATTGGCAGGTAGTGGCTGATCGCATCTCTCATCTGTGTGCCAAGTGTATTCGTTACTTCGACCACCAACTGATTCTCGCCTTCTCTGAGAAGTCCTGTCAGATCGAATTGATATGGCCTGCAGATACGAACTCCTGCGGAATGTCCATTTACAAACACTTCTGCCGTCTCATAAGCATTTCCAAGATCAAGCTGAATGCTTCTTTCTGTATCCGCATTTTCCAACTGAATTGTTCCTTCATAGCGCACGGTTCCGGATTTGTTGTCAAATCCTGTGATGCTGCTGATTAGATCCAGCTTTTCCATCGGAACGGTTTCTTTGAATTCCGGATAGGAACAGCTGTCTGCAAATGTTACTTTCCATTTGTCTGGAAGCAGATCTGTTCTGTCTTCCATTCTGTCTGCCATTCTTTCTCCTACTCTGTCTGCTGTACCGAATGCCTTTTCACCAGTTCTGTCGTCGGATTCTCTTATGATATCTGCCTCTAATTCTTCTGCAATTTCCTTCATACCATTTTCTTCTCCCTGAAGAAATACGGCTGATTCGTATGGCTGCAGAATGAGCTGTGATTTCTGCGATACTTCTGTCAACGTATTGGCAAATACATCGTAACGATAAACCTTTTTCTCACCTGGAAGTATCATTTCTGTATTCACTGCATTTCCAATGTTTTCGTTAAACAGCATAAGATGATGCACATCATTTTTCAGATATTCTCCTGCAACAAGTTCCGGATATTCTGCATCGAATTTTGCCACCTGGTATTGTCCCAGTTCTTTCTGCACATCAAAGTCGCGGATTTCTTTTTCAAGATAGATCACACGGACTCCTGCCTGCTCTAATTTACCAAGGAGCTCTTTGCCCTGCTGCGGCAGGAAGGTGCTGTAAGGAACAACCATCACCTCAAAGTTCTGTCCGTTGATGACATATTGTTTCTCTTTTATCTCCGCTCCTGCAAGATAATCCAGCGAAATGATATCGAAACTGATCTGATGTTCTGTCAATGCTCTTGCCGGTTTCTCGATCGGCATATAATCTCCGCCCCATTCCTGCTCGGCCGGATAGAGTACTCCGACTCTCGCCGGATGTGTTCCGTTCCGGAATAATGTCATCAGACGGTTCACATAATTGCTGAAGGTTGAGAAATACCGAAACTGTGGACTCATTCCATGCGCATAGAAATGCGGCGGGCAATCAAAATCCGGAAATTTCTTCGGGTCAAATGCATGTGGAACGATATGATTGATTCCACGGACGATCAGGTGATCTGCGATCCATTTCATCATCTTCAGCCCTTCGTTCCATCCGTAAGCTCCGAAGGCTTCGCACATGGAGTTTCCCTTCTTGAGTGGATCTAAATGTGCCGCAGATGAAGCCAGTTTCGCAAGTGCATAATGATAGAATTCTCCATTACTTCCACCGGTATTGAACGCGTCATGATGATAATTCATCCCCGGAACAATCTGTCCTCCGATCACATCAATTCCTGCGTAGTCCATAGTCTCCTGTCCGCGGAAATAATGTCCCGTTCCGTAACCGAGTCTTGCATGTGCACCGTTGTCTTCAATTGTATGTCCAAGATACATCACACCATGTGCATGACACCAGTCTGAAAGAACATTTGTAAAATTATCACGATACAGCTTTGTGATCAGATCCATGTAGCGGTAACGGATTTCTGCTTCGGCACCGTTTGCATCCACCCATAAGAGTGGCAGATATTTTGCATCAAATCCCAGCTCTTTTTCAAGACCTTCTCTCCATGGAAGAACCATGTCAGTTCCGATTTGCGCTTCTGTTCCTTTTTTATTTCCAAATCTCGGCTCGTCTGAGAAGAAGCCTTCGATCAACGTTCCGAAATCATCTTTATAATGTGCATAATGTGGTTCGTAGACCTCATCAATGAGAACCTGTGTTGCTTCTTTCACAAGCGGATTGAGGTAATCTTTTGTCGCCTCTTCGCCGCCTTTTCCGGTCAGGTAAAGAATGAAAATGCTCCATGCACCGTCTTCGACATCCAGTGTCAGAAGGCGTTTTTCCATATCCATACATTCTGTGATATCTGTCAAAGTCTCTGCATTGATCGGATCTCCCGGCTCAGTATAGCGACTGATTCGTTTTGCCATGTAGACTTTCAGGATCTCCTGTTCCGGATCCGGTTTGTCCCACGGTCTTCCTTTCAAAAGTTTCAGATCGATACGCATCTGACGCATCGGTCCCTGCACATCATAGCGGCGCATATCAAGATATTTTTTCAAATACTGTGGATAGCATTCTTTCACTTTTCCATTCGCATATCCTGTTGGGAAATGGGAGTCATCGAGAATCCAGACTTTCATCTCGTTTTCTTTTGCTTTCGCAAGAATCAGATCCAGATCGCTCCACCACTGATCTCCAACGAAGTCCGGATGCGGGCGTGCCTCTATGCACACCCCTTTCATCCCACTTTCTGCTATCTTGTCCATATATTCACTCAATATCGCATGTTCTTCTCCATGCTGCCAAAAAAATGGATATAATCCGTTCTTCATTTTCTGTCTCCCTTGTATCATTACTAGCTTTTAGTTTTTCTTTTCTTCTTTTCCCTGTACAATGTATGCCAGTACCGCTGACACTATAAATGCGAGTGCTGCACACGCGATAAATCCATAGAAACTGATGTCCAGTCCTGCCGGATTGATCATTCCAGGAATACGGAAGAGTCCGTCTCCTGCAAGTGCATATAATTTAGCTCCGAGCCCTCCGAGGATTGCACCGGAGATTCCTCCACCTACCCATGCGCAGGCAAATAATTTCATATTTGGCACAGCAATAGAATAGATTGCCGGCTCTGTTACTCCACAGAGTGCGGATGCAAGACTACCGAATCCGGCACTGCGTTTATCCGGATCTTTTGTTCTAAGTGAATATCCAAGTGCAACTCCGGCAAGTGCCCATACTGTCAGTCCGAGAATTGCGTTGATCGGATCGCTTCCAAGTGTAAACAGGTTGTTCATCAGTACCGGTATAAATGCCGCATGCAAACCAAGGAGAACAACCAACTGCCAGAATGCACCAAAAATCAGACCTCCGAGGATTGGACTAAAGTTGAAAATTCCACAAACAACTGTAGAAAGTCCGTTAGAAACATACTGCATAACCGGTCCGATCACCAGATAGGAAAGCGGTACTGTTATTGCAAGTACAATAGTAGGAACAATCATTAACTGAATCATCTGCGGAATCACTTTTTTTGCCAGCTTTTCTACCTTGCTTGCAAAGAAAGATGCCAGGATGATCGGGAATAATGTATTCGCATAAGTTGTTGTAGATACCGGAATGTGAAGGAATGTAATTCCACCTTCCGCTGCAATAGCCGCTACCAGATCCGGGTATACGAGTGCCGCACCGATTGCAGCTGTCGTATATGGATTACAGTCGAATATCTTTCCACAGGAAAATCCTACGATGATCGGCATAAAGTACATGATCGCATCTGACGCTGCATAAAGTACAAGGTATGTTCCGTCTGTCTTTGTAAGCACACCTGCTGTTGTAAGAATAACAAGGATTCCTTTCAGGATTCCTCCTGCGATCATTGGCCCGATCATTGGCATGATACATCCTGAGATTACTTTGAAGAAACGGTTCCAGAGACTGTCTTTTTTCACCACCTGGTAATCTTCTTTTTTTACCGTCTTGCCATTCTCTGTGATCCCTGCTTCTTTTTTTGCAAATTTAACTACTTCACTTACATGAGTGCCAATAATCACCTGATACTGGCCGCCCTGATTCATAACACCTTTGACACCTTTGATCTTGCTGACCTCATCCTTATTCGGAATTGTATCATCTTTCAAAACAAAACGTAAACGTGTCATACAGTTTGTGACATTAATGATATTATCTTTCCCACCAACAGCAGCTACTACTTCTTTCGCCAGCTGTCCATAATCTTCCTTTGCCATGATGTTAGTTCCTCCCATTCATCATTCACATTTAATCTAATAGTTTCCCGAAATGCATTTCTCTATGTTCTCTATTATATCCATCTATGTAGCAGAAAAAAATATCAGTTTCCTCACTTTTCATTGACCATTTCCACACAATCTGATACACTTCATGCAAAGGAGGTGTCTGTCTTATGAATCTGAAAGCGTTACATCATTATCTTACCACGTTATCCCCTAGCGAGGAAAAATATCGCAATGGATATGTTTACGACGGCTGGAAAGATATGCCGAAGAAACGACATAATGGAGTGGAATATTCTGTATTGGACTTAGATATCGCTTATTCTCCACTTGACAACAAGCCAGCCGATCACTCTCCCGGACTTAATGCAGAACTCTCTGAGATATCAATCAAGAAGAATTCCCGTTTCAGCGCAGTTCCGGAGCATATCCATACCAACATTGAGATCAACTATGTCTACTCCGGGAGCTGCCCACAGATTATTGACGGACATCCGATCACTCTGCAAAAGAATCAGGTTCTCCTGATCGACACAAACTGTCCGCACTCGATTGCTCCGCTTGGAGAGAATGATATCATGATCAGTATCATCCCAAAAACCGATTTCCTGCGTGAGCATATGTTTAATCAGTTCTCGAATGACAGTATGCTCTCCCGCTTTTTCATCAATGCGATCAATGAGAAGACTGACCATGATCACTATTTACTTTTCCACTCAGAAAACGACCGCAGAATCCCGATGTTCTTTAACGAGCTCTTCTGCGAGTGCTTTGATCCGTCCATTAACTCTACAGATATCATCATGCACCTTTTCTACACGATCATGGCTGAATTGATCAATGTCTACGAGGATGATCTGACGAAGGGAGACTCCTACTCACATAACAGTGTCGTGATTCCTATGTTGCGTTATATTGAACGGAATTTCAGGACATGTACACAAGAATCCGTCGCTGACTTTTTCCATATCAGCCCGAACTATGTCACTCGGCTTCTCAAGAAATATACCGGTATGACTTATATTCAGTTGATCCAGGCGCAGAAGCTGCAGACCGCCGCTAACCTGCTAAAGCAGACAACACTTCCGGTGACCGAAGTTGCCCAGCGTGCCGGATATGAGAATGTAACCTTCTTCTATAAGAAATTTCAGGAGAAGTATCACTGTCAGCCGGGAGAGTATCGGGGGTAGACGAAAAA
>ERZ870052.372-NODE-372-length-17874-cov-5.294263_pt1 | contig 17874 bp, 17 predicted proteins | sample MGYA00520889_ERZ870052 | MGnify/ENA primary metagenome ERZ870052 (study PRJEB32232, sample SAMN07284988) | human gut metagenome | biome: human-associated habitat; material: feces | host: Homo sapiens | place: Tanzania | collected 2014-08-14 ...
GCACAAAACACGCCGGTTTGACATTTTTCGTTCTTCCTTATATAATAGGTATACTCTGTCCCCCTGTGCGGGGCATTTTTTTATGCGAACAGGAGAAGCCATGACACTTTCACTCGAACAACTCTCCTCCCGGATGCGCCGGGGGGAGGACATCCCCTTGCGGGAAACAGCGCAGGTCGTGCTGGCGCTGAGCGTCCCTTCCATTTTGCAGCAGATGGTCGTCACCGCCATGGAATACATCGACGCCGCCATGGTGGGCCACATCGGGGCCGAAGCCACGGCCGCCATCGGCATCGTCAGTTCCAGCACATGGCTGCTGCACGGCATCCTGGTGGGGCTGTACACCGCCTTTTCCATCCAGATCGCCCAGTATCTCGGGGCCGACCGGCAAGCCGACGCCCGGGGCGTGCTGCGGCAGGCCATGCTGTTCAATCTGGCAGCGGGGCTGGCGGCAGCAGCCTTTGGCATCGGCATCAGCCGGTTTCTGCCCGGATGGCTGGGGGCAGACCCGTCCCTGCAGGCGGATGCATCGGCTTATTTTGCCATCTGGTCCGCTTCCCTGCCCTTTTTGATGGTCATGGGCACCTATTCCTCCATGCTGCGTTCCTGCGGCGACGCCCTGACGCCGGGCCTGATCAGCGTATTGACCTGCGTGCTGGATGTGATCTTCAACTTCTTCCTCATCAACCCCACCCGGCAGATGACGGTGCTGGGCCGCACCATGACCGTGTGGGGCCTTGGCTGGGGTGTGCCGGGCGCGGCGCTGGGCACCGCCTTTGCCACTGCCATCAGCGGCACGCTGACGCTGGCACTGCTGCTGCTCCGCGACGGCCCGCTGTGCATCCGCAAGCCCGGCTCCTGGCAGATCACCAGAGCCTGCCTGCAGAACCTCTGGAAGGTGGGCACGCCGCTGGCCGCCGAACGCGCGGCCCTTTCCTCCGCACAGGTGCTGCTCATCCGCATCGTGTCCGGCCTTGGCACCACTGCCATTGCGGCCAACAGTCTGGGGGTGAGCGCCGAAAGCCTGTGCTATATGGCAGGCTACGGCATTCAGGATGCCGCCCTTGCACTGGTCGGTCAGGCTGTAGGCGCAAACCGCCGGGATATGGCCAGACGTTTTGCATGGCTGTGCACCTGCATGGGCATAGGCATCATGGCTCTGACCGGTGCAGGCATGTATCTGTTTGCGCCCAATCTGATGGGCATTTTCACCGCAGACACCGCAGTTATTGCACTGGGTGCGCAGGTGCTGCGGATCGAAGCTCTGGCTGAGCCCATGTTCGGAGCCAGCATCGTTGCCAGCGGTGCCATGCAGGGTGCCGGTGACAGCACCGGCTGCTTTGTGCTGAACCTCGTCAGCATGTGGGGCATCCGGCTCACCCTTGCCACCCTGCTGGCCCCGCGTTTTGGGCTGGTAGGCGTGTGGTTTGCCATGAGCTTTGAGCTGACCATGCGGGGCGTGCTGTTCCTTGTGCGGCTGGCGCGCGGCAGATGGCTGGACAAAGGCGCATTGGCCTGATCGACCGCTGGCGGATCTATTTTCCTGTAAATAACAGCTCCCCGGCCGGGAACCGCACTGCGGGACCTGACCGGGGAGTTTTGCTGTGGTTATATGATTTGAGAAGAAAAAAGTGGAGAACAAGTTACTTTCTGCCGTGCAGGATGGGAGACAGCGGCTTGTAAATCAGCAGGCACAGTGCTGCGTCCAGCAGGCCCTTGACCAGCGTGAAGGGCATATTGAAGATGACCAGGCACTTGATGAGGCTGTCTGCCGAGGGCAGGATGGCCTGATACATGCCAAGGATCGCCTCCAGCGGCATGTGATAGAAGGTGACATAGGCCGGATAGGTGATAAAGTAGTTGGACGGCACACTGAACAGGGCCATCACCACTGCACCGGCCACAGCACCCACGATCGCGGTCTTGCGGCTCTTGTTTTTCTTGTAGATAAAGCCTGCAGCTGCCGAGAAGGCTGCGCCCAGCATAAAGTTGCACAGCTCACCCACACATGCGGTGGAGGTGCCCTTGATGACGATGTGCAGCAGGTTCTTCATAAAGCTGATGACCACGCCGTACACCGGGCCAAGCGCAAATGCGCCCAGCAGAGCGGGCAGGTCGGAGAAGTCCATCTTGACGAAGGACGGGATGAGCATTGGGATGGGGAACTCAATGAACATCAGGATAAAGGCCACCGCGCTGAGCATGGCGGCAACGGTAAGATTGTGGGTCGTGTTCTTTTTCATGGTTATGATTCCTTCCCGGGCAAAAGGCCCTGTAAAAATGTTCCGAAAGCTCTTTTCGTATCGCAGAAGCTGTTCCCATAAGCATTGCACACCGCCTGAGCGTCTTTGTCATTCGGTACGCCCTGCTCATGAAAGCAGTTTCTTATTTTGGAACGGGAAGGACAAACAGAAAAGCGCCCTGCTGCAACAAAAAACACTGCAACAGGGCGCGTAGACAACAATTTGCCTGCCGTTTCTTACATCCGGACTATACCGTTGGTCCCGGAATTGCACCGGGTCAGCACCCATAAAAAGTGGTCGCGGACTTGGAGATTTCTTTCATTGTCCTTGCACGCCGTTTGAACTTTTTTGTTCCTTCGGCATGCTCTGGCAACGAAAGCAGCTTCCTTACCGCCAGTGGGGAATCACACCCCGCCCTGAAACGAACTTTCTGGCACAGAGTATAGCGTGCCGGGCCCGGCTTGTCAAGAGGGAACTTTTTGATTTGTATATTTTTTATCAAAGTATTCCTTTTTTGTTTTCCTCTCAGCCTTGCTCCGGCGGGTGCGATATGATATCATAGATGCGCTGTAAAAATTCAGGAGGTTAAAATGATTTTCTCGATCCGTGATCTCTCGTTTGAGCTTGGCTCGCTGCTTCTGGAAGGCTGGCTGGCGCTGGCCGCGCGTGCAGTGTGCGCCCTGCTCATCCTGCTGGCCGCATGGCTCGTGCGCCGCTGGCTGGACAAAAAGGGCATTCCGGCGCTGCTTGCCCGCAGCTGGTATTTTACCGGCACGCCCATCCTGCTGCGCAGTTTTTCCACCCCCATCCTGCGCATGTGCAGCGTCATTGGCGTGTATCTGGCCGCCGCTTCCCTGCCGTGGGCCATTTCCGGCATTCCAAAGCTGCTGCTGCTCTGTTTCCGCCTCGCCATGACCCTTCTGGTCTGCGAAGGGCTGTATGCCGCATCCGATCTGGCCGACCTGCTGCTGGCTTCCTGCAGCCCGGAGATCCGCTCCAACAAAACGCTGCGCTCTCTGCTGGATACCGCCTACAAGGTGCTGGTCATCGTGCTGTGCGTGGCTGCGCTGGCGCAGGAGGTGGGCTTTCCCATCGGCAGCATCGTGGCCGGTGCCGGACTTGTCGGCCTGACCATTTCGCTGGCTGCACAGGAGAGCGCCAGCAACCTGTTTTCCGGCATCGTCATCCTGCTGGACAAGCCCTTCTCGGTGGGCGACTGGATCACCGTGGGCAGTGTGGAGGGCGAAGTGATCGACATCAATTTCCGCTCCACCCGCATCCGCTCTCTGGATAAGACCATCAATGTCGTCACCAACAGCCAGATCTGTGCTTCCACGGTGAAGAACGCGGCCCTGCGCACCATGCGTCCCTATAAGTTCAACCTTGGCGTCACCTACAACACCACCCGTCCCAAGCTGGAAAAGCTGATGAAGGACCTGCAGGCCATGCTGGATGCCAGCCCGTATACCAACAAGGGCACCAACATCGTACAGCTGGCAAACTTTGGGGATTCCAGCATCAACATTCTGGTCTCCGCCTATCTGGTGACCAATGTCTACGCCGAGTTCCTGCAGATGCAGAACGACCTGAACCTGAACATCATGGATATCATGCAGGCTGACGGTGTGGATTTTGCCTTTCCCTCCACCAGCGTGTACATCGAAAAAAATTCCTGACACCAGAAAAAAATGCCGTTCCAGCAAAATCGGAACGGCATTTTTTTGTTTGTTTGTTTATTCGTTTGCGGCCTTATCCAGCTGCACCTCGGCAGCTTCTTGTGCCTCTTCTTCCTTCTGATAGGTTTCAAATGCCGACCACATGGGGGCAATGTCCCTGCCGCAGAGCCGGCGCTCAATGTAGTTCTTCGTGATCTTTGCCACCGTGCCGGACAGTGCCAGCACACCGATCAGGTTCGGCAGCATCATCAGACCATTGAAGGTATCGGACAGGTCCCATGCAAGGCCCAGCTTCATGGTGGCACCCACCATCACCATGCCTACGAACACGACCTTGTAGCCAACGCTGGCCTTCGTGCCAAAGAGATACTCAAAGGCCTTGGTTCCGTAGTGGCTCCAGCCCAGCACGGTGGAGTAGGCAAACAGCAGGATGGATACTGCAACGAACTTGGGCCCGTAGTGCCCGAACACGGTGGAGAACGCCTGACCCACCAGTGCACTGCCCTGCACATCGGAGAGCATGTGTCCGGTTTCCAGATCCACAAAGCCGGTGGTCAGCACCACCAGCGCCGTAAGCGTGCAGACCACGATGGTATCGGCAAAGACCTCAAAGATGCCCCACATGCCCTGCTGCACCGGCTCCCGGACATTGGAGGACGAGTGCACCATGACCGACGAGCCAAGGCCCGCTTCGTTGGAGAATGCGCCGCGCTTGAAGCCCCATGTGATGGCCTGCGAGATGCCGTAGCCCAGAATACCGCCGCCCGCTGCAGGCAGTGCAAACGCGCCCTTGAAGATGGCTGCAAATGCGGCAGGGATCGCCGTGAAGTGTGCACCCACCACGATCAGCGCGCCTACGATGTACATGATCGCCATAACGGGGACGATCTTCTCTGTGACAGCCGCCACACGCTTCAGACCGCCCAGAATGACCAGAGCGGACAGGAGCACCAGCGCAACGCCTGTGACCACGTTCGGGATGTTGAATGCAGAGCTCATATTGCCTGCAATGGAGTTGATCTGGCTCATGTTGCCAATACCGAAAGATGCCAGCACGCAGAAGCAGGAGAACAGCACCGCCAGCACCCGGCCCAGCGTCCTGCAGCCCTTCTTGGCCCCCAGACCGTCGGCCAGATAGTACATGGCACCGCCGGACCACTCGCCCTTTTCGTTCTTGCGGCGGTAGAAGATGCCCAGAACGTTCTCGGAGTAGTTGGTCATCATGCCGAGGATCGCCATGACCCACATCCAGAAGATGGCACCCGGGCCGCCGCTGATGATCGCCGTGGCAACGCCCACGATGTTGCCCGTACCAATGGTGGCCGCAAGCGCCGTACAAAGGCTTTGGAACTGGCTGATGGCCATATCCTCTTTGTTCGTATGGGCCGTTACCTTTTTGTTGGTAAAGATGGCTCCAATGGTGTTTTTCATCCAGTGGCCAAAGTGCCCGAACTGAAATCCGCCTGTCCGCACCGTCATGACCAGACCGGTGCCAAACAGCAGCGCCAGACCGATCGGCCCCCAGACCACTCCATTGACCGAGCTGTTGATGCTTGTGATGGTATCCAGCATCCTGATTTCCCCCTCTTGTTAAAAAATGCGGGCAGGAACCTTTCAAGGCTCTGCCCGCATGTCAGGATGCTTATTCCACACTCCGGTGCGCACCTCAGCAGGCAGTCACACCTTTGTGTCTGTTCGTTCTTGCCCCGTACCCTCTTGCGGATACGTTGCATACAGGGTATCATAAAATTTCCGCATACGCAAGATTTTCAGAAAAAATGCAGGAATTTTCAGTTTGACCTTGTCTATGCTGAATTTTGTTATCGTATGACTTTTCATCGGTCACAGCGCCACATCAAGCGCCATCATCAGCGCAAACCCCAGCACGATGCTCACCACACCGGCAGGCTCATCCTCTTCCACCGCCTGCGGGATCATCTCCTGTGCGGTCACGCACACCATGCAGCCTGCCGCTGCGCTGAGCAGCCACGGCAGCGCAGCACCGACCTGCTCCGCAAGGGCGAAGGCCAGCAATGCGCCCAGCGGCTCCACCAGCCCGGACGCAGCGCCCGCCAGAAAAGCCCGGAGCCGTGTGCAGGAGCCGTGGGCCAGCGGCAGACTGACCGCCGCACCTTCCGGGATATTCTGCAGGCCGATGCCAAGGCTCAGTGCCAGTGCCCCGCTGATGGCATCCGGCTCCCCGGTCAGTGCCATGGCAGCGGCAAGCCCCGCCACCATGCCCTCGGGCAGATTGTGTAAGGTCACGGCCAGGATCATGCGGCCGCTGTGCCCTGCCCCGCCTGCCAGCAGCTGCCCGGCAAACTGCTCCACCTGCAAAAGGCCTACTGCGCCCAGTACGAGCCCTATCGCCGATGGGATCCACGCAGGCAGTGCCATTCCGCGTCCCCGCTCAATGGCGGGCAGCAAAAGGCTCCACACGCTGGCCGCCAGCATAATGCCTGCCGCCATGCCGCACAAAATGCGCTGTGTGCAGGGCCGGGCCTGCCGCCGCAGCAAAAACACCCCCGCTGCGCCCAATGTAGTGCACGCCGCCGGAAACAGCAGCACCCATGCAGTCAAGATCATCCGGTTCAAAACAGCATTCCCCCTTTGCCCGTTGTATGTGCGCAAAGGTAAAAAGGTGCAGAAACACCCGGAATGCCTGCCGGAATGCCTGAACGGACTTCCCGTGCGATGCATCGGCCGCATCCGCACCCGGGATCCTCTCAGCTTTATTTCTGTCCGGAGCAAAGCCTTATTCCGCAGGTTTTATCCGAACAAATTATACGGCCTTTCCGCCCTCATAAGCAGTTGTTCCGGCTCATCTGTCGTTTCTTTGTGTCCCGGTTCAATTCTGCCAAAAAGCCTTTGACTTTTGTCAACAAATTATAACAAAAGCGTAGATTTTCTTAAAGATATCACTTCTTTGCCCAAAAAGCTCTTGATTTTTCAAATAAAAAGACTAGAATATCCTCTTGCAGCAAGGCCCTTCCTGTGGGGCAGCTGCAAGAATACTTTTACATAATGCAAGGAGATTTTAGATATGAAACTCAAGAATGTTTGTGTTGCTGTTGTCGCTCTGGCTCTGGCTGTTGGCATGACTGCCTGCGGCGGTTCTGCTTCCTCCACTGCTGCATCCTCTTCCGAGGCTGCTTCCACCAGCACTTCTGTTGCTGCTGAGGCCGAGGAGAACTCTTCTTCCGCTGTTGCAGAGGAGAACGGTTCTTCTTCTGAGGCTGCATCCAGCGAGGCTGCTTCTTCTGAGGCCGCTTCTTCTGAGGCTGCTTCCAGCGAAGCTGCTTCTTCTGTTGCCGCATAATCAGGCAGCGCACCCAGTTCAAGGAACGATCAAGCCGGGCACGGAATTTCTTCTGTGCCCGGTTTTTTGCAGCAAAATGCGCCGGAAAGGTTTATTGGGAACCTCCCGGCGCATTTTGCAAAAGCTGTCATCAGAAGCAGGATGCCCCTCAGGCAGCGTACAATGCTTATTCTTATATTCCCCAGAACAGGATCCCCAGTCCTGCAGAGAGCAGGATCATCCCAATGGGCGGTGGTGCTTTGCCTTTTTTCCGGCGGCAAAGGGCATGCAGCCCCCACAGCAGCAGGAACACCACAATGGAACGGAGATCCGGTGCAATGCCTGCCTTGTCCGCTGCAAACCCGGCCAGCGTAGAAAGCGCCATGTTGACAGCAGTTGCCAGGATCATCGCCACCACACAGGGACGAACACCGCCAAGAACTGCGTTGACTCCCGCATACTTCATCAGGTTCTGCAGCACCGATGCAACGAGCAGGATAATGACAAAGGACGGCAGCACCACACCCACCGTCGCACACAGCGCGCCCCAGAAGCCGCCCTGTGAAGCACCGATGAAGGTGGCCATATTGATGGCCAGCGGGCCGGGTGTGGATTCCGACACGGCAATGAAGCTGAGGAATTCGCCTTCCGTCAGCCAGCCGCGTCCTAAGACCGTTTCCCGCACCAGCGAGATCATCCCGTAGCCGCCGCCGAAGGACAGCGCACCGATCATGAGGAAATTCCAGAAAAGTTCTACATAGATCACGGCTTCTTCTCCCCCTTCCGCAGCTGCTGTACTGCATACACCAGCAGCCCGGCCGCACCGCTGAACAGGATGTAAAAAATGGAAGAGAAAGACACTGCTGCAATGGAACAGCCCACCATCGCCGCCGCAACCGTGGTCAGGATGACGATATTGAAGATGCTGCGTTCCAGCTCCTTCAGCATCTTCAGTCCGGCGGAAAGGATCAGATAGATCACACACACCTGAATGCCGTGGAACGCACTTGCCACCACCGAAAGGCTGAGGAACTGGTCAAAGAACAGCGAGATCAGATAAATGACCGCGAAGGACGGGAGACACACCGCCACCGTGGACGCCGCCGCGCCTGCCGTACCCTCGATCTTGTAGCCGATATAGGTGGCACTGTTCACCGCCATCGGGCCGGGCGTAGACTCCGCAATGGCCACCATGTCCAGAAATTCTTCTTTTGTCACCCACTTTTTCTCTTCCACAAATTCATTCTGCAGCAAAGCCACCATGGCATAACCGCCGCCAAACGTGAACGCACCAATTTTGAAAAACGTCCAGAAAAGCTCCTTTGTTTTCGACATAGCTTTCTCCTTTCTTGCACCTTATTATATCATTTTTTGTTTTCATATGATATACTTTAATGGAATATGCTGCTTTCTTTGGAAAAAGCAGAAAAAGGAGTTTAGGATATGAAAACAAAATTTGGTATCGTAGGCTGCGGATTTCTGGGCAACATTGTGGCCGATGCATGGAAGAACGGTCTGCTGCCGGACTACGAGCTGGTGGGCGTGACCAGCCGCACCCGTGCTTCGGCAGAAAAGACTGCCGAAACGGTGGGCTGTGCCGTGTGTGACGATGTGGATGCCCTGCTGGCGCTGGAGCCGGAGTACATCGTGGAGACCGCTTCGGTGGAGGCTGTGCGCGCCATGGCTGTGCCTGTACTGAAAAAAGGCGTGAACCTGGTCATCATTTCCATTGGCGCGTTTGCGGACCTTGCCTTTTATGAGCAGGTCAAGGCCGCTGCCGCAGAGGGTGGTGCCAAGGTGCATCTGGCAAGCGGTGCCATCGGCGGCTTTGATGTACTGCAGACTGTCACCCTGATGGCTCAGGCCCAGCAGCTGGCCGAGACCGCAGGCATCGAGACCCACACCGGCGCAAGGGGCTTCCGCAACACGCCCGTATGGGAGGAGCACCTGCTCACCGATACGGAAAAGACCACCGTGTTCACCGGCAATGCCAAGCAGGCCATTGCCACCTTCCCGCGCCGGGTCAACGTAGCCGTGGCCACCTCTCTGGCCACCACCGGCCCGGAGATCACCGGCGTGACCATGCATTCGGTCCCCGGCTGGGTGGGTGACGATCACCGCATCACTGCCGAGATCGAGGGTGTGAAGGCTGTGGTGGATATCTGCTCTTCCACCAGCGCCATTGCGGGCTGGAGCGTGGTTTCCCTGCTGCGCAATCTCGCCTCCCCTGTGTGCTTCTATTAAAAGGAGGATCTGCAAATGTTCCATAAACTGGTAGCCATTGAGCCGGTCAGTCTGATCCCCTCCGCTGAGCAGGAACTGCATCAGTATGCAGAAGAGGTGACCCTGTACCGCGATATCCCGGCAGACGATGATGAGATCGTGCGGCGTATCGGGGATGCCGATGCCGTGCTTCTGAGCTATACCTCCCGCATGGGCAAAAGCGTGATCGAGCGCTGCCCGAATATCCGTTACATCGGCATGTGCTGCAGCCTGTATTCGGAAGAAAGCGCCAACGTAGATATCGCCTATGCCCGCACCCGCGGCATCAAAGTGCTGGGCATCCGGGACTACGGCGACCGCGGCGTTGTGGAGTACGTCCTGCACGAGCTCACCGGCATCCTGCACGGCTTTGGAATGCCCATGCTGCGGGACGAGCCGGTGGAGATCACCGGGCTGAAGGTCGGCGTCGTGGGCTTGGGTGTATCCGGCAAAATGATCGCCGATGCGCTGCAGTTCATGGGTGCCGACATTGCCTATTACAGCCGCACCCGCAAGCCCGATGCCGAAGCCTCCGGCATGGCCTACAAGCCGCTGGCACAGCTGCTGGCCGAGAGCGAGGTGGTGTTCACCTGCCTGAACAAAAATGTCCTGCTGCTGGGCAAGGACGAATTTGCGCAGCTGGGCGAGGGAAAGGTGCTGTTCAACACCTCCATCGGCCCGGGCTTTGACTCCGCCGCACTGGAAGATTGGCTCGCTCTGCCAAACACCCATTTCTTTTGCGATACCCGCGCCGCTGCAGGCCCGGTGAGCGAGGGCTTTTTTGAACGCGAGAACGTACACTGCGCCAATGTTTCCGCCGGGCGCACCAAGCAGGCCTTTGTGCTGCTGAGCCAGAAGGTCCTTGCAAACCTCCGCACTGCTCTGGGAGAGTGACACAGCTGCGGCGCAGGAGATTCCTTCGGACAAAGGCCGCTTCCGAAGATCCGATCACAGCTTAGATAACAAAAAAACAGAAACCCGGAACTTTGGGGCCGTCGCCCCTGAAAAAGTTCCGGGTTTTGCTGTATCATGGAAGCCCTGACCCGCAGGTGGAACGGAATCGTTCCAAAGTGCTGTCTTCAATCTTTCAGTATTTTTTGGATCTGCTCCAGATCCGCAGCAAAGTAGATGCCCCGCTGGCGCTGCGGCGTGGAAAGGCCCTTCTCGATCATTTTGTCCAGCAGTGCTTTCAGGCTGTCGTAGTAGCCGTTCAGATCATAGAGGATGCAGGGCGCATCCAGCTGACCCAGCGAGACCCGGGACATCACTTCTGCAATTTCTTCCAGCGTGCCGGTGCCGCCGGGGAATGCGATAAAGGCATCCCCCAGCTCGATCATCTTCGTCTTGCGCTCAGCCATGTCTCTGGTAACGATCAATTCGGTCAGGCCGTCATGCTGCAGCTCCTGCTGAATAAAAAACTGCGGCTCCACACCGGTCACGGTGCCGCCCGCATCCAGTGCGCTCTGCGCCAGCAGGCCCATCAGACCGCTGCGGGAGCCGCCGTATACAAGGTGATGCCCGTTTGCGCCGATCCAGCTGCCCAGCTCCCGGACAGCCGCTGCCAATGCCGGATCGCTGCCTTCATTTGCCCCAAGATAGACTGTAATGTTCATGGTGTTTCCCCTTTTTGTTTTTTCTCATTTTACCACGTTCGCTACGCTTTGCAAAGCCCGGGACTACTTGCAAATAAAGCTGCGCTGTGGTATGCTTGTGCACAGAAAAGGGAGCTTGCAAAAGCAGGCTGAGAGTGGGCTGTCTGCCCAGACCTGTGACCTGATTTGGATAATGCCAACGTAGGGAGATACCACTGCTTCAGTATGCGGAAATGTCTCCCTGTGGGCATTTCCGCATTTTGATGCAAAGGAAGTTATTGCTATGAAAACCGCATTGACCATTGCCGGCAGCGATTCCAGCGGCGGCGCCGGCATTCAGGCCGATATCAAGACCATGACCGCCAACGGCGTGTATGCCATGAGCGCCATCACCGCCCTGACCGCCCAGAACACCACCGGCGTTACCGGCATTTTTGAAGCCACCCCGGAATTTCTGGCGCAGGAGATCGACGCCATTTTTACCGACATCTACCCGGACGCCGTCAAGATCGGCATGGTGTCCTCGGCAGAGCTGATCGAGGTAATTGCCGAGAAGCTGCGCAGCTATGATGCAAAGCACATTGTAGTGGACCCCGTGATGGTAGCCACTTCCGGTTCCAAGCTGCTGCGGGATGACGCCGTGCAGGCACTGACCGAAAAGCTGCTGCCCATGGCAGAGGTCGTCACCCCCAATATCCCGGAGGCCGAGATCCTTTCCGGCATGAAGATCACCGACGCGGCAGGCATGGAAGCTGCCGCACAGTGCATCAGTGAAAAATATCACTGCGCCGTGCTGTGCAAGGGCGGCCACCAGATCAATGACGCCGACGACCTGCTGTGGCGGAACGGCTGCGGCAAGTGGTTCCGGGGCAGGCGCATTGATAATCCCAATACGCACGGCACCGGCTGCACCCTGTCCAGCGCCATTGCATCCAATCTGGCAAAAGGCTATGATCTGGATGCTTCTGTGGAGCGGGCAAAAGCCTATATTTCCGGCTGTCTTTCTGCCATGCTGGATCTGGGCCATGGCTCCGGCCCCATGAACCACATGTTTGCGCTGAAGGGAGAATTTGTTGGTGAGTGAGCAGTCTTTTGTGCAGCAGCTGGTGCAGGAAAGCCTGCCCGTGTGGGAGCAGTGCCTGCATTCGGAATTTCTGGAAAGACTTGCGGACGGCACGCTGGACGAAGCCTGCTTTAAGGGCTACATTGTAGAGGACAGCCTTTACCTGCGGGAGTATGCCAAGGTGTTCGCATGGGGCATGACCAAGGCGGCAGATATGCAGACCATCCGCACCTACTATTCCCTGCTGTCCTTCGTAAACGAGAGTGAGGACGCCGAACGCCTGCGCTGCCTGAAGCAGTTCGGGCTGACCGATGAGGGCATCCAGAGCCTGCCGCTGCGGCCGGAGAACCGCGCCTATGTGGACTACATGATCGACACCGCCAGAAACAGCGAGGGCGCAGCCGAGTGCATGATGGCCTGCCTGCCCTGCATGCTGAGCTACAGCTGGATCTTCCAGAAGCTGCTGGAAGAAGCTCCTGCCGTGCGGGATACCCCCTATGGTGCGCTGGTGGCAGACTATGCAGGCAAAGGCTACGAGGAAGCCTGCCGCGACTGGGCCGCATTTGCAGAAAAGACCTGTGCGGGCCTGAGCCCGGAGCGCCTTGCCCGCTGCCGCGAGATCTTCCATGCCTGCTCTGTGTATGAGCTGGATTTCTGGGCCATGGCGGCTTTGCCCCGCAGCGACCTGTAATTATTCTGAGCATAAAAATGCACCCGGCATGTGGGCAGAACCACAGCAGCCGGGTGCATTTTCTTTTGCGCAGTCAGACAGACGTTAAAAGTCCGACTTCTCGTGATTTTTTGCAAAAGCTGTCCGTGACGCAAACCACTGCGGGCAGTTTCTGTTTTTCTACAGCGCACACTTCTTGCAAAAAGTGAACAAAATGCCGCTGCAAAAAACGCGGCAGATTCTTCTCATCTGCCAAAGTTTTGCCCGGAATGCATTTTTTGCTGGACAATGCCGCCCGGCTGTGCTAAAACAATGTCAGGAACCCGCAATGGTGCAGGCCTTCAGGTCAAGTGCGCCATTGCGGGCTTTTTGTTTTTCTGGGAAAGTGTTAAGAAATTAGAGGAGGCATTTCTTATGAAAGCATTCATTTCTCGCCGTGATTTTCTGAAAGCTGCAGGCATTACCGCAGCTGCGGCAGCTCTGGCAGGCTGCTCTTCTTCTGGCGGTTCCGCAAGCGGCTCTTCCGCAGGTGGCAAGACCATCCGCGTCGGCGTGTTTGAGCCGGCTTCCGGTGATAACGGCGCAGGCGGCAAGCAGGAAGTGCTGGGCGTCGAGTACGCCAACAGCCTTGCTCCCACCGTGGAGATCGGCGGTGAGACTTATAACGTTGAACTGGTAGAGGTGGATAACCAGTCCAGCACCGATAAGGCCGTGACTGCCGCACAGGAGCTGGTCTCCAAGAAGGTTTCTATCGTGCTGGGCAGCTACGGCTCCGGTGTTTCCATTGCAGCCGCTCCCACCTTCCAGTCCGCTTCCATCCCGGCCATCGGCTGCTCCTGCACCAACCCCGCCGTGACCGAGGCCAACCCCTACTACTTCCGTGTCTGCTTCCTGGACCCGTTCCAGGGCTCGGTCATGGCAAACTTTGCAAAGGATGAGTTCAGTGCTTCCAACGCCTACGTACTGAGCATGCTGGGCGAGGACTACGGCTCCGGTCTGGCCACCTACTTCGTCAACGCTTTTGAGGATCTGGGCGGCACTGTTACCAGCGAGCAGTTCCCCGAGGGCACCTCGGACTTCTCCGCCTACATCCAGAACGCCATCAACGCCGGTGCAGATGTGATCTTTGCACCCTGCGCCACCACCTATGCCGCCCAGATCATCACACAGGCCGCCTCCGCAGGCTTTGACAAGCCCATTACCGCAGGCGACACTTGGGAGTCCAGCGTTATTCTGGACGCACAGAAGGGCACCAGCGTGCAGGTCTACTGCTCCACCTTCTTCGACGAGAACGATGATTCCGGCGCAGCCAAGGAGTTCGTCACCGGCTTTAAGGAGTGGCTGAACGCTGACAGCCAGAAGCTGACCAACAACGGCGGCAACGACATCGTGGCAGCTGTTTCCGCTCTGGGCTACGATGCTTATATGGTGGCATTGGAAGCCATCAAGGCAGCAGGCAGCACCGACGGCACCGCCATCCGTGATGCCCTGTACGGCGTAGACTACGACGGCGTGACCGGCAGCATCACCTTTGACCAGACCACCGGTGATGCCAACAAGGATATGGCCTACATCAAGAAGGCCGCCGACGGCGCATTTGAGTTCGTCAAGACCCAGAGCGTGGAAGGCTGATAAGCTGATAAGGTTTTAGACCGCAAAACGCAGGCAGGAGCTATTCCCCGCCTGCGCTTTGCTTGTATCAAAATAAAAGTTGTAAGAAATGGAGGGTTTCCCTTATGGCTGCAAAGTTTCTGCCCTATTTGCTGGCAGGTATCTCGGTGGGCGGCCAGTATGCATTGATCGCCATTGGCTACACGATGGTGTACGGCATCCTGCGCCTGATCAACTTTGCCCACGGCGATATCTTTACCGTAGCCGGTTTTCTGATGGTGTACGCTACTGCTTCCCTTCCGCTGACCATTTCCATCCCGCTGGTGGTGGTGGCAACGGTGCTGCTGGGCATCGCGGTGGAAAAGATCGCCTACAAGCCCCTGCGCACTGCGCCGCGCATGTCGGTGATGATCTCTGCGATCGGTATGTCCTACCTTTTGCAGAACTCCATGTGGTATGTCACCGGCGGTCTGGCCAAGCAGTACCCGGCTCTGCCCTGGATCAGCGACACTGTCACGGTGCTGGGCTGCCAGACCAAGCGTGTCACCGTTGTAACGCCGTTCCTCGTCATTGTGCTGGTGGCAGCGCTTGTCACCCTGATCCAGAAGACCAAGATCGGCATGGCAATGCGCGCCGCTTCCCGCGATTTTGAGACCGCTCAGCTGATGGGCATCAAGATCAACAATGTCATCTCCTTTACCTTTGCGGTGGGCAGCTTTCTTGCGGCCATCGGTTCCATGATGTATTTTTCCAATTACACGGCGGTCACGCCTACCGTGGGTGCCATGCCGGGCCTGAAAGCCTTTGTGGCTGCGGTGTTCGGCGGCATCGGTTCCATTCCGGGCGCTGTCATCGGCGGCTTCATCATCGGCATCTGCGAGAGCCTTATTAAAGGTGCAGGCGCTACCACCTTCAGCGATGCCTTCACCTTTGCACTGCTGATCGTGGTGCTGGCTGTGAAGCCTACCGGCCTGTTCAGTGAAAACCTGACCGAGAAAGTGTGATGACCATGAAACAAGAGAAAAAACGCATCTATCTCCGGGCTGCGCTGGCGCTGGCTGCCCTGCTGCTGGTGCTGCTGGCACTGGATAACCTGAGCTTTGTGCCCTCCATGCTGCTGACCGTGCTGCGCAAGGGTGCCATTTATGCGCTGGTGGCGGTGTCCATGAACCTGCTGAACGGCTTTACCGGCCTGTTCAGTCTGGGTCAGGCAGGCTTTATGCTGCTGGGTGCCTACACCTACGCCATCCTCACCATTCCCGCCGCTTCGCAGAAGTCCATCTATCAGCGCTATGCAAACGGCGGCATCGGCTTTTCCATCCCGGAGCTGCTCTCCAAGCCTCTGGGCGGCTTCGGCCTGCTGCTGGGCGTTGTCTTCTGCCTGATCCTGGCCGGTTTTATCGCAGCGCTGTTCGCCTTCCTCATCGGCCTGCCGGTGCTGAAGCTGAAAAGTGACTACCTTGCCATTGCCACACTGGGCTTTGCCGAGATCATCCGTGCCGCCGTGGTTTACGAAGGCTTTGGCCCGCTGACCAACGGCTCCAACCTTCTGTACGGTTTCACCAGCTTTGCCAGCTTCAACCTTTCGCTGGGCGGCACGACCCTGCATCTGGAAACGGTGATGCCCTTCCTCTTTTCCGGTGTGTGCATCGCCATCATCCTGCTGCTCATCAACTCCACCTATGGCCGTGCCTTCAAGGCCATCCGTGACGATGAGATCGCTGCCGAAGCCATGGGCATCAACCTTGCCAGCCACAAGCGCATGAGCTTTATCATCAGCAGCTTCTTTGCCGGCATCTCCGGCGCAATGCTGGCCATGTATCAGGCCAGTGTGCAGGCCACCACCTTCAAATCCAGCATGACCTACGAGATCCTGCTGATCGTGGTCATTGGCGGCATCGGCTCGGTGTCCGGTTCCATCATCGCGTCCTTCCTGTTCATCGCCAGCTCCGAATGGCTGCTGCGCTTCCTCGACAACGAGACCTGGATCGGCGGCTTCCGTGTGCCGCTGCTGCGTTCCGGCTTCCGCATGGTGGTGTTCAGCATCATCATTATGGCGGTGGTGCTGTTCTTCCGCAAGGGCATCATGGGCGACCGTGAATTGTTCCAGAAAAAGCCCGCATCCACTGCAAAAGCTGCCAAAAAGGAGGCGCGTTCCAAATGAGTGAAAACGTATTGACCATTGAAAACGCCACGATGCAGTTTGGCGGCGTGGTGGCTGTGGATAATCTGAACCTGAAGGTGGATAAAGATCAGATCGTCTCCCTCATCGGCCCCAACGGTGCCGGCAAGACCACCGCGTTCAACGTTGTTACCGGCGTGTATGCGCCCACCAACGGCGCAGTGTGGTTTGAGGGGCGCAAGATCATTGAGAACACGCCCCACGGCAAGATGAAAAAGCTCTATAAGGGCCAGAACGCGGGCAAGTATTCCCACATTATTGCCCCCACGCCCGATAAGATCACCCAGATGGGCATTGCCCGCACCTTCCAGAACATCCGTCTGTGGAAGAGCCAGACCGTGTTTGAGAACGTGCTCATCGCCAAGCACTGCCGCCGCTCGGCCAACCTGCTGAGCGCCACCTTCCGGCTGAATGCAGACGAGGAAAAGCGCCAGCGCGAGGAGTGCGAAAACCTGCTGCATGTGCTGGGCCTTGAGGATGTGCGCAACGAACTGGCTACCGGCCTGCCCTACGGCCTGCAGCGCCGTGTGGAGATCGCACGCGCCCTTGCCACCGAGCCGAAGCTGCTACTGCTGGATGAGCCTGCTGCCGGTATGAACCCGCAGGAGACCGAAGAGCTGACTGCTTTTATCGACCGCATCCGCACCGATTTCAGCCTGACGGTGTTCATGATCGAGCACCACATGGATCTGGTGATGGATATTTCTGACCGGGTCTATGTGCTGGACTTTGGCCGTCTGATCGCCGAGGGCACGCCTGCCGAGGTGCAGAACGACCCGCGGGTCATCGATGCTTATCTGGGGGTGGACGAAGATGCTTGAGATCAAGGATTTACATGTTTCCTACGGCGGCATTCAGGCTTTGCGCGGCGTGTCGCTGACCGTACCCGAAGGAAAGATCGTCACCCTGATCGGTGCCAACGGCGCAGGCAAGTCCACCCTGATGCGCACCATTTCCGGCCTTGTAAAGGCACAGAGCGGCTCCATTTTGTGGAACGGTCAGGAAATACTGGGCAAACCCATTGACCAGATCGTTGCCAGCGGCATTGCCATGTCGCCGGAGGGCCGCCGGGTGTTTGCCGACCTGACTGTGCTGGAAAACCTGAAGATCGGCGCATACCTGCGCAAGGACAAAGCCGAGACCGAAAAAGACCTGCAGTGGGTGTTCAAGCTCTTCCCCCGTCTGGAAGAGCGCAGCTGGCAGAGCGCCGGCACCCTTTCCGGCGGCGAGCAGCAGATGCTGGCCGTGGGCCGCGCTCTGATGAGCAAGCCCAAGCT
>ERZ870052.376-NODE-376-length-17780-cov-7.069197_pt1 | contig 17780 bp, 10 predicted proteins | sample MGYA00520889_ERZ870052 | MGnify/ENA primary metagenome ERZ870052 (study PRJEB32232, sample SAMN07284988) | human gut metagenome | biome: human-associated habitat; material: feces | host: Homo sapiens | place: Tanzania | collected 2014-08-14 ...
AGCTCAGCTGGTTAGAGCGCACGCCTGATAAGCGTGAGGTCGGTGGTTCGAGTCCACTTAAGCCCATACATATGGGGGATTAGCTCAGTTGGGAGAGCGCCTGCCTTGCAAGCAGGAGGTCACGAGTTCGACTCTCGTATTCTCCACTAAGATTACGGATTGTGCATTGCACAATCCGTTTTTTAATATATTAGGAAAGTGCTTTCCTAATATATTAAAAACGCTCCGCTAAGGATACGCCACAGCGATGAAATGCGTAGCATTTTAGAGCTACTGGATAAGGAAAAATCTGACAAGCTGTGTCAGATTTACGCAACAAAAAAACATCCCACAGCGCGAAATCTGTGAGATGTTCTTCATAGCTCCCCCTGTTGGACTTGAACCAACGACACTTCGGTTAACAGCCGAATGCTCTACCGACTGAGCTAAGGAGGAATATTTCCTTGTCTTATCGACGAAAAATATATTATCATATTTAGATGGTCTTTGCAAGAGAAAATTTAAAAAAATGTAAAAAATCTTAAAGAAATCTAATTTTATCTCTTTCGAGTCATAATCAGAAATCCAGAGTCATACATATATTAGACAGGAGGGCAGATATAAAATATATCGACAGTACTTCCTGAAAGGTAACAATTCAATTTAAGACAGGAGAGGGTAAAATGCGAAGAAAGCTGAGAAGACATTTTGCATTTCTGATGGCGCTACTGATGATGCTGTCATTGATGGGCGTTCAGGTACTGGCGGAAGGTGGACAAGTTGAGGCTGTACAAACTACAGAAGAAACAGACAGTACCGTGATCCCGGAAGAAACAGACGCAGAAGAGACTTCCCAATCAGAAATGCAGAAACCAGACGCAAAAGAATCTCCCCCTGAGTCTGAAGCAGTAACAGAGGAAGGGAAAAGTACCGATTCAGAGAAAATTTCAGTTGCTCTTAAAGATGAGATTCTCACAAAAGGTTCTCTGACAGCAGATGTCAGTGGAATAACAGAATCAGATCATATTGCTTACCAGTGGCAGGTAAGTGAAAACGGTCAATGGAAAGACATTGAGGATACAGCGACTGTGGATAGTAGAAAGCAATCCTATGAAGTTGCAAGAGATGGTGCACAGAAGACATTTCGTGTGAAAGTGACAGTAAATGAGGCGGTGACAGTTTATTCTTCCGAATACAAGGTGAATTATTATGACAAGCTTCAGAATGGAAGTTTTGAAACGCCAAAAGTATCTGATGCAGGAACACTGACTTATAACAATGCACATTTTATTCAGGTGGCAAACGGAACGAATAGTTTGTATTGGAAGACGACAGCGAAAGGCGCATATTTTGGCGCTGGAAATCAGAAAGATTATTATATCGAGATTGCAGATGGAAGCCGAAGTTATTATGGAAATACGGTTAATGATTCCAAACCGGTTTATAACATCAGCAGTGCGGCACAGGGAAATCAGTTCGCAGAATTAAACTGTGAGGAACCAGGAGCACTTTATCAGGATGTTTTGACAGAACCCGGGACAGTCCTTCACTGGGGACTGGAACATGCCGGACGCTGGGGAACAGATACGATGGCAGTTATCATCAGTGATACGAAATCAATGAGTTCTGATTGGAATCCGGCAGGATCGGGATTTGATCAGAGTAATCCTGATGTGCAGGCTGTATTGTCAGATGAAAGCGGAAAATGGACTTATCACTATGGAGATTATACGGTTCCGGCAGGGCAATATGTCACTCGATTTTATTTTGTGGCAGTAGCGGCAGCAAATGGAAATCTGTCAAATGGAAACCTGCTCGATAACATTTCTTTTGGAAAGGATCTCCCAAACCCACCGGCTAAAACAGGTAATCTGATGATCACAAAGCAGGTGGAGGGAATTGCAGCCAGTCAGATTCCGGACGAGTCCTTTACATTTCAGGTAAAACGGGGAGAAGAAGTGGTCGAAGAAGTGAAGCTTCCGCAGAATGGTCAGTGGAGTGCATCTCTTCAGGCGGTTGAACCTGGGGAATATACAGTGACGGAGATTGCTCAGGAACAGAATAACTACAGGCTGGAGCATACCTTTTATCTCGTGGGACAGGAAAGTCAGGCAGAGGGGATGACAGCACGAATTGATGTAGCGAAGGAGCAGACTGCAACAGTAGCATATACGAATCAGTATCAACCGCTTATGGTTGTTCCGACAGGAGTAGAGAACATGATGTTTCCTACAATCCTGATGGAAACAGTGGGTATAGCAGGAGGAGTATTTTTTCTGTTTCTGCGAAGAAAGAGGAAAGAAAAAGATTCATGAAATTAAAAGGAGAGATTCATCTTTTTCTGATTCGTCTTGCATTTCTTCTGGTATTTCTGTGGGTTTTGTTCGGACTGTTATTTGGTATTACAACCATGAAAAACAATGACATGTCGCCACGCATCAGTGCGGGAGATCTGCTCTTTTATTATCGGCTGGAAAAACCAAAAAGCGGGGATGTGGTGGTCATTCAGAAAGCGGGAGAGAAATATGTGGGCAGAGTGATCGCAGCCGGCGGCGATACGGTAGAGATTACAGAGGACGAAGAGGTAAAGATCAATGGAAGTAAGATTGTAGAAAATGATATTTTCTATGATACACCGCAATACGAAAGTGACACGGTCTATCCACTGACGCTGAAGAGCGGAGAATATTTTATTCTGGGAGATCAACGGGGAAATGCAAAAGACAGCCGGTATTTTGGTGCTGTGAAGGACAAGGAGATAAAAGGCAGAGTAATTACGGTACTCCGCCGGTCAGATATTTGAAACCCGGAAATCAGAATAAAAAGTGAGGTAGAGATTATGAATAAGAAAACAGCAGGACGTATTTCAGCAATGGCAATGGCGAGTATGATGATGATGTCAGTTTGTGTGGTAAATGCGTCAGCCGAGGAAAATGAACCGATTACACAGCTGAATCTGAAGAAAACGGTGACAACGGATGGAAATACATACCAGCCAAACACTTCATTTTCGTTTCATGTGGAGAATGGTGAAGCGGCAGAAAATTGGAGAGATAATGTAGTATATGTTGGTGTGACAGGTGGAATCACGGCTACCCAGACAATCGGATTCCAGCCATCAGGAGAAGATACACTGGCAGCAGCTTACAGCAAGAATGCAACATTGGAAATTAATGCAGGGGTATTTGAACATGCCGGTGTTTATCATTATGTTGTGACGGAAGATGCAGGTTCTTATGAAGGAATCGATTATGATACAGCAAGCAGAGATGTTTATCTTTTTGTATATAACGGAGCAGATGGAGCACTTTATGTCGGAAATGTAATTACAGAAGATAACGGTGAAAAAGGTGATCTTGAATTTACTAATGATTATGGTGCAGAAAATGATACAACGCATGATGTGACGATCAAAAAAACGATCACAGGAAATCAGGGAGTTAAAAATAAATCCTTCGAATTCAAGGTTGCGGTGAATGGCGGACAGGGAGAACTCTACAAAGTTGTAGTGAAGAAAAATGCAAATGCACAGGCAATTACACAATACATCACAAGTAATGAAGCGGAAACTTCTTACCAGATTTCTGATACAGGTTTGATTACGATTTATGGATTGACAGAATCTGATGAATACACTGTAACAGAGACAGATGCGAATAAAGATGGATATACTACTACGATTGATGGAGAAACAACTGCGACCGGAACAAAGACAGGAACTACAAAAGAAGATGGTACAGTAGTTCAGTATGTGAATGAGAAAGATGCAGCTGTAGTAACAGGAGTTGCAAAGAAATACACACCATACGTATTGCTTGTAGGTGCGGCAGGCGCACTTGGATCAGTTTTCTTTCGTAGAAAAAGAGCATGATAAACGAAACGACAGAAGGTCAGGAGGCAGGGGAGCAGAGAGAAGCGCTGTTTTTTAAAGTTATAAAAGCAGGAAATAAGATATTGGAAATTCTGGCAGCACTCTTTATTATTCTTATGCTTCTTTATGGTGCGTATTCATTATGGGATACCTGTCAGATCAACCGACGTGCGTTTATCAGTGGAGAATTGATGAAATATAAACCTGTGGGGAAATCGGATGAAAGTCCGTCCCTGCAGGAACTTCAGAAAATCAATCCGGATGTGTGTGCCTGGCTGACGGTAGACGGAACAAAGATTGATTATCCGGTTGTGCAGGGAGAAACAAATCTGGAATATATCAACCAGGATATTTATGGAGAATTTGCTCTTTCCGGAAGTATTTTTCTGGATAGCAGAAATGACAGAAAATTTATTGACAGTTACAGTTTATTATATGGTCACCATATGGACAATGGCGCAATGTTTGGAGATGTGATGAATTATAAAGAAAAGGAGTATTTTGAATCGCACAAAACAGGTACGCTATATCTGAATGAACAATTAGAAAAAATCCAGTGGTTCGCCTGTGTGGAGACGGATGCGTATGATGAAGTTGTTTATAATCCACAAGATTATAAGAAAGAGAATCTGGAAGAGCTGATGGAGTATATAAAGACGCATGCGGTGCAGTATTGTCTTTCTGAGAAAAAGGGAAAAGAGAAATGGGACAGGATCATCGGGTTATCGACTTGTTCCAACGATCAGACGAATGGAAGAGTAATCCTTTATGGAATTTTATATGATGGGGGACAGGTAGAGAAAGAATGATGTAGCGCAACGCCGTTGCATATTTGTCTGTTGAATGTTAAAATGTGAATGTCATTCAGATTCAGGTCAAAGTCAGAAAAAGAGCGGAAATGAATCTGGATAATTTCGAAAATCAGGGGAATAAAGGCAGGCAGTATACAATGACGATAAAAGAGATTGCGCAGATGGCAGGGGTGTCCAGCGCAGCAGTATCAAGATATTTGAATGGCGGATATGTGAGTGAACAGAAGAAGGAGCAGATTCGTAAAGTGATTGAGAAGACGGGATATCAGCCGTCTACTCAGGCAAGAATCTTAAGAACCGGACGTGCACATCTGGTTGGTGTAGTGGCTCCGAAGATCAATTCAGAATCAATCAGCCGGATTACAGCGGGAATTGAACAGGTTCTTTCGGCAAGAGGATATCAGATGCTTCTTGCAAGTACGGATAACCAGCCAAAGAATGAGCTGACTTATCTGAGAATCTTTGAAAGTTATCCGGTAGATGGAATTGTACTGATCGGTACAGTGCTTACAGACGAGCATCGGAGATTTTTGAAAGAATCAAAGGTTCCGGTTGTGATTGTAGGACAGGAGATAGAAATGGCAAGTTGTATCTATCATGATGATTTTGGCGCGGGAAGAGCGATGGGACAAGAAGTTGCGCTGAAGGCACTGAAGCAGAATGGTGGAAGACCAGAAGACTGCAAGATTGCATATATCGGTGTTACGCGTGAAGATAAGGCGGCAGGTGCTGCCAGAGAAGATGGGTTCCGTAAGGGACTTCAGGAAGCAGGGATTTCCTTTGATGATCAACGGTACAGACGCGAATCAGAATTTACAATGAACGGTGGATATGAAGCAGTAGTGGATTTGTTGAGTAAAGAAACTGAAATCGATATCATATCATGCGCAACAGATACGATTGCAGCAGGAGCAATCGAGGCATTGATCGCACAGAGTAAAAAGGCGGTTCCGGAATCGGTTCAGAATTCTGGTGCAAGGATGCTGCATATTTTGGAACAGTCTGGAATATGTGTCACAGGTTTTGGTGATAATCAGATGTTAAAGGCTGTGACCGGAGGAATTCCAACGGTTCATTTTGGGTATAAAACAAGCGGAATCAAGGGTGCAGAGCTCTTACTTGAGCAGATTGAAGAGAAAAATTCGGTGCCGGTACATATGAAGTTAGGATTCCAGATCGTGAATAGATTTGAATGAAAGTAATTAAGAGTATAGTGCAAGTTGAACAAAACAGAAGAATCAGAATCAGTAAAAATGCCATCTTTACAAATGGCATTTTTTTATTTAATATAAAATCATAAGATATGAAATCGATTACACATCGAAAAAGGAAGGGAGAGTAATCATGGATTACAGGAAAACAGCCCAGGAGATTCTGGGATATGTAGGTGGAAGTAAGAATATTGTATCCGCAGCACACTGCGCAACGCGTCTTCGTCTTGTTATTGCAGATAACAGTAAGGCAGATAAAGAGGCAATAGAGAATGTGGATGGAGTGAAGGGAGTATTTGAGGCATCTGGACAGCTTCAGATCATTCTTGGAACAGGAACAGTGAATAAGGTGTTTGATGAGTTTATCGCAATCGCAGGTATTACAGCAAGCACAAAAGCTGAGGCAAAGGAAGCTGCGGCAGAGAAGCAGAACTGGTTTATGAAAGCCATCAAGCTGTTAGGTGATATTTTCGTACCGATCATTCCGGCTATCGTAGCAAGTGGTTTCCTGATGGGAATCATGAATGCGCTGGATTTCATGAATGCAAATGGATTTTTAGCAATTGATACAAGCAGTTCTATTTATGTATTTGCGAATCTGTTCAGTAATATCGCTTATACATTCCTGCAGATCCTGATTGCATTTTCAGCTGCGAAAGCATTTGGTGCGAACCAGTATCTTGGAGCTGTAATCGGTATGATCATGATTCATCCGTCACTGCAGAATGCATATACAGTTGCAACAGAAGGTGTACAGCAGACACAGAGCGTATTCTTCGGACTGTATCACATCGACATGGTTGGATATCAGGGACATGTAATCCCGGTTATTATTGCAGTATGGATCCTTTCTGTATTAGAGAAGAAGCTGCACAAGGTAGTTCCGGCAGCACTTGACCTGTTTGTAACACCACTTGTCAGCGTATTCGTAACAGGATATCTTACACTTTCTATCGTAGGACCGATCTTCGTATGGGGTGAGAATGCGATCCTTGGAGCAATCCAGTGGATGCTGACACTTCCGCTCGGACTTGGAAGTCTGATCATGGGAGGTTTGTATGCACCGACAGTAGTAACAGGTATTCATCAGATGTACACAGCAATCGACATTGGCCAGCTGGCAAAATACGGAGTAACTTACTGGCTTCCGCTTGCAAGTGCAGCGAATGTAGCACAGGGTGCAGCAGCATTGGCAGTTGGAGTTAAATCAAAAGATCAGAAGATTAAATCCCTTGCACTTCCATCATCACTTAGTGCATTCATGGGAATCACAGAGCCGGCAATCTTTGGTGTAAACTTAAGATTCTTCAAACCATTTATCGCAGGATGTATTGGTGGAGGATGTGGAGCTTTGTATGCATCACTTGTATATCTTGGAGCAAAAGGAACAGGAGTAACAGGTATCTTCGGTATTCTGCTTTGCCTGAATCAGCCGCTTCAGTACATTATTGAGATGGCAATTTCAGTAGGAGTAGCATTTGTGATCTCCTTCATAATTTACAAAGATAAAGAGCCGGCAACTCAGACAGCTAAGACAGAGGCAGCAGTTGAGAATAAAGAAACAGAAGTGAATGCGGAAGAGACAGAGAGTTCTGCTGAAAGAACTGTTTCTGTAGAAGAAATCACAAGTCCGGTAAACGGAACTGTTGTTCCGACAGCAGAAGTCGCAGATGAAACATTTGCATCAGAGATGCTTGGAACAACTGTTGCAGTTGAGCCGGCAGATGGCAAGATCGTGGCACCGTGTGACGGAGAAGTGATGAATATCTTCGAGACAGGACATGCGGTGTGTATTGCAACAGAGTGTGGAGCTGAACTTTTGATTCATATCGGAATTGATACAGTATCCATGGAAGGAAAAGGTTTCGTAAAGAAAGTGGAAGACGGAGCGAAAGTCCACAAAGGTGATGTGCTGATCGAAGCAGATTTAGATGAGATCAGAGCAGCAGGACATCCGGCAACTACGATGATGATACTGACGAATGCAGATGACTTCAGTAAAGTAGAGAAAACAGCGGTGGGAACAGTTACAACAGCTGATCTCGCAATGAAAATTGAGAAATAAATTGTAATTAAAAAGATACAGCCGTTTTATTCAAGAAGAATTTTTGCAGAATAGAACGGCTGTAAGTGGAAAAAGGGAGACGAGAACATGAATGCATTAACAAGGGATCTGATCAAACTGGTAGATATGACAGAAGAGATGATGAAAGCAAAAGAGCAGAAAGAAGGCGCACCTTATCGTGAGAAGCTGCATCTGATGCCTCCTGTTGGCTGGCTCAACGATCCGAACGGACTGTGTCAGTTGAATGGAATTTATCACGCATTCTTTCAGTATTCCCCGTTCAATGCTGAGGGCGGCGTAAAGATGTGGGGACATTATACAAGCAAAGACATGATTGACTGGGAATATCAGGGGGTGAAGCTTTACCCGGATCAGCCATTTGACTGTCATGGAGTGTATTCTGGTTCTACATTTATTGAAGATGGTAAAATGTATGTCTACTATACAGGAAATGTGAAACTGGAAGACGGTGAATTTGACTACATCAATACAGGACGTGAGGCAAATACAGTTCTTGTTGTCAGTGAGGACGGAAAGACATTCGGTCCGAAGAAAGAACTGATGAGAAATGTTGATTATCCGTCAGATCTGACCTGTCATGTGCGTGACCCGAAGGTGTGGAAAGAAGGAGATACTTACTATATGATTCAGGGTGCCCGCACAAAAGCAGATGTAGGACAGGCGTTGATCTTTGAGTCAAAAGATAAAATCAACTGGAAGTTCAGAAGCCGCGTGGAATCAGAAGCACCGTTTGGCTATATGTGGGAATGCCCGGATTATTTTGAAGTTGACGGACATAAGATTCTTTCTACTTCTGTGCAGGGACTTGAAGGTGGCATCTGGGACGACAGAAATGTTTACCAGTCAGGATATTTTCTGATCAATGGAAGTATTTTAGAAGACTATAAGCTTTCCGAGTATATGCTGTGGGATTATGGATTTGATTACTATGCTCCGCAGAGCTTTGAGACAGAAGATGGCAGAAGAATCCATATCAGTTGGATGGGAATGCCGGACTGTGAAGAATACATCAACCCGACGATCGCAGAAGGATGGCAGCACTGCTTCACATTCCCGAGAGAAGTGTTCACAAAGGATGGAAAAGTTCACCAGAGACCGGTCCGTGAACTACAGATGAGGAAAACTCCTGTGGATAAGTCCACCGGAATGTTGAAAAAAGATGGATATCAGGTATACGATGTGAATATCTCGGACATTCAGAACAATGCATTCCGGGCAGTGCTTGCAGAAGAGCTGATCCTTGAGTACAGAGATGGAAGATTCGAGATGCATTTCACAAGCCAGGACAAGGATTCCGTATCCGCAGGAAGAAGCCTGCGTTATGTGGATGTAGATCACATCTCCGATGTGGAGATCCTTGTGGATAAGTCTTCGGTCGAAGTATTCGTAAATGACGGAGAATATGTATTCTCCACACGCTTCTATCCACAGAAAGACAGCTTTGCGGTGAAGGCTGCGGGAGCTGAGATCGTGATGGAAGAGATTCGATAGTTGAAAACAGAATAAGGTGTTGAAAAAGAGAGCATACCCGAATCAATTTGTTAGATTAAGGATATGCTCTTTTTGAGTTCTATTTAATTTGAACTAAGAGTATTTTTTATATTTTCTTTTAATCGATTCGTTATATTACTGGATTCCAGTGATTTTAATTGATAATAAGCAACTTCACGAAGTTTTTGGATACGTTGTTCGGGAGAAAGTCCTTGTCTGATTAAGTCGGCATTCAAGCTTTCGAGATTTACTAAAACAATAAGTTGTTCCACACTCGCAAAATCTCTCATATTCAATTTTTTATTTCCAGTTTCTGTTCGCCATTGCTTTGCCGTTTTTCCAAATAGTGCCATGTTTAACAAATCTGCTTCAGATGCATATTGATAACTGATTTCTTTTTTAGACAAAGTTGGTGTAATCAAGATATCTTTAATTGCATCTGTATGAATACGATAATTAATTTTGGAAAGTTCACGCTTTGTATCCCAACCAATAGCTAAACGTTGAGCTTCATCAGCTTTTAAGCGTTGGTAATCTTTGATGAGATACAGCTTAAATTCAGGAGAAATCCATGATGCAAATTCAAAAGCAATATCGCTATGCGCATAAGTGCCGCCGTAACGTCCAGCGTGGGATGTTATGCCAATTGCATTCATACGTTCAATCCATTGCTTCGGAGTCATCACTAAGCGCCCAGGCTCATTTCTAACCGTATGGAATTCCATACGGTTAAAATCAGGATTATATAGTTTTTCCCAAGTGGCAAGAAAATCGATAGTAGAATATGAACTCATCCAGTTTGCTATTACAATACGTGGATCGGATGGATCTTTCTTTTTAGCAATATCTGTAAGGGAGATGTATGGGTTTTCATCGGCTATATTTCCTAAAATAGATACTTCAGTTCCGTTGGCATTTATTTTCATGTACTACTCCTTTTTTGAATTCATGGTCTCAGAGGAAAAAGAGAAAATTTATATGATTTGATGATATCAGTATACTCGAAAAAAAGCAAGAATGCTGAGGCGTTCTTGAATATACAGCTAAAAACAGCAACAAATTTTATTTGGAATAGATGAAAAGAGCCTCCGGACTATTGAAAAAAACTTTCAGTAGAATTATAATAACAATAGTCACAGATTCCCCACAGATGAAAGGTCTGTGGGGATTTTTGCGTTATGAATTCAAACAACCGGAGGATTTCCTTTATGATAAATTTTAAGAAATACGGAAAGCGCTGTCTGTCTCTTTTCCTGGCGGCATCTATGATATTAATGCCGGCAGTACAGACATTTGCTGAGGAAGAAACGGCGGCAGCCACAACAGATTCAACTCAGACAGAGGAAGAAGACAGGGAGACACAGCGTCAGAACTGTTATGCGATCGCACCGGATTCAAACAGTGTGGAGAACTGGCCACAGGGTCCGGCAACTTATGCGGATTCTGCAATCGTTATGGATATGAACAGTGGGGCAGTTTTATATAGCAAGCAGATTGAAAAGAAGCATTATCCGGCGAGTATTACAAAACTTCTGACAACATTGGTTGCGCTGGACAATGCAGAGCTTACAGATACTGTAGAATTTTCTCAGGATAGTATCTCCTTTCTGGAATATGGCGATGCCCATATCGGCATGACGCCGGGGGAGCAGATCAGCATGGAAGATGCGCTCTATGCCGTTCTGCTGGCATCGGCAAATGAGGTCTCCTATGCAGTGGCAGAGAGTGTTGGCAAGAAGATGGGTGGAGGTTATGACACATTTATTCAGGCGATGAATGATGAGTCAGAAAAACTTGGATGTACAGGTTCACACTGGACGAATGCGAACGGACTTCATGATGAACAGCATTATACAACGGCGCATGATATGGCAAGAATTGGTGCGGCAGTTTATCAGAAGGAAGCATTCCGGACAATTTCCCAATCATTAAGCCATACGATTCCGGCAACGAATCTGGTGAATGAAGAACGTACTTTCCAGCAGAAGCACAAGATGCTCTGGCCACAGAATGATAATTATTATGAATACTGCAAGGGCGGTAAGACCGGCTACACAGATCAGGCAAGAACGACGCTTGTGACAATGGCAGATAACGGAGATATGCAGCTTGTTGCGGTTGTACTTTATGATTTTGGAAATGATGCTTATATAGATACTCGTGCCATGTTTGATTATGCTTACAGTAATTTCTCAAAAGTATCTTTGAAGGATCAGAAGCTTCCGGAAGGTGTGAAGTCTTATGAAGATGAAGATGCTTATATTGTACTTCCAAAGAGCGCACAATTTTCTGATGTGAAAGCAGAAGTGAAAGAAGACAGCAACAAGGATGGATCCGGAACAGTAACATTTACTTATAAAGGGCAGGAAGTAGGCAGTGTGAAAGCTGCGATAGAAAAAAACGAGGAAAGCAGTGCAGCTGTTTTTGGGAAAAAGAAAGATGAGACAACTTCAACTGTAGTAACCGGGATTTCAAAGGTTATGAAAATTGTGATCGGAGTTGTAATTGCAGTTGTGATTCTCTTGGTCATTCTTATTGTAATTACAAATTACAGAAAGCAGATGAGACGTCGCAGAAGAAAAAAAGGAAAAAGAAGAAATGCAAAGAGCGGTAATGTGAAAAGAAAGAAGAAACGCCGCAGATAATAAAACAGAAATTTGCGAAAAAACGCTGGAAACAGCGTTTTTTCGCACTTTTTTTATCATAATAAACCTTGACTAGAGGCGAGAATCTCTTTATAATAAGCCGTGTGTAGAAGTTCACAGGTAAAGCGATGACGGAGACAGTAGGATTTATCCGAACGTTACAGCGAGCCGGAGATGGTGGGAGTCCGGTGCAAGTAAGAGATTTTTGAAAATCACTCCAGAGCAGCAGTTCCTGAAACAGATGCAGGAAATAGATTTCTGCAGAAATGGAGAGTAAGGACTGACGCGTGTCCGGCGTTATAGGATACCATATGCAGGTCAGAGATCAGACCTAAGTATGATGTAACAGGTGGTTTAACGAGAGAAGTTCAGGCTTTCGTCCTATTACAGGACGGAAGCCTTTCTTTTTTTAAGAATCATAAAATAAACTCAGGAAAGGATAAAAACATGTATAAGAAAGTTTCAACTGACATGAATTTTGTCAGCCGTGAAAAAGAAGTTGAAAAGTTCTGGGATGATAATGAGATCTTCCAGAAAAGTATGGATGAAAAAGAAGGATGTCCGGATTATATTTTCTATGATGGACCTCCGACAGCAAACGGTAAACCGCATATCGGACACGTTTTAACTCGTGTTATCAAAGATATGATCCCAAGATACCGTACAATGAAAGGATACATGGTTCCAAGAAAGGCCGGATGGGATACACACGGTCTTCCGGTAGAGCTTGAAGTTGAGAAGCTTCTTGGTCTTGACGGAAAAGATCAGATTGAGAAATACGGTCTTGAACCATTTATCAAGAAATGTAAAGAGAGTGTATGGAAATACAAAGGAATGTGGGAGGATTTCTCCGGTACAGTTGGATTCTGGGCTGACATGGAGCACCCATATGTAACATATGATAACAACTTTATCGAGTCTGAGTGGTGGGCTCTGAAGCAGATCTGGGATAAGGGACTCCTTTACAAAGGATTTAAGATCGTTCCTTACTGCCCACGTTGTGGAACACCGCTTTCCGCACAGGAAGTTGCACAGGGATACAAGGACGTTAAGGAACGTTCAGCAATCGTTCGTTTTAAAGTAAAAGATGAAGATGCATATATTCTTGCATGGACAACAACACCTTGGACACTTCCATCCAACCTCGCACTTTGTGTAAATCCGAAGGAAGATTACGCAAAGGTAAAGGCAGCAGACGGACGTGTATATTATATGGCATGTGCACTGCTTGATACAGTTCTTGGAAGACTTGCAGAAGAAGGCAAAGATGCTTATGAAATTCTCGAGACTTACAAGGGAACTGATCTGGAAGGAAAAGAGTACGAGCCACTGTACCAGTGTGCAGCAGATGAGGCAGCAAAACAGCGCAAGAAAGCATTCTATGTTGTATGTGATGAGTATGTAACTCTTACAGATGGTACAGGAGTCGTTCATATCGCACCTGCATTTGGTGAAGATGATGCGAATGTAGGAAGAAAATATGATCTTCCATTTGTACAGCTTGTAGATGAGAAAGGTGATATGGCAGAAGCTACACCGTTCGCCGGTCTGTTTGTAAAGAAGGCTGATCCGGAAGTATTAAAAGATCTGGATGCAAGAGGACTTCTCTATGATGCACCGAAGTTCGAGCATAGCTATCCTCATTGTTGGAGATGTGATACTCCGCTGATCTACTACGCTCGTGAGTCCTGGTTCATCAAGATGACAGCAGTTCGTGAAGACCTGATCAGAAATAATAACACAATTAACTGGATTCCGGAAAGTATCGGTAAAGGACGTTTTGGTGACTGGATTGAGAACGTTCAGGATTGGGGAATCAGCCGTAACCGTTACTGGGGAACTCCACTGAATATCTGGCAGTGTGAGTGTGGACATATGCACTCTATCGGAAGCATTGAAGAATTGAAATCAATGTCCGACAATTGCCCGGATGATATCGAACTTCACCGTCCATACATTGACGATGTAACGATCAAGTGTCCGGAGTGTGGTAAAGAGATGCACAGAGTACCGGAAGTTATCGACTGCTGGTTCGACAGTGGATCCATGCCATTTGCACAGCATCATTATCCATTTGAAAATAAAGACTTATTTGAGAGACAGTTCCCGGCAGATTTCATTTCCGAGGCGGTAGACCAGACAAGAGGATGGTTCTACTCTCTGCTTGCAATCTCAACACTGCTGTTCAACAAGGCTCCGTATAAGAATGTTATTGTTCTTGGACATGTTCAGGATGAGAATGGACAGAAGATGAGTAAGTCTAAAGGAAATGCAGTCGATCCGTTTGATGCACTTGAGAAATACGGAGCAGATGCGATCCGTTGGTATTTCTACATCAACAGTGCGCCGTGGCTGCCGAACCGTTTCCACGGAAAAGCAGTTCAGGAAGGACAGCGTAAGTTCATGGGAACACTTTGGAATACTTATGCATTCTTCGTGCTTTATGCGAACATTGATAATTTTGATGCAACAAAATATACTCTGGAATATGATAAACTTCCGGTTATGGATAAGTGGATCCTCTCCAAGATGAACACAATGGTAAAAGACGTAGATTATAATCTTGGCAATTACAGAATCCCGGAGGCAGCACGTGTGCTTCAGGATTTCGTTGATGATCTGAGTAACTGGTATGTAAGAAGAAGCCGTGAGCGTTTCTGGGCAAAGGGAATGGAGCAGGATAAGATCAATGCTTACATGACTCTGTATACAGCTCTTGTTACAGTATCCAAGGCAGCAGCTCCGATGATCCCATTCATGACAGAAGAGATTTATCAGAATCTGGTTCGCAGTATTGATAAGGAGGCTCCGGAAAGTATTCACCTTTGTGACTTCCCGGAAGTTCATGAAGAGCAGATTGACAAAGAACTTGAAAATAACATGGAACATGTTCTTGATCTTGTTGTTATGGGACGTGCATGCCGTAATGCATCCAACATAAAGAACCGTCAGCCGATCGGAAAGATGTTTGTGAAAGCAGACTTTGATCTTCCGGAATTCTATCAGGAGATCGTTGCAGATGAGCTGAACGTTAAAAATGTTAAATTCACAGAGGATGTAAGAGACTTTACTTCTTATAGTTTTAAACCACAATTAAAGACAGTCGGACCAAAATATGGTAAGATGTTAGGTGGCATCAAAGCGGCGCTTAACGACATCGATGGAAATGCAGCAATGGATGAGCTCAACGCTACAGGTGTACTCAAACTGGATGTAAATGGACAGGAGATTGAACTTTTCAAGGAAGACCTTCTGATCGATACAGCACAGATTGAAGGATATGAATCTGTAAATGACAACGGAATCACAGTTGTTCTTGATACAAACCTGTCACCAGAGCTGCTGGAAGAAGGATTTGTACGTGAGATCATCAGTAAGATCCAGACAATGAGAAAAGAAGCTGATTTCGAAGTTATGGACAGAATCAAAGTTACATACGAAGGTAGTGAAAAGGCAGAAGCTGTCTTCGAAAAGAACAATACACTGATCGCAGGTGAGGTACTTGCAGATGAAGTTGTAAAAGCACAGCCGGCTGGATACGTGAAAGAATGGAAGATCAACGGCGAAGCAGTTACAATGGGTGTTGAGAAAAAAGGAGAGTAATAAACATGTTCAGTAAAAGATTCGAAAAAAAGGCTTTTAAAGCGGCAGTAAAGGATAACGTTAAGACACTTTACAGAAAGACAATCGATGAGGCTACACCGCAGCAGTTATTCCAGGCGGTTTCTTATGCAGTGAAAGATGTTATCATTGATGACTGGATCGAGACACAGAAAAGATATGATGAGACAGATGCCAAGACAGTATACTACATGTCAATGGAGTTCCTTATGGGACGTGCACTTGGCAACAACCTCATCAATATGACAGCATATAAAGATGTAAAAGAAGCACTGGAAGAGATGAATATTGATCTGAATGTGATTGAAGACCAGGAGCCGGATGCGGCTCTTGGAAACGGCGGTCTTGGACGTCTTGCAGCATGTTTCCTTGATTCTCTTGCAACACTGAATTATCCGGCATACGGATGTGGAATCCGTTACCGTTACGGTATGTTCAAACAGAAAATCAAAGATGGATATCAGGTAGAGGTTCCGGATAACTGGCTGAAAGAAGGAAATCCGTTTGAAGTACGCCGTGAAGAGTACGCAAAAGAAGTACGCTTTGGTGGAAATATCCGTTTTGAGAAAGATCCTGCAACAGGTAAAGATATATTCATTCAGGAGAATTACGAGTCTGTTATGGCAGTTCCATATGATATGCCGATCGTTGGATATGGCAACCATGTAGTAAATACACTGCGTGTATGGGATGCAAAACCGATCACAGACTTTAAACTTGATGAGTTTGACAGAGGAAATTATCACAAAGCGGTAGAGCAGGAAAACCTTGCAAAACTGATCGTTGATGTCCTTTATCCGAATGACAATCATTATTCAGGAAAAGAGCTTCGTCTGAAACAGCAGTACTTCTTTATCTCTGCAAGTCTTCAGGCTCTGATTGAGAAATATAAGAAGAAACATGGAGATATCAGAAAACTGCACGAGAAAGTTGTTATTCAGATGAACGATACACATCCGACAGTTGCAGTTCCGGAGCTGATGCGTCTTCTGATTGACGTAGAAGGATTAAGCTGGGAGGATGCATGGGAAGTTACAAGCAAGACTTGTGCTTACACAAACCATACAATCATGGCAGAGGCACTTGAGAAATGGCCAATCGACCTGTTCTCAAAATTACTTCCACGTATTTACCAGATTGTACAGGAGATCGATCGTCGTTTCCTGATCAAGGTTCGTGAGATGTATCCGGGAAATGAAGAGAAAGTCCGCAAAATGGCAATCCTTATGAACGGACAGGTTCGTATGGCGAACATGGCAATTGTTGCAGGTTTCTCTGTAAACGGTGTTGCACAGCTTCATACAGAAATTCTTGAGAAACAGGAACTGAAAGATTTCTATCAGATGATGCCTGAGAAGTTTAATAACAAGACAAACGGAATTACACAGAGACGTTTCCTTGCACATGGAAATCCGCTTCTTTCTGATTGGATCACAGATAAGATCGGTGACGGATGGATCACAGATCTGTCTCAGATCGCAAAACTGAAACCGCTTGTAGAAGATGAAGATGCAAGACGTGAATTTATGGAAATTAAATACCAGAATAAAGTTCGCCTTGCAAAATACATCAAAGAACATAACGGAATCGATGTAGACCCACGTTCTATCTTTGATATTCAGGTAAAACGTCTGCACGAGTACAAACGCCAGCTGTTAAATATCCTGCACATTATGTATCTGTATAATCAGATCAAAGAGCATCCGGAGATGTCCTTCTATCCGAGAACATTTATCTTCGGAGCTAAGGCAGCAGCAGGATACCTTCGTGCGAAAGAGACAATCAAACTGATCAACTCCGTAGCAGATGTTGTAAATAACGACAGAAGCATCAACGGAAAGCTGAAAGTTGTATTTATCGAAGACTACAGAGTATCCAATGCAGAGATTCTTTTCGCAGCAGCAGATGTCAGCGAACAGATCTCAACAGCTTCCAAAGAGGCATCCGGTACAGGTAACATGAAGTTCATGTTGAACGGTGCACCGACACTCGGAACAATGGACGGAGCAAATGTAGAGATCGTTCATGAAGTTGGAGAAGAGAATGCATTTATCTTCGGTCTGA
>ERZ870052.377-NODE-377-length-17778-cov-22.757528_pt1 | contig 17778 bp, 12 predicted proteins | sample MGYA00520889_ERZ870052 | MGnify/ENA primary metagenome ERZ870052 (study PRJEB32232, sample SAMN07284988) | human gut metagenome | biome: human-associated habitat; material: feces | host: Homo sapiens | place: Tanzania | collected 2014-08-14 ...
TGATTTCGTGTGACTTGACTTGTATTTTAACACAAAAAACGTGTCGAAAAATTATATAGATTTTGAACACCCTACCTTTCAGGGCGATTGGAGAAACCATAAGCGCAATGGGCGATTGGAGAAACCATAAGCGCAAAAAAAATAGCGCAAAGTGAGAAAACCGAGTTTATTAATTTTTAAAGCAAAATGAATATGGAAGAATTTATCATTCGTACGTACACCAAGAAGGAACTTGCCCTGATGTACTTTCCCGAGAGTTATCCACGCACAGCCGTCAACCACCTGATGGTTTGGATTCGCCGATGCGACCCACTATGGAATGAACTTCTGGATATGGGGTACCGCAAGACCAGCAAGGCTTTCTCGCCTAAACAGGTGAAGGCCATTGTGGAGTATCTGGGGGAACCGGGATAATGTTTAGAGGGAGGAATTTAGGGGGAGGAATTTGTGGGGAAGAATTTGTAGATAAAAATGTGCCGCTATCTCACGGCATCAGCCGCCAACGCATAACCGCTGGCGGCTGTTTTTGTATCTTTGCATCGTGATTCAGAAAGCGCTAAAAATCACTTTCCTAGTTGGAGAAAAATATTTCTCCAGTTGGAAAAATGAAAAAAGGCTTCTGGGGGAAAGACCGGATTGCTAGTATTAACATTTTAAAATCGTATTGCTTATGAAACAGAACATGAAAGCATTCATCAAGTATCTCATCGTGGCCGTGTGCTCTGCCATCGTCACCTTCCTCACCAGCTCGTGTACAGCGGGACTCGTGATCGGCAAGAACCAGCGACAGCAGCAGGAGAACAATATCTCGACAAGGGCCGACTCGAGCCACTTCGTGCCTACTATCACTATTCGGTGAAGAAGGATTGCTGATACGAAGGGATGACTAGGGAGACCAGCGATGGAATCGCTGGGAACGGGGGCTAGAGAGGGGCTGGCTGGAGGCTAGCTGAGGGCTAGCTGGGGATGGCTGGGGGCTAGAGAGGGCACACCCTGAAAGGGGGAAAGCTTTACTATTTTTTATCATTTTATTAACAATTTAAATTTTAAGTAATTATGTCTATCAATTTGAAAGCAAAGGAAACCCTCATCCAGGTGGGTGAGTTGAAAGGTAAGTATCGTTTCGTGCTCGGTACCGAGCTTTACAGCAAGCTCTCTGAGAGCAAGGTGATTAAGGAGGCTGCTCTGAGAAGTGGCGTGAGCCGCGGCGTGATGCAGGCATGCTGGGATGCTGCCGGCGAGGTAATCAAGGCGTGGTCAACCGAAGGCCATTCCGTAGCTATCCCAGGTCTGGGAACCATGCGATTCGGCGTGCGCGCCAAGAGTGTGGCTACCGTGGGTGAGGTGGCAGGCAGCCTCATCACCGCCCGCCGAGTGATCTTCACCCCGAACGTGGATATCAAGGATGAGCTGCAGAGAACTCCTATACAGATTACCTGCATCGACCGAAACGGCAAGGTGGTGAAGAACGTTACCTCGGGCGACAGCGGTGACGTGGAAGACCCAGACAAGGACCCAAACGGCGGCGGCACTAACCCTGGCGGCACCGGAAACGGCGATAACCCTGGCGGCGGTTCACAGCCTGGAAATACCGAGGGAGGCAAGACCGATACCGGCGATACCGGCTCAGAAGGCGGTGGAGATTATGTAGATATGTAACCGAACATCTTAGGATTACAAATCTCATTTCCCCATTCCACTCTCGATTTTAGTTAAGTCTTTATACGCAGAATCCCCAATCCCAAAGCTCCATTGCGAGCCCCGGATTGGGGATTTTTATCATTAATAAGGAAACAGCAGCGGCAAGACGAAGGTCATAACCACGCCGATGATGATCTGCAACGGCAAACCTACCTTTACGTAATCCATAAACGTGTAGCCACCCGCCTTCATCACCAGCGCATTAGGCGGAGTGGAGAACGGAGAGGCGAAGCACATGCTGGCTCCCAGCGTTACCGCAAAGAGGAAGGAATAAGGACTCGCCCCTACCTGCTGGGCTGCCACCAGGGCAATAGGTGCCATGAGAACCGCCGTGGCGGTATTGCTGATAAACATCGTCATGAGCGAGGTGGTGAAGTAGATGCCCGCCAGGAGAGCCGTAGGGCCCATCGCTCCCAGGCTATCCACCAGCCCCTGAGATACCAATGCCGAAGCACCCGTCTTCTCCAGCGCCGTTGACATCGGCATCATGGCGGCTATCAGCACGATGCTCTCCCAGTTGATGGTCTTGTAGGCTGCCTCCACGTTGCGGAAACATCCGGCAAAGACCGTGAGCAGTCCGGCGATGATGACCGCCGTTACCGGAGCCACCGGTATGAAATCGAACATCATCATGGCTATCATCAGCAGCATGATGGCAGCAGCCACAGGCGCCTTGTAGTCCAGCAGCACCTTGTCGGCAGCCTTCTCCGGCTGATCCAGCACCACCCAGTTGGTAGTATCGGCTGTAAGATGCGCCAGGTTGGTCCATTCGCCCTGCACCAGCAGCATGTCGCCCACGTGCAGCTTGGTGGCTATCAGATTATCCGTGATGTATTCGTTGCCGCTTCTGCCACCCTCAGAAGAAGAGGATGATGAGCCTCCGCCTCGCTTCACACCCAGCACGTTGATGCCGAATCGCTTGCGCAGGTTGGCCTCGCCGATGCGCAGACCGGCAAAGTTGGAGGTAGGCATCACTACGATTTCGGTCAATCCCAGGTCGTAGAAATCAATCTTCACGTCCTTCATCTTCCTCAGTCCGTAATCCTGGGCAAAGCGCTGCATTTTCTGCTCGTCACCTATTATATATAGGATGTCGTGCTCCTGGATGGTACTGCTGCTCTTCGCCATGTTCTGGTTTACACCCTGCACCAGTCCGAGTCTCGATTTCTTCTCGTTTCTAATCTCGATGATACTCAATCCGTATTTCTTCTGGATGCTGAGTTCCTTCAGGGTCTTTCCCACGATGTTCATCGGCTCGCCGTTTTCATCCTTGGCGGCAGCGGCAGAACGCTTGCCCGGCACGATGTAGCGATGCAGATTGTCGAGCAGCCGGTATTCATCCACCAGGTCGTCGAGCGACTTGGTTTTCTTCTTCTTTCCGCTCTGTTTCCTGCTGAGGAAGATTTTGCTGAGCGGCATGAGCACGATGATGCCGATGGCGATGACGATGATGCCCACGGGGAAGAAGCTGAAGAAGGCGAGCGGCTTGAATCCCGCCTCGGTAAGCACCTCGTCGATGACCAGGTTGGGCGGCGTACCGATGAGTGTGAGCATTCCGCCCAGACTTCCGGCGAAGGCGAGCGGCATGAGGAAGCGCGACGACTGCATGCCCGAACCAGCTGCCAGGCTCATGATGATAGGCATCATGAGTGCCACCGTACCGGTATTGCTCACGAAGGCTCCGATAAAGGAGGTTACGAGCATCACCAGCAGAAAGGTGATGGTTTCGTTGCCGCGCGAGAGTGCCATCAGTTTATTGCCCGTCAGCTTGGCGAGACCGGTCTGCATGATGGCTCCACCCACCACGAAGAGTCCGATCATCATGACGACGATGGGCGAAGAGAAACCAGCCAGAGCTTCGGCTGGCGTAAGGATTCCGAAAACCAGGAGTGCTGCCAAGGCTGTGAGCGCCACGATATCGGCTCTCACCTTGCCCCAAATAAACATGGCAACCGTAATGATCAAGATAATAAGCGTTATTGTCATGCTATAAAAAACTTTGATTTTTTAAAATATGATGCAAAGATACTTACTTTTTCTCGCTTTTTTCACCTCCGCAATGCTAATTTTTCTAAATTTATGGCAGATTATAGGGGGAAACTGCACTTTATTCATCAGTTTTCAGTACCTTTGCCCCCGATTCAATCAATCGAATATAAAAAGAAGATCAATCTCCGAAAATCAATAGAAGATCAATCATTCAATAAATAGAAGACTTAATAATTCATTAGAAATGGAACAGAACAATGTAAAACCAGCTGATGGCAAGCTGGGTATTATGGTTGTAGGTTGTGGTGCAGTATCTACTACATTCATGACAGGTGTGCTGATGGTCCGCAAGGGACTTACCAAGCCAGTTGGCTCAATGACTCAGTACGACAAGATTCGTGTGGGCAAGGGCGCAGACAAGAAGTATCTGCACTACAAGGACATCGTTCCTCTTGCCGACCTCAACGACATCGTATTCGGCACCTGGGATGTCTATCCTCAGAATGCCTATCAGGCTGCCATGTATGCCGAGGTTTTGAAGGAGAAGGACATCAACCCTGTGCGCGAGGAGCTGGAGCAGATTGTTCCGATGAAGGCTGCATTCGACAAGAACTACGCCAAGCGCCTGAACGGCGACAACGTGAAGGACTGCAAGACCCGCTGGGAGATGGTAGAGGCGCTGCGCCAGGACATCCGCGACTTCAAGGAGAAGCACGGCTGCTCACGCATCGTCGTAGCATGGGCTGCATCTACAGAAATCTACGTACCTGTGGATATGGAGATTCACGGCACACTGGCAGCTCTCGAGGCTGCGATGAAGGCTGACGACCGCCAGCACATCGCCCCATCCATGTGCTACGCATACGCTGCCCTTACCGAGGGGGCTCCTTTCATCATGGGTGCGCCTAATACTACGGTTGACATTCCTGCCATGTGGGAACTCGCAGAGAAGACCCACATGCCTATCGCAGGCAAGGACTTCAAGACCGGCCAGACTCTCGTGAAGAGTGGTTTCGCTCCTATCATCGGCACCCGCTGCCTGGGCTTGAACGGATGGTTCTCTACCAACATTCTGGGCAACCGCGACGGTCTCGTTCTCGATGAGCCAGCCAACTTCCACACCAAGGAGGTGAGCAAGCTCTCTACCCTGGAGACTATCCTGAAGCCAGAGGAGCAGCCAGACCTCTACGGCCACGGCAACGACGAGGACACCCAGTATTATCATAAGGTACGCATCAACTATTATCCACCTCGCAACGACAACAAGGAGGGCTGGGACAACATCGACATCTTCGGCTGGATGGGTTACCCAATGCAGATCAAGATCAACTTCCTCTGCCGCGACTCTATCCTTGCAGCACCATTGCTGCTCGACCTCTGTCTGCTGAGCGACCTTGCATCCCGTGCCGGCCGTTACGGCATCCAGCGCTTCCTGAGCTTCTTCCTCAAGGCGCCAATGCACGACTACACCAAGGGCGAGGAGGCAGTAAACAACCTCTACCAGCAGTACACGATGCTGAAGAATGCCATCCGCGAAATGGGTGGTTATGAGGCTGACGAGGAAATCGACTAATTTTAATTAGTACCATTATACTATTGGTCCCGATAGAGACAGATTCCTGTTCTTTATCGGGATTTTTTTATTCCTAATAAAAAACATCAGAAAATCTTTGCCTATCTCAATAATTTATGTTAACTTTGCGCTCTGAATAATCAAACTGAAAGAAACATTCAATCAGATAGAAACATTCAACCATAACGAAACATTTAAAAACAAGATAGCAAAATGAACGAATTCTTGTCACAACTCAAGAAACTCTCTCCCATCACCGCCCCCCAAGGCAGCAAGCTGATGACGGGTAAGGAGATTTTCTTTATGCTGAAAAAAGGCGAACACGATACATTCATCATTCCCGTGGATAAAAGAATGCACCGCGTGGAAGCTGACTATCATTTCTATAGCGGCGACGTTTCACAACTTCTGCGAAGCATCGATGCCATCAGGGAAGAAATGGCTTTCCAAATCACATGGAATGACAACGGGGTCAGCGACATCAGTCTCAACCAGAACCCGCACCTGCTCTACCAGCTTGTAAGATGCAAGAACCTGGTAGATGAAAAGGGAAAAAGCATCAGCGTTTCCTGCGAATCCACCGTATTGCAACTGGTGCTCAAAAAATACGGCAACAACATCGAACCTCATTTCATCATCCCTTCAACTGATAACGATGAGGAATTCGACATCTCTAAAAAATACATCAACAACCAGCTGTTCATCACTCTCCTCTCCGACAGTTTCGTACTTTACAAAAATGTAATCTACCCCATCTCTTCCATCGGCGACAACTATCATCAGCTCAGCTTCTTTGCCACCCGCTTCACCATCGACATAATGGAACAATACCTTTCCGTTTTCTTCTCTTTCATAGAAAACGTACAGGTGGTTTTCGAGGATTACGAAGTAGAATACTCAGAAAATGAGCTGATACCAATCCCTTCGCTCTCGTTCGAGAAGATTGATGCCGACAAGACGCTCTACCTAAGACTGGTAGAATCGGTGAAGGGGCTGCCGCTCGACTTCGCCGAGCAGTTCGACCTGAGCAGGGTGGCTCAGCTTACGCTGGATAAGAAAATCAGGGTAAACAGGCTTGCTCATCTTCCGGCGGAAGCAAGCAGCGCCGCCCTGAAGAAGGAAATCAACCAGTTTGCCCCAAGCAAGGAAGCCAAGAAGGATGTTTATGTGGAAGGCAATCTCTTCATCATCCCCGAAGAAACGGCAGGTCCCTTCCTGCTCAACGCCCTGCCTACCCTGCTGCGCACCTACCAGCTGGTGGGCGCCGAAAAGCTGCGCGAGTATAAGGTGAAGCCCGTAAAGCCGAAGCTGAACATCAGCCTCTCATCGGGTATCGACTTCCTGGAGGGCGACGCCACGCTGGATGTGGAGAACGAAACCCTCTCGCTGCAGCAGGTGCTCCAGGATTACAACAAGAAGAAATACATCCAGCTATCGGATGGCAACCGCGCCATCATCGAAGATTCCTACATGCGCAAGCTGGAACGCATCTTCATGCAGAAGAAGGGAAAGACTGGAAAGGATGGAAAGATAAAAATTTCTTTCTTCGACCTGCCTGAAGTGGAGGAACTGATCAACGGCGAACTGGAGGGCGAGGCCTTCAAGCACCACCGCGAGGTGTACGAAGGATTCAACCACCTGGCAGAAGAGAACCTGAAGACGCCGAAGCTGAAAGCCACGCTGCGCCCCTACCAGGCAGAAGGCATCAAGTGGATCAAGTATCTTTACGACAACAACCTGGGTGGTTGCCTTGCCGACGACATGGGTCTGGGAAAGACCGTGCAGACCATCGGCACGCTCACCCTCATCTATCCCAAGGAGAAGAAGCCAACGCTCATCGTAATGCCACGAAGCCTGCTCTTCAACTGGCAGAACGAATTGAAGAAGTTTGCCCCTCAGCTATCGGTTTACACCTATTATGCCAACGATCGCGACATCAAGGAGGCAATGAAGCACCAGGTGATTCTAACCACCTACGCCCTGGTGCGCAACGACATAGAGGATTTCAGAAAGAAGAAATTCCACTACGTGATTCTCGACGAGAGCCAGAACATCAAGAACATGACCACGCAGACCACCCAGGCAGCCCTGCTGCTGCAAGCCGAGCATAGACTTGCCCTGAGCGGTACGCCTGTGGAGAACAACCTGGGCGAACTCTATTCGCTCTTCCGCTTCCTGAACCCTACGATGTTCGGCACGCTCGACAACTTCAATAGCCGCTACGCCACGCCTATCCAGAAAGACGACGACAAGGATGCACTTCTCAGCCTGCGCAAGAAGATATTCCCATTCATGCTCCGCCGACTGAAGAAGGACGTACTGAAGGACTTGCCAGACAGAATAGAGCAGACGCTCTACGTGGAGATGAGCCCGGAACAGCACGATTTCTACGAGCGAAGAAGACTGTATTATTACACCCAGGTACGCCAGACCATAGCTGCCGAAGGCATTGGCAAATCGCAGTTTGTCATGTTCCAGGCTTTGAACGAGCTTCGCCGCATCGCCTCCATCCCGGAGAGTCTGAGCGACGGCCACATCAAATCGCCTAAGCTCGAACAGCTTGCCGACTCGCTGATGGAAGCCGTATCCAATGGTCACAAAGTGGTGGTATTCTTCAACTTCATCGCCGGCATCGAGGAGCTGAGCGAGCTACTCGACCAGAACGGCATCGACTATGCCTGCATGACAGGTTCTACGCGAGACCGCCGCAGTATCGTGGAACGATTCCAGAGCGACCCACATTGCAAGGTGATGCTGATGACGCTGAAGACGGGTGGCGTGGGACTGAACCTTACAGCCGCCGACACCGTGTTTATCTTCGAGCCATGGTGGAATAAGGCTGCCGAGGAACAAGCCATCAACCGCCTGCACCGATTCGGGCAGAAGGCGAAAGTGCTCAGCTACTCGCTCATCACCCAGCAGACCATCGAGGAGAAAATCCAGCTTCTCCAGCAGAAGAAGGCAGATCTCTTCGAGGGATTGATTAGTGCCGACACATCATCGTCGAAGCATCTCTCGGAGGAGGACATCGACTTCATTCTGGGATAATGAGTTCTATCGTTTTTATCCTGGGATTATCTGATTTCATTCAGTTTCATCCCAGAATAAAAAGAAACCCTGCTCAAATAAAAAGAGAAAGATTAAAATAAAAGAAAGAAAAAAGAAAAATGAAAAAAGCCATACAAACAGACCTCTTCGGAAATCCGATCCCGGATTCGAACGAGGCCGATAGAAATAAGAAGGGAGACGCTGTCAGTTCGCCCGCCTTCGACGAGCGCCCTGCCAAGCAAATCGCTCTTCCTCCGATAGACGAACTTCAAAAGATGGTAAACTCATTAGACAGATTTCCTCTGTATGAAATAAAGGAACTTCTGGAAGGGTTCGTTGATTACGCCAGGAAATACCGCCTGTATTACATCGACCCGATAGGACAGGAGAAATGCCCTGAAGCCATCAGAATCATCATCACTTCCAAGGAAAAGAAATGCAAGCAGAACTGGCTAGAATTTGCAGCCATCCTGTACAACCATCGCAACTTCCATCTCTTCTACGAAGAAATGACGGAACGTGAGAAGGAGCTGATGCAACTCGTCATAGAGAAGCATTTTGTGCCGGAAGATGAAGTAACGAAACTATTAGGTCATGGAATAAAAACCGATAATTTAGGACGCTTTTATTATTTTCACCCAGGTTTTCTTTTGCCTCATCTTAGACTTTGGTTCGCGACGGAAGGCAGAGTGGTATGCGACCCGGAAGAAACCGGCTTTTCGTATAACAACTATGCACATTGCCTCTGTCTTCAACCCTTGGTGGCTGGAGAAATCATCAAAGCCCTACATCCGGAATATCATGCCCCGGAAGCCCTGGAAACCCTGCCTGCCGACAACCAGCTGGTTACCTACCAGGGGGAAACTGCCATCCATACCATTCTGCCCATCATAAAGGCGGCATTCCAAACCAAGCAGCTGAAATTCGGAATGAACAGCTGCTCTTCCGCAGGAGTGAAGAAAATGGCCATCATGACAAACATCAAGGAGTTTTTCCCAGATACTACAGGCGACAGAATCGCTGCCCACCTGCTTGCCAACCTCTATGGTCTGGATGCTACGGTGACCTGTGCAGCAAACTCCACGATAGAAAATGACGTGAAGAAGTTGATTACAGACATGAACCAACTCGCACAATATCTTCCACCCATCATACTCTGGAACATCAAGGGATTCAGAAAGGCGCAGTTGGAGAACGGCTGTTGCAAGTTCATGATTCAGGACATCCTGAAAACGCTCAGAACTTTCGCAAAAGGCCAGAAATGGCTCAAGGCTGACGAACTCTGCCATAAGGTAAGGTTTTTCAACTGGACGCCGGATGAAAGCACGCTTTGGATGGATGGGGATGAATACGACAAGCTGCGCATCTACAACACGCATAAGGAGAAATACGTCTATTCAGACAGCATCATCAGCCAGATTACCAACCCTTTCATCAAGGGTTTCATGTTCATGATGGCCGTGTTCGGAATGACGGAGATTGCCTACGACAAGGAGCCGGCTCCTGATGCCTCGTGCTATTACGATGCGCTGAAATACGTGCGCCTTACTCCGCTGGGCGAATACGCCCTGAGCATGACCACGGAATATGAGAAGCCAAAGACGAAGGAAGATACAGAAAAGTTCTTTGAGGTTTACGAGGACAATCTGATGGTCAGGATGCTGAAGGAAGATAATCCATACGCTTCAGTTCTCACCAATATAGGAAAATCCATCTCGAAGAAGCTTTACAAGGTAAGCTACGAATCGTTCCTGGACGGCTGTACCTGCAAGAAAGACATCACGGACAGAATTTGTCTCTTCAAGGAATACATCTGTCCGGAGCTGCCAGCCAACTGGCTGCAATTCTTCAAGGATCTGGAAAAGCACAGCAGACCGCTGAAAGAGGTGAGGAAGAAATACACCCTGCTTCAGATTCCTAAAGATGACAAGGAACTCCAGCGCATCATCATCTCCGACCCTGAAATCAGAAAATACACCCTGAAGGCTGAGGGATTCATCCTGCTGGTTGAAACGGATTACAAGGACAAGGTGGTGAAAGCCTTGAAGAAGCACGGATTTCTGGTATAAGACGGGAGTTTTCAGGGATTAAGAAAATTATTAATATTAGATTTTTAAATGATGACAAAGAAAGGTAAACATACCGTATTATTTATCTGCCTAGGCAACATCTGCCGCTCGCCTGCCGGAGAGGGCATCATGAAGAGCCTGGTGGAGAAGGCAGGACTGGAGAATGAGTTTGAAATCGATTCTGCCGGAATCGGAAACTGGCACGTAGGTCAGCTGCCCGACAGCCGCATGAGAAAATGCGGAGCCGAGCACGGCTACAATTTCAACAGTCACGCCCGCCAGTTCCAGAAATCCGATTTCTCGAAATTCGAAACCATCGTGGTAATGGATAACGAGAACTACCGCGCCATCACCTCCATGGCTTCCTGCCAGGCTGATAAGGACAAGGTGGTGCGCATGGCAGATTTCCTGACCCACCATCGTGAATACACCACCGTGCCCGATCCATACTACGGCGACTACAGCGACTTCGAGCTCGTTATCACGCTCCTGGAAGATGCCTGCCAGGGATTACTGAACAGCCTCGTAGAAGAATAAGAATTATACAGTAATTTCCCCCGAACCATAGCAGCGATGATGATTCTCATCATACACCACGCAGAACTGGCCGGGAGCCACGCCGTGGATCGCCTCTTCTGAATGAATCATCCATCTGCCATCTTCGAGTTTTTCGATAGTGGCTGGATGATACTCCGGCGTATGGCGAATCTTGAACGTTACCTTCTGCATCGCCACCTCGCGGGTGAGGAAATGGAAATCCTGAAGCGGGAAATCCTTCTTGTACGCTGTCTGAGGGTCGTAGCCGTGACTCACGTAGAGAATATTCTTCTCCACATCCTTCTTGATTACGAACCAAGGTCCGCCGCCGAAGCCCAGCCCCTTGCGCTGGCCGATGGTGTGGAACCACAAACCCTTATGGCCACCGATGCGCTTGCCCGTCTCCATCTCTATCACGTCGCCCGGGTTCTCGCCCAGGTATCGGCGGATGTAATCGTTATAGTTGATCTGCCCCAGGAAGCAAATTCCTTGACTATCCTTGCGCTTGGCATTAATGAGATGTTCCTCTTCTGCTATCTCACGAATTTCATTTTTGATGTGATGACCGATAGGGAAAATCGCTTTTCTCAATTGCCAACTCTCTATCTGAGCCAGAAAATCGGTCTGGTCCTTTACGGGGTCAGGACTCGTGACGAGCCATTTGTCGCCGTTTTCATCCGTTTCGGTCTGCGCATAATGACCTGTGGCGATGAGGTCGTAGTTGTGACCCATCTTCTCATCGAAAGCGCCGAACTTGATGAGACGGTTGCACATCACATCGGGGTTCGGGGTGAATCCAGCCTTCACCTTGTCCATGGTGTAGCGGGTCACCTCGTTCCAGTATTCCTGGTGGCAGTCTATCACCTGCAGCTTGCATCCGTACTTGTGCGCCACGGCGGTAGCCATCTCCAGGTCCTCCTCAGAAGAGCAGTCCCATTCCTCCTTTTCTTCCGGTCCTATCTTGATGTAGAAGCAGTCAGGGTGCAGGCCCAGTCGGGCAAACTCCCAAACCACTACCGAACTATCCACGCCGCCCGAAAGCAGCACCGCCACCCGCTTGTCCTTTACCTCGGCAAGGAAGAGCTCGTCTCTGGTCTCCAGTTCCTTCTCTCTTGGAGTATCCGTTATCATCTTATTATTATTATCCATTGTCTATTCGCTATTATTCAATTCTGAAGGCAAAGTTACAACAAATTCTGCGAAAAGCCGCCATCTTATGCCGAAAAATCTCATATTTCGCCTAAATGTTTTCTCTTGCGCTACATTCTCCCCGTTATCCGCTCCTTCTTCTATCGAAATTCCTAATAGTAGAAATCGACTCATTCCAACACCGATTCTTTTTTGCTTTCGATTTTATCCATACCTTTGCAATCGAAAATCAGAGAAATGCGGTTATAGTAAAAATCAATAACATAGTTTAATATAAGAACATGGATATCTTAAAAAATCTGTTTTATGGCTTCCCTGACCTTTGGGGAGGCGGAGTAGCCCACTCCGTGCTGATCTTGGCGTTGGTCATCACCCTGGGTTTGAGTTTAGGAAAGTTGAGAGTAAAGGGAGTCTCTCTCGGATTGGCATGGATTCTTTTCATCGGCCTCATCTTCGGTCACTTCTCTCTCAATCTCGATGAGCATCTGCTCCACTTCCTCAAGGAGTTTGGACTGATTCTCTTCGTCTATTCCATCGGTCTGGAGGTAGGACCTGGTTTCTTCGCTTCGTTCAAGAATGGCGGCAAGAGCCTCAACCTGCTCAGTATCATCGTGGTAGCGTTGAGTATCATCACCACCCTCGCCATCTTCTCGTTCTCGGGAACATCCATCACCTCTATGGCTGGTATCCTCTCGGGTGCCGTTACCAACACCCCTGGACTCGGAGCTGCCCAGCAGGCATTCAGCGACCTGCGCCACATCGATGCTCCATCCATCGCAGCCGGCTACGCCATCGCCTACCCTATGGGTGTGCTCGGCGTTATCCTCTCCTTTATTATATTAAGGTATGCGCTGCGCATCAACAAGAGCGAAGAGGAAGCTGAAGCCAAGCGCGGTATGGGACACCTGGAGGCGATGACCCTGAACACCTTCTCGGTAAAGGTGACCAACCAGATGGTATTCGGCGACACCATTAAGCAGATGAGAGAAATTCTGAAGCGCGACTTCATGGTTTCTAAGATTATCCGCAAAGATAGCGACAAGCACGATGAGGTGGTAAACGGACAGACCCGAATCAACGAGGGCGACATCCTGCAGATTGTAGCCAATCCTACCGTAGAAGAGCCAGTCATCGCCCTGCTCGGCGAGAAGGTTCAGGTAAGCGAGGAGAAATTCGGCGAAGACCTGATTACCCGCCGCATCCGCATCACCAAGCCAGGCATCAACGGCAAGAGCATCAGTCAGCTTCAGATCCGTTCAAACCTCGGCGCCAACATTACCCGAGTAAACCGCAACGGTGTAGATCTGATTGCTACCCCACATCTGAAACTGCAGCTGGGCGACCGTGTTACCGTGGTAGGTACAGAACTCGCCATCGCCCATACCGAGAAGGTATTGGGTAACCAGATGAAGCGCCTCAACTACCCTAACCTGATTCCTATCTTCCTGGGTATCATGCTGGGTTGCATCGTGGCAAACATTCCATTCTTCATCCCAGGCATCAACGAGAACCTGCGCCTCGGATTGACCGGCGGCCCATTGGTAGTAGCCATCCTGATAGGTTATTTCGGTCCGAAGTACAACCTCGTGACCTACAACACCATCTCAGCCAACCTGATGCTCCGTGAAATCGGAATCTGCATTTTCCTGGCTTGCGTGGGACTGGGCACAGGCGAACAGTTTATCCAGACCGTGGCATCAGAAAGCGGAATGACCTGGATTCTCTACGGCGTTGCCATCACCATGATTCCAATCATCATAGGCGGCATCATCGGAAGATACGTGTTCCACATCAACTATTACACATTGCTCGGAGTGCTGGCAGGTGCCAACACCAACCCATCTGCCCTGGCTTACGTACGTGAGCAGACTTCGGCAGATGCACCATCTGTGGGCTATGCGAATGTTTATCCATTTGCCATGTTCCTCAGAATCGTAACCATTCAGATCATCATTTTCGTATTCGGATAAATAAAATATATGGAAGAAAAAAACATGAAGACCTGCGACTGCGCAGAAAAAGGTATTGACAACTGCAACTGCAAGGAAATAGCAGAAACAGAACTGAGAAGAAAACTCGACTTGTTGTTACGCACCGGCAGCATCCTTATGGAGAGTGCTGCCGACACATCGCGCATCATGCGAACGATGAAGCGTGCAGCAGCTTTCCTCGGACTCGACGAACGCTACATGCACCTCTACATCAACTGGAATGTGCTGATGGTGAACTATAGCGACGAGGAGCATTCCTTCTCCAAATTCCAGCGCTGCGAGAAGCACGGCATCAACCTTACCTCCATTTCGATGGTAAGTAAGCTCACCTGGACAGCCATCAAGGAAAACTATTCGCTCGAACAGTATGAGCAGGCCCTGAACGACATCAAGGCTACCCCACGCAGCTTCACCCCATGGCAGGTGGCAATAGGCGGCGGATTTGCCTGCGGCGGATTCTGCATCCAGTTCGGTTGCGACTGGCCAGCATTCTTCTTCTGTTCCCTGGCAGCCATCCTGGGCTTCCGCCTGAGAATGTTCCTGCCTACCAAGGGCTGCAACAACTATGTGGCCATCGGAATTTCGGCATTCGTGGCAACGCTGATTGCGTGGCTCACCTCCTTCCTTTCACTCAACCCAGCCATCGCAGCCGCCCTTCCGGGCTTCATGCATTCGGCTACCCCTTGGCACCCATTGATGGCGTGCGCCCTCTTCATCGTGCCGGGAGTTCCGCTGATCAACTTCGTGAGCGACATGCTCGACGGCTACATCGAGGTGGGAATGGTTCGTGCCCTCAACACCCTGCTGATGCTCTTTGCCATGGCATTCGGTATTGCCTTTGCCATCCAGGTTTGCCACATCGACAACTTCGTGAAGGATCTTACGATGACTCCTCACCACGAATACTGGGAGTTCGCCATCGCGGCAGCCGTATCAGCCATGGGCTTCTCTACCATCTTCAGCATACCTAGACGCCTGTTGCCAGCTGTGGCTGTGGGCGGTATCATCGCCGTTTGCTTCCGCAACTTCGTGAACCTGGGTCCATCCAACGGCAACATCGGTCTCGATATGGGCTTGAGCATCGGTTCCCTTGCCGGTTCTGCGCTCATCAGCATCATCGTAATCAAGGCACGCCACTGGTTCCACACCCCTCACCAATGCATCACCATTCCTAGCGTCATCCCGATGGTACCTGGAGTTTTGATGTATCGTGCCCTGTTTGCCTTCATCGACATGCACGGCGTGGTAGGCGAGGTAACCGTGGGAATGAACAACCTGATCAAGGCATCGCTCGCCATCATCTGCATCGCCCTGGGTGTTGCTATTCCAAACGTATTCTTCCGTCGCTTCATCGCCGACAACCGCAAGCGCAAGCTCCTCAACATGCTGGTGGAAAGAAAGAAGAAGAATGGCGAATTCGTGGATCTGCACGAAGTGGAAATCAAATAAGATTGTTTTTCATCTCCCACAGATTTCACAGATGACACAGATTTTTCTTTTTCACTTACAAAATCTTCGCTTGCGAAGATAAATCTGTGTTAATCTGTGAAATCTGTGGGACATAGAAACATACGGATTACAGGATTTATCTGATTATTTTGCCCGAAAGCAGGGCTAATTAAAATAAAAGTTTTATCTTTGCACGCGTAATTATAAGACTAGTGAAAAAAGGAAAATGGAAATACGACAACTCAAATATTTTCTGAAGGTAGCCGAGACGCTCAATTTCTCGGAGGCATCGCGCAAGCTCTACATCACGCAGAGCACTCTCTCGCAGCAGATTTCGCATCTGGAGCAGGAAATAGGTTTGCCTCTCTTCGAGCGAAACTCGCACGAGGTTTATCTCACAGAGGCGGGAAAGGAACTCCAGCCTTATGCGCAGAATGCGGTAAACTGCACCATGGCGTGCGTTGACCACATGAACGACCTGAAGGAGATGCTCACCGGCGAACTGAACATCGGCGTCACCTACTCCTTCAGCAACATCATGGCAGAAACGCTCATCGCCTTCCTCCATGCTTATCCTCACGTGAAGCTGAACATCCAGTACCGTTCGATGCAGGAACTGATGGATGGTTTGAAGAAGCGTGAACTCGACCTTGTGCTTGCCTTCAAGCCTCTGAAGACAGACAAGGCGATAGACAGCCGTGCCATCTTTAGCAACCGTCTGGCGGCGATTGTAAACGAGAATCATCCCCTGGCACGCCTCTCATCCATCAAGCTCTCAGAGCTGGAGCGCTACGACCTCATCCTTCCATGCAAGGGTCTGCAGGCCCGCAACGCCTTCGATTACCTGATAGAGGGCAAGGATCTCGACTTCAAAATCATGGTAGAGGTGAATAATGTGAACATCATCTTCGACCTCCTGCATCGCAGCAACCTGGTAACGGTTCTTTCAGAATCCACCACCATCCTGGAAAAAGGCATGAGAGCAATTCCGATAGATGCTGCCGACAACGAGATGGATGGCTGCATCCACATTCTGAAGGATGCCTACATGAAGAACTCGGCGCAGGAGTTCATCCGCATGCTGAGCCAGAGCACCAGCATCCTCGCCAACTTTGCGCTCAAGGATATTCTGAGATAGAATCGGGAAAGGATAAAGAAAGAATAAAATGAAATAAAGGGAAGATTGTAATTCAATCTAAAAAGGCTGTCTCCGACTTGATTGCGGAGGCAGCCTTCGTTTTTTTTATTTCTAATAAAAGCTCTTGCTCTTTAAAATTGAGAATGCATTATTTCTTTGTTTAAGAGAATGCATTATTTCTTTCGGGCGATAATGATGGTTACACCAGCCAGGATGGCAAGGATGCCGATGGCAAGCTGGAAGGAGAAACTCTCGCCGAAGATGCAGACGCCGATGATAACTGCCGTTACAGGCTCCAAGGCTCCCATAATGGCAGCAGGAGTACTGCCGATGAGATTGATGGAAATCGTCATGAAGAAGAGCGACAGTACCGTTGGCAGCAACGCCAGCTGGGCTGCACAGAGCCAATGCATAGGAGTCTGCAGCATCTGAATCTTCTCGCCTGCGATAAACGAATAGATGAACATCGTGATGAGTCCGAACAACAGAATGTAGAAGGTGAACTTGATGTTCGACATTCCCGGATTCTTCCATTGGTTCACGGAGATGATGTAGAGCGCATAGAGCAGCGAAGAACACATCACCAGCGCAAAACCAGCCGTGCTCAGCTTATCGTTTCCATCGCCCTGATAAAGCAATCCCACACCCGATACTGCCAGGAGGATAGCCAGGGTAGTTGACCACGTTACCTTCTCATGGAAGAATACCGTCATCAGAATCGCCGTCATGATTGGATAGACAAAGAGGATGGTGCTGGCAATACCTGCCGCCATGTAGTGGAAACTCACATAGAGTGTGGCGGAAGAAAGAGAGAACATGCAACCCAGCGTAGCGAGTCGGATCAGGTGCCCCCACTTTACCTTGAAACTCTCCCTGCGGAACAGCATCACCACGGCAAACATCGCCACCGCCAGAAGATAGCGGTAGATGAGTACCGAACTGGAATTGAATCCATCCCCATAAAGTTCCAACGTACCCAAAGGATTGGTACCATAACACACGGCGGCTACAACACCCGCCGCAAAGCCCTTAACTTTATTACTGCTTGTCATTGAATTAAAATGCTTTTTTTTTTTTTACTAAGTTTTTTTTTTTTTTTTTTTTTTTTTATTTTTTTTTTTTTTTATTATTTTT
>ERZ870052.379-NODE-379-length-17757-cov-12.858824_pt1 | contig 17757 bp, 6 predicted proteins | sample MGYA00520889_ERZ870052 | MGnify/ENA primary metagenome ERZ870052 (study PRJEB32232, sample SAMN07284988) | human gut metagenome | biome: human-associated habitat; material: feces | host: Homo sapiens | place: Tanzania | collected 2014-08-14 ...
GGCTTTCGCACCTATACGATGTATCTGCCGCTAGGCACCTGTTGCGTTTATGGGGTTACCTACAGTAACGGAGAAGGACTGGATCTGGAGGGGGAATTGAACAAGATAGCAGAAGACGGCACAAAAAGCAACGAGGATATCTACAAATTACAGATTAGCAACGACTATGCTCATAAAAACGGAGCCGTAGACATAGCCAAGTTTATCAGCGTAGCCACAGGTTATGCACTCAAGCTGGACCCAAAAACACAAATTCTCACCGATGACAGAGAGATAAAAGTAGAACAGAACATCAATGCCGATATCAACACCAAGCAATACTGGCGCATGGTACTGGGCAGACTGGCAGCCAAGATTGACATCCAATGGGATGCCAAGGGAGCCTACGAAAAAGACAACGATGGAAATCTGAAATATACAAGCGTGAAAGTTGCCGGATTTAAATATCACGGAGAACCGGAAGGAACAACGAAACCTGATGCAGGATACGGAAGACTCTTCCCTACCCTTTACCATCAAAAAGCATCTCCAATGACTTCGGTAAGCGGACATACCGACTTCGTGAATACCTCTGAAATCAGCAAGCGCAACGGAAGAGTTTATCACTATACCTTCCCAGACGGAACCAATCCCCCTCGCCTCACCTTCCAGCTTGACACAGAGAAAGAAGGAACGACAGGGAACAAGATATACAACGTGACATTTGACATGAGCAATCTGAAAGATGGCTTTATCCCAGCCCGCTGGTACAAGATAAACGTAACCATCAAGGGCACCCAACTAGGTGATAATTCAGATATCACGATCAGCAATTTCAATATATAAAACTCTTTTCAGCATGAAAATATATCACACAACATACAGGAAAATCATAGCAGTCCTCATCCTCCTGAGCTGCACCTGCCAGCTGTATGCACAGGGAAAGATTTATCGAGTAACTGCAGAGGCAACAACAGGCGGTGACGGCTCATCATGGGAAAAGGCGATTCCATTAATTGAGGCATTGCGCCAAGCCAAGGCAACCGACGAAATCTGGGTAAAAGGCTATAAGACCACAACTTTAGATAATATCTACGTAGCTCCGAAGGAAGGTTTCGTTCTCCCTTCGGGCGTTGCCATGTATGGAGGTTTCGAAGGAACAGAAACCAGCAAAGACAAACGGAGCACAGGAAAACACAAATATCAGATGACCTACCTCACTACGCTGATAGGCGACATCAAAAAAAACGACGAGGCGAACAAGGAGCAGATTATCTATCCGGAGAACCCAACCCGAACAGATAACTCCACCCATGTTCTGACCCTTAACGTAGGCGTTACAGATGATAACCCCAACGCCAACAGTGTCCCAACCATCGTTTCCGGTTTCCAGATTGCAGCCGGTAATGCCCAAGGTGAAGTTACAGACCCTGACGGAAAAGGAAAAGGTGGCGGTATCTACGTGGTGAACAAAAGCAGCAGAAACGACGACAGCAATGCCGGCAAGCGCGCTTTCCAGATTACCCAATGCAACATAGCCAACAACTTTGCAATGCGAGGCGGTGCCATCTATGTGGATGCATCATGCACCAATGAGCAATCTTCCATCAGCTATTGCGGTCTCTTCAACAATGTGGCAGGCAAGCGAGGAGCCAGCGACAACGAGGGTGCCGGAATCTGGGCAGACGGAACAGTAACTATCTACAACACCAACATCAACAACAATACCAACGGTGGATTACGCCTGTCGGCTACCTCAAAAATCATCAACTGCTCGGTTGTGGCAAATACCGTATCGGCAGTAGACCTGGTAGATGCAGCCCGCACTTCAAACAACGGAGGAGGAGCCGTTTACAATACCGTACTCTGGCATTCCACCGCTGTCAGCAAGGCGGATACCCGTCCTGCCTTCTACAACTGTGCCATGACTGATGTAAAGGTAACCGATGAGACAACCCATACCGACAAGAACGGCAACGTGCGCATCAGCAACCAGAACCACTCTACCGAGCCAGCTGCCTGGTTTGCACAGAGCGTAGTATCGCTAGGTTATGACTACTCTTTCCAGAAACTCACCCGTCTCATCTACACCTCGTTCGCCTTCGAGGAGACCTCAGCCCTGCTGGGTAAAGGAAATTATAACTATTACAAGAAATATATCGAGGATGATAATATAGAACGGAATTCTACCGACGTCATGGGCAAGCAGCGCTATGAAAGCAACAACGCCATTGACATCGGCGCCTACGAGTATGAACGACTCAAGACGGGAAGAATCAGATACGTAAAAGAAGGCGGAACCGGTAAGGGAACCACCTGGGATGATGCCATGGGCGATATACAGGATGCCATCAATTCCCTGGCAGATGACAAGGGTACAAAAGGCGAAGTCTGGGTAGCAGAAGGTACCTACACGGTAACCAAGCTCATCGACCAGTCTACGGGTTCACCAACCTCCCTTCTCATGAAAGACGGAATCAGCGTTTACGGTGCCTTTGCCGTAGGAGATACAACACGTGCTCAGCGCATTGCCGCATCAGTCGATCTGAAGCCATGGGGTTGGAAACACGAAACCATCCTCAAAGCCAACGGATTCAACAGGGATGATGCATCCTGGAGCGAGCAAGATAAAACATGGAACATAAAGAGCAGTTCCTCTCATGTAGTCTGGTTTGCCCCTCTGCCTGGCGGCAAGGCTTTTTCTGATAACGTATATCTGGAAGGTTTCACCATCGAGGGTGGCAGCTACCAGGATAAGGACGATTCGATTTACGAGCCACAGTATGGCGCTGGTGTCTATATCAACGATGCCAACGCCAAGATGCGTTATTGTACAGTCCGCTACTGCAATCCAGGCGCGACAAAGACTCCATCCCTGACTCCAAAAGGTGGCGGAATCTACTGTAAGAACGGTATGACCGAGGGTAACCTGGTATATAACTGCTCGGCTTATCAGGGCGGTGGTATCTATATAGAACAAGCCGGATACGTAACCCGAAGCATGGTAACCAACTGCTCTGCCAATCTGGGAGCGGGTGTTTATCTGTATGGCAACGTATCAGGTCCTGCCTACTATCAGATTCTTTCCACCTCCGTCATCAGCAATAATACCAGTACCCGAAACGGTGCTGTCTATGTTGATGGCCGCGGACTGGTCATCAACAATACCATCACCAACAACTATACCGCCAACTCATTGGATGTTGCCGACCAGGATGCATCCTATACGGGTGGCGTCTACATCAAGGAAAAGGGACTGCTGGCAAACAATATACTTTGGAATAACTCATTGCTCCAGAGTTCATCAGCCTCCAAGGCACAGGTTTATGCTGCCAACCCTAGCAAGGAGGGCGTACAGTTCTACAACAACGCCATCTCTGACGTGAGCGCTGCATCATGGAATGACACCTATCAGACCGGAACCCTCTCCATCAACAACTATTATTCCGGTAAGGGATTCGTGAAGGGCGAAGCAGGAACACCATTTACCAGCAAAGAGGATTTCGACACGAAACGAGGAGTAATCGGTTCGCTTACCGAAATCAACTACTATTGGGATCTCAACAAAGGAACCCGCCTGCGCAACGAGGGCATCAGCTTTACGCTGCTGCCTAGTGCCTATCTGTACCAGCCACAGATGGACTTGAGCGGAAAACCATTCAAATCAGTTCCTTCGATAGGTGCCTATATGGCTGAAAACCACGATGTGGTGTTCGAAAAGAACACAACAACCCAGCGCCTCCGCATCTATTTTGACCGTTCACAGGAAATCCTGGACGGTACGGGAGAATCATGGGAAAAGAGTTATACCTCAGCATCAGTAGATGAACTGATAGAATATCTTGCCACCATTCAGGTTGGCGATACGGTGAATGTGGTAGAAAACGGCAGCAGAACCAAGTATCCGATACATGCCCAGAGCGGATACCAGTTTGAAATCTGTTCCCGTGCGGGCACTTTTGCTCCAACCATAGCTTATATGAACGAAGAGAGCGATGCGAAATCACGTGCATTCCGCATCCAACCTACCGTGCTCCCACTCAACCTGTATGGTGCTTATCCGAAATATGAAATCAACCCAAAGCCTGCTGATACAGACCGCCACCCTATCAAACACCGTACCGAACTGAATGGCAACATCAACGGTACGACTCTGAGCGAAGGACTTTATCACCTGGTACGCATCGAGTCGGGTGCCCGCGTAACCATCAACGGCTATACCTTTACCCATGCCTATGCAGCGGGTACAGCTTATATGCCATACGGCGGCGGAGTTCTGATTGGAAGTGTGGATGATGCTACAGCAGCGACCAGCGTGAAGTTTGAAAACTGTATCTTCGAAGACAATACGGCGATGAACGGAGCAGCCATCTCTACCATGCCGGATGCCGAGAACGTAAGTCTGGAACTGGTAAACTGCGTTGTGAACAACAATACGAGCGAAGATACATCTGTCAAGCCTTCCATCATCTATCTGAATCCAGCAGAAAACAGCAAAAACACGCTGAAGCTCACTCACGTAACAATCGTCAACAACGTGGGTGTGGCACCAGCATACAATCTGGTAAAAGAGACCTCCTTTGCAGCCGGCAACATGCTGAATCTGGAAGGCGTATGGAATTATTCGGAATGCAACAACAGCCTGGAAGAGAATTTCAACACGCTTGGCAAAGAAGGCACCCTCAACTTTATGAACCCAACCAAGGAGATAGGTGCAAAAATTAATGGAAACGTCTATTACGGAGGCTATGCATCGTTCCGTCCGTTAACCAGTTCCAGTCAGGCTAGTGTCATCATCAATAGTGTGCCATCGTCTCCGCTGCAGACTGACATTCTGGGCGATGACCGCCACCAGGGTGGTGCTGCCGACCTGGGTGCCTATGAAGCGCTGCTGCCAAAGACCGGCAAGATTATCTACGTGCGTTCCTACAATACGGATTATACGAGTGGCAAGAATGCCAACTATGATGATCAGGATGGAAAGCCAGATTTCGATCTGCTGAAGCATACAGACATCTATTATGACGGAACCTCATGGGACAAAGCTATCATCGGCAATGCCATGTGCGATAAGGATGTGCCGAGAAACAACAACCTGTTCTATGTAAAGCAGAGTGACAATACGCTGCTTAGCACCACTATTGACAATACTGATTATAGCCAGGCGGGAGGAAAGTATCGTTCAACTATAGATTCCTACGGAGATTTCTGGGGAAAGAACTCCGGCAACAGTTATCAAAAATATTCCTGGTCATCAGGCTATTATTATAATAAGATCACAAACAATAGAGACGAGCAATACATCAGCGGTCTGCAATATGCCGTAGAAAGAGCTGCAGAACTGAACAAGAATCTCAAAGCAGGCGAAGAGCCTGTTGTGGTTTGGGTAGGCGCTGGCGTCTATACCGACTACAAAGGTTTCGTCATCAGAGACAATGTAAAGGTTTATGGCGGTTTCCCTCACGAGGGTTATCCGGGTGAAAGCGACCGCCATCCTCTCCTATCCCAATATGTTCCGGCACGCAAGGAATACCAGGGGTTAGACGTGACAAAATATGAAACCATTCTCCAGATACGCAAGGAATCGCCCGTATACTTCAAAAACGGAGATAAGGAAATGTGGTATCAGGAGGGCAAACTTGATGATGGTTCTAAGTATGATTATACCAAAACATTAATCAACAACAAGACACAAGAGCGACACTATGTGCTCTACCAGCCGGATGTCTGCATACCAACCTGGTCACAGACAAATGATGAAACAGGTAACAGATACGGTGGAAACAGCAACCGCTATCCGGGCTCTACATACCCAGATGATAAGTATGTAGAATATAAGAATGCCAAATGGGACGGTTTCTCTATCCGTCATGGTTACATCGTCAACTATAAAGATGCCAACCGTGACGGAGGAGCAGGTGTGCGTGTTTTCCGCGGAGTAGAACTGGAAAATCTTATCATCGTAAACAACTTTAATCACGGATCCCGTGTCCGTGGTGGCGGTTTGTATATGGATGGTGAAAACTCCAAGATTTCTAATAGTTACCTGCTCAGAAACCTGAGCATGACTACCATTAAGGAAAATTTTGGTGGTGGCGCCTACATGATTCAAGGCACGGGCTACAACCTGGTTGTTGCCAACAACCGTTGTGGAAATGGAGCAGAGTGTTATGGTGGAGGCATCTTCCTGGAGAGTGCCAAGTTCTACAACAACACCATCGCCTACAATATGTCATCGAATGGTACAGGCATCTACCACTGGCAGGACAAAAGCACCGGAGTTGCATCGCAGCTCTCACTCTACAATTGTCTCATCTATGATAACCATAATGGAAGCAAGGAGGTAGCAGATCAGGTAAACTCCAAGGCATGGGACAAGATGAAGGCTTCTCACAACTGTTATATGAACAGTAGCGATGATAATAAAAAGTTCCTTGCCGAGGATGGAAACTTCACCGGATCAAATCTGGATTTTCCATTTGAAGACAAGACCTACGAAAGTGGAGAGGAAGGGAATTTCCGCTTCCGTAATGCCCGCCTTACCAATAACTTCCGCCTGAACGAAAAGGATGGATTAACAGGCAACTGGTGCCTGAATGGAGGTTCTACTGATGTAGGAGCAGGTGTCAAACTTCCAGAAACCGACATGGACTATACCGATCGTATCAAAGACTGCCAGATTGATATCGGTGCCTACGAGGCGGATAATACCGCTAACATTGCTGCTCAGGAAAAGAAGAACAGCGAAGGCAAGGTTGAAGCCTACGTTTACTATGTAACCCAGAACGGTTACGGAAACCGTAGTGGCGACAGCCCTGCCAACGCTGCCTGTGCAGAAAAACTGCAAAGCGTACTGACCCAAGCCGGCAAGAAATTTGCAGACGTAAACAAAGACTTGAAGCTCGGAGCCGACAACCAGAATAAGGATGACGACAAGGCTATAAAGGTTTATGTGAAGGTAGCCGGTTATGAGGCAGACGAAAGCGGAAACCGTTTCGTTTATCATGCCAACACCTTGGCTGACCCGACCGTTCCGCAGAGCTATACCTTCCAGATTCCTAACGGAGTATGGCTGATGGGTGGATACAACGAGGGTACGCAGAAGAATGGTGTACCTGATCCTGCCACCTATAACTGGGATAAGGACCAGCGCGACTGCATCAGATATCAGACCATACTGAGTGCCAAGACTCAGGTGAAAGAAGGAACTACCGTTACCCAGGAGGTGAACGGTTATCACACCGTGACCTTCGGCAAATGGCCTTCGGGAAAAATAGACACCTACTTCAAAGATGCCGTTGGCTATCGCGCAGTAGTAGATGGTTGCCGACTGATTGATGGTAATGCAACCGAAAAGACAGGTTATAACAGTATGGGTGGTGCAGCCATCGTACCAAGAAGTGCCCATGTGCGCAACTGTCTGATTACCGGCTGTCAGGCAACCAAGGGTGGTGCGCTCTATCTCCTAAAGGGAGGTATTGTGAGCGGCAGCGTCATCACGGGAAACTCTGCAACAGATGGTGGTGCCATCTATGCTACACGGATCACCAGCAATGCAAAGAAGTATCATGCCTATGTGATTTCCTGCACCATAGCAGGCAACGAGGCAACTTCTGCAGGTGGCGGCATCTACCAGGAAGACAATGCGCTGATTAGCGGTAACTCTGTGATTTGGGGCAACTCAGCTGCCAGCGATGAGAATATTAGTGGTAAAACAGATCTCCAAGACGAAGATGTCCTGCAGGATGCTAAGCAGCAAACCCAATTCTACCCATATAACTACTGCTTCGTTGAAAATATGTCGTTGCCTGCCAACGTGATGAATACAACGATGACCGGCGATTTGAATACCTATTTCGCCAGCAACGGATATTACTATCCTCGTGCTTATTCACCTTTGATTGGTAATGGTATAAGAACTGCATACATCACAGGTTGGAAGAGCTATGGTGTTTCCGACTACGATATTCTGGGCAACACCAGACATCTGAGCGAGCGCCAGACAGCAGGAGCATACGCCCTCGATTTGCCGGAAATCAACAAGGATAAACTTCTGACCCGCCTCTTTGTTTCGAATGAAGGTGGAGAGGAAGTGAGTGATGAACTGAAACATAAATACTACGGTCGTTCATTCCTCACGCCTTTCAACAGTCTGGATGCTGCACTCGACTATATCGAAGAGGTTCGCAAGCAACCTGCTGAGGGTAACCCTCTGGCTACGGAGGCAACTCACTTCGAAATTCTGATGACAGGTGGAACATATAAGCCTAGTCAGATTAGAAAAGATGTATCAGATGCGCAGACCAACAACGACCGCCGTTTACAGAGTTTCACCATTCCTGTAAACGTAGATATCTATGGCAGTTTCTCTGTGGAAGACAGATACTCATCTGATCCTGAGGGGGCTGTTGCTACAGAAAGTTTTACCAGTCTGGATACTATAAGTTTGCGCCCAAACTTAGATATCAAAGTTATTCTGAGTGAGCGCAACGAGAAGCACATGGCAGACAACAACAAGAATGGACTGATAGACCCATGGGAGTTTAAGAATCCAACTATCTTCTCAGGTGACATCAAGGAATCTGAGAAGGAGCGAAAGGTGTATCATGTGGTTTACAGCAGAAAGAAGACTACAGGAACTTCTGCAGAAAATGTAAACGATAATGTTGTGCTAGATGGTATTACGATTATGAATGGTGAAACCATGACAGAACTTGCTACCAATGAAAATACAGGTGGCGAGATGGACGAGATTGGACGTGGTGGAGCCATCTACACCGATCGTGTTCACTATACGCTGAACCGTTGTCGTCTGATCAAGAATACCGGTCTGCACGGTGGAGCCATCTATGCCAACAACGCCAGTTTCGACATCATCGGCAGCTACATCGGCGGTAACAGAGCCATCACAGAAGAGGCTTCTGCCACCAATGCTATAAGCTATCCGGGAAAGGGTGGCGCCATCTATCTCTATCTGACAGAATCGAAGAACGGTAATCTGCATATCGTCAACTCGCTGATAGCCAACAACGATGTTACCTCGGGTAATTCTCTGAGTAACGGTACTCCTACCGGCGGTGCCATCTACATCCGCAGAGCAAACGATGCCGGAACGACAGGAACTTATCACGATGTCAACATCACAAACAGCCTCATCGTCAACAATAAGGCGAAGCAGGATGGAGCTATCCACATCGAGAACCAAAGCAGCACCATTACACCTATATTATATAATACGGTAATCTGGGGTAATGAATCGCAGAATTTAGAGAAATCTCTGAAGAGAGACCACATGAAACACTGCGCTTGGGATGAATTGCCTGCTACCTTAAACAATGGTTCTGCTCCATCAACAGATGACGGCAACATCATGTTGGGCAAAGATAACCTGGCGGTCAATGGTCCGTGCTTCGCTTCTCCTTCTACCACCAAGGGATATGCTGGCTACAGTTTGTCAGACCAGTGGAATCCAAGAGCCATCTCTGTGCTTACAGATGCAGGTTTGGGTGATAAGAACAATGCCAATAAAACCGATGCATACCAGAAATGGTGGGAAGTTCATACTCGTCTAGGCAAATATGGTTATCCGGAAGAATACATCCGTTATGCTGACGCTACTGATAATTATCTGCGCTATGTTGGTCCGATAGACGAGAATGGTGTGGTAAGCAGCAAGCCTATCGATATTGGTATGTACGAGTTCCAGTACGTATTCAAACTCACCGACCGCGACCAGTTGTACATTGGTACGGAGCAGAAGGGAAAAGGAGATGGCAGCGATTGGAATAATCAAAGTACCGACTTGCGTGGTGCCATTATTGCCATGGCAAATGCTACTGGCAAGGAAAGTACTCATGCCCACAAGAAAGTGTATGTACGTGGTGGCACCTACTACTCACCAACCTATTCCGGTAATAATGATGCCTTCACCCTCTTTGTTAACAAGGGAGAGAACGCAAGCTTCGTACAGTCGCTGGAAATTGTGGGTGGATGTACCGGTAAAAACATAAACGGTAAGGAAGAGCAAGACTTCAGTAACCCATCCGTACTCATCGAAAACCCTACCAAGAAGGGACAAACCAATGTATTGCTCAACATCACCACCAATGGTAAGCCTGTAACCCTATCAGGTTTCACATTTACCAATGAGAGCGGTATGGGAGTAAAGGCTTTGATAAATAAGGATAATGGAGGAAAGGGAGAAGAATTGGTTATTCACCACAGTTCTTTCCGACATAATAAAGGCATAGCGTTAGACATCGATAATTCTGCACAATTAGGCGCACGAATGTGGAACCTTCTCTTTGCAGATGGAGATAATGATGCCATTAAGCTAAACGACTCACATAGTATGCAGTTAGTAAATGTTACCTTTGTGAAAAATAAAGGTCAGGCAATAGATGGTACTGCTAGTGTATATAATTCAATCGCATGGAAGAATGGAACTAATTCCATCAAGAATAATACAAACAATAATGTCGTCATTGCTGATGAAGTAGAAAATGAAGATGTATTAAAAGGCCCTAACTTTGTTAATCCTGATAAAGAGGATTACAGAATACGACCAAGTCTGTTATTGATGAATAAAGGTAATAACACCAAATACATCGATAAGGCTAAACTTAATAAGGGAGCAAATGACGCTGCAACTTTTGCCTCAGAAAAGGACTTGGCAAACACGAGCCGTCTGATTGGTGATAGTATCGACATCGGTGCTTACGAGTGTGATGCCAATATGCAACCTATCATCTACGTGAATACAAGTAGCGCAGTAAACGGAACGGGCGAAAACTGGAAATCGCCAAGTAACGACCTGAGGGGAGCCATCAGTCTGGCAGAACTCTATGCCAACAAAAACGAAGGTTATGGCTACGTCTTCGTTGACCACAACCTGCAAGCCACGGACATCAACATCAATATGCCGGGCGTAAAGATGTATGGTTCCATGAACGGCGAAACGAGTTCGGCTGCTCCAGACTTAAGCACCCAAGACAATATAAAGGCTGTAGTGGAGGATCTCTTAAGACAAAGGAAGGGCATCATTGAAGTCTCAACCCAGTCATCTATTAAGGGGCTGACCATCGACAATCAAGGAACTGAAAACGGCAAAGTGAGTCTGGTGGATGGTTTCAAGATCTCGGGCAACGTCAGTCTCAAAGGCAAAAGCATACTCTCTACCTCTGTCCTTGATGCAACCACAAACGTAACTGGAGATGCAGTAGGTTTGCTCTACAACAGTCTGGCATTAGGAACCGTGGAGAATGTGAAGACCGTCAATGTAACTGCTTCCGGCAAATTACCATCACCAGATGGTAGTGCTGCCAACAGAGCATCTGTAACCACCGATAATAAATATGTGAAAGATGAATACTGGAAGTACCAGCTTGACGAGACAGACAATGACAACATCAACAAACACGATGCCAACGTAAACGGAAATCCGACAAAGGCTTGCATCGACATGGTGATGCACAACCATGACCTGGCAGGCAACCAGCGCATCAGAGACAAGATTGATAACGGTTGTTTCGAGACATGGTATCTGACTGATCTGACTGCTGACAAGACCATAAATGAAACAGATTATCCACATGGTAAATCTGTGGTTTACGTCATGGAAAAGGATAAGGAGCTGATACTCGACAACAAATTCTATAATGAGTCGAACCCGTTCAGCCCAGGCTTCCTGCTTCTGAAGTACCATTCCGGCTTGAGAGGAAACAACAGTTATGTTACCCTCAAAAACTTTGCGGTAGAAAGAGAACTGAGGCAAGGAACCAACCTCTTTATGATGCCATTCGATGTCACTAAGTGTGATTTTAAAGGCACAGAGGATTATAAGGCGGATCTTGCTTTCTACCAATACAATGCAGAAGAACGTGCCAACTACGACTTCAAGTTCGGCACAGACTCTGGTTGGAGACCTGTAAACTACAGCCAGATTAACAGCAGTACAGGTTTCAGAGTAGATGCCGGTAAAGAAAACATAACCATACGCTTCTACGGAAACGAGTACAACGAGCAGGATGGAAGCAAGGACAGCAACAAGCAGGGCTACATCACCTTGAAGCAGAACAACAACCAGCAGCCATGGTCGGACAGCAAGGCCGGCGGTTTGAAGTTCACCCACAAGGAGAACATGGGTTGGAATCTCTTCGGTTCGCCTTACCTCTGCGCCATGAACTTTGGCGATATGGAATACGGCAGAGTCATCTATACCTACGATGAGAAGAAGGGCTATACAGCCATCAACACCGATGCAGATGCCACAAACAGCATAACGAGTGGTTATATTCCTGCCATGGACGCCATATTCACCCAAACCGCTACGCTGGACAACACGGAGACGATAAGAGTAAAACATTCGAGCGCAAAGGATGGAGATGAGTACGCTTCAAACGCCAAAATGCTCAATATCGCCATCAGTAAAAGGAGCGAAACGGCTACAGTTGAAGATCATCTACAGCTAGCTGCCGTACCAGCTCAGGAGGCGAAATCGGACTTCGACCTGGGAAGTGACGGAGTGAAATGGATGATGAGTCGCAATCCGCAAATTTATGCAACCCGCAACGGTGGACGCTACTCACTCCTTTCAGCCGTAAGTATCGAAGCAGAACAAAGTATCGGAGTCAGTCTGCCGGAAACCGGTGAATACCGCATCAGCATCCCTGAGGATTGCGATGCCAGCGAATATGAAACCGTATGGCTGAAGGACAAGGAAACCGGCAAGGCAGTAGACCTGAAGGATGGCAGTTATCCATTCTATGCTGCCCAAACTGGTGAAATGAACAACCGCTTCAATATCAGTTTCAACCGTAAGGAGACCGACATGAAGTCAGACATTACCATCATTCCTAACGGCAACTATCATATCCTGATAAAGGGACTGAAACAGAACGACCTTATCAGAATATACGGAACCTCAGGTGTCCTGGCGCTTCAGAAACAGGCGAAATCTGATACAGAACAGCTTCACTCACCTGTAAATGGAACAGTAGCCGTAGAGGTAACACGAGGCGGGAAACAGATAGCCGTAAAGAAGATTGCCCTTAAATAAAAGGATGAATGCCGTAAAATAACGGAATAAATGTTAATAAAGCGCAGAGATAATCGCTCGTTTCAATAATTGGCATTATCTTTGCGCTTATTATATTATTCAATAGACCATAAATAACAAAAGAAAATAGAATTATGACAGAAAAGGAAATGTACAATCTGATAAATAGTCAGAACAGCCAGCAGAGCAATGGCTTTGCTGTTAATGAGAAAGAGCGAGGTATAAGCGGTGTTTTCTCTGCTTTAATGCGCAAAGTGTATACATGGATGACCTTGGCACTCCTGATTACGGGCGTTACTGCCTATGGTGTGGCTAGCAGTCCTACCCTGCTGATGACCTTGATGACAAGCCGCGGTTTGCTCTTCGGTCTGATCATCGCAGAGCTCGCCCTGGTATTCATCATTACCGGTGCCCTACAGAGACTCTCCCTGACTACGGCCACCCTACTCTTCATCGTCTATTCGGTTTTGAATGGTGCCATGCTTTCATCCGTATTCGTAGTTTATACGATGACCAGTATTGCCAAGGTATTTTTTATTACAGCCGGCACATTCGGAGCGATGGCTTTCTATGGTTACACTACCAAGAAGGATTTGACCTCTTTAGGAAAAATACTCTTCATGGCGCTGATTGGTCTGATTATCGCTACCGTAGTAAACATGTTCTTGAAGAGTTCGGGATTTGATTACATTTTGAGTTACGCCGGCGTAGCCATCTTCGTTGGCTTGACCGCTTGGGACAGTCAGAAAATCAAGCAGATGCTCCAGACACAATACGACATGAGCGAGGGCGCACAGAAACTGGCACTCATCGGAGCCTTGACCCTGTATCTCGATTTTATCAATCTCTTCCTCTACTTGCTCCGCATCTTCGGAGGCAGCAACAAGGAATAATGAAAACGAGAACCGGGAATAAAGTAAAAAAAACAAAGAATAACATACATAACGAGAAAGGTTGGCTTGCCCTCAACGGGTTGGCCAACCTTTATTTTTTATTCCTAGAAAAAGTAAATGCTAGAGTTATATTCTCTTCAAAAAGTTCTATGGTGCAAAGATAGAAAAAAAATTGAGAAACATGGTTTCAAAATAGCAAAAATAAGTTTCAAATGGACAAAAAGTGTCTTTTGACATTTTTCAGTGTGCCACTGATTTTTACAAACTACTTAAGCATCAACAACTTATACATTCACTCTATATTTATTAGGAGAGCAACCAAAAGAGGCAAAAAATACTCTTCTGAACGTAGAAATAGAATTAAATCCCGATTTGATGGCGATTTCCGGCAAAGGATAGTTCGTTGACTTCAACAAATTCTCAGCATACTGTATACGATAAGAATTCACATAATCATAAAACGTCTGCCCATTCTGCCGGTTAAAATAGCGACTCAGATAAGTACGGTTCGTACCTACAGCCAGCGCCACATCAGACAATTTCAGTTTCGGATTGAGATAGATTTTATCTTCCTCGAACAACCGCTGCACCTCAGCAGCCATCCCCGAAACATCTACTTCGTTCTGCTCTAACGGTACAATTTCAATATCGCTCAACTCTTCTATCACTGACTCATGCCTATAAACAAAATAATCTATCAGCATCCAGAGTATCAGAGAACTTACCATATAGATATTGTCGTAATCCACATTAATAACGAAACAGCTCAGCGTCCATAAAAACAGAATCAGGAAGAAGGTATTGAGAATGGCAAGAAGCCAATTCAGATTAATATTTTCCTGATAAGAAAAGCGCTCTTTCAGCTGGCGGTGATACCTCCGAATCATAAAGACAAGCAATATAAAGGTAGAGCATCCATAAATGGCTCCCCAGACAGAAAGCACATAAAACCAGATGATATTATGGGTAAAAATATAGAACACCGGCAACAAGAGGAAAGGCAATTCCAGCATCAAAGCTTTCACCCATCTGAACCAGCCCGGCTTCACCAGTTCCATCAACACAAAGCTGTAGAACGGAATAATCATCATATCCAACGAAGACGTAAGATACCACGCATGCTCGTTGTCAAAACCATAAATCTGAAAGAAAACCATGTCCTTTACCAACTGTAGGTCGACCACGATCATGAGCCACATAATCATCCGAAAGAGCATCTCCTTTCCTTTTCTCCAAAACAGGAAAGCCATCATGGAGAAGAACATCATGCTCATACCATAAATAAAACTCGTTACCGAATCCATGTCTACGATCTATGTAAATAAACAAAAAAGGCACACCTATGGAGAGAAGTTCTAACATTCCAAAGGTGTGCCATGATATAAATTAATGCCTTATATATAATAAGGTATAATATTAAATGAAATAACCTAATTAGTCGATTTCCTCATCGGCCTCGTAACCACCCATCTCACGGATAGCATTCTTCAGCATCGTATACTGCTGGTAGAGATGGTTCACAGGCTCTTCACCCTTAGTATAATCGTGCATAGGTGCCTTGAGGAAGAAACTCAAGAAACGCTGGGTTCCGAAACGGCCTGCACGAGCAGCAAGATCGCTCAACAATGTAAGGTCGAGCAGCAATGGAGCAGCAAGGATTGAGTCACGGCAGAGGAAGTTAATCTTAATCTGCATTGGGTAACCCATCCAGCCGAAGATATCGATATTATCCCAACCCTCCTTGTTATCGTTGCGAGGTGGATAATAGTTGATACGTACCTTGTGATAGTACTGAGTATCTTCATCGTTACCATGACCATAGAGATCTGGCTGAGCTTCTGGCTTCAGGATTGTCTCAAGAGTAGAGAGTTTACTTACCTCCTTGGTATGGAAATTAGCAGGTTCATCGAGAACGAGACCATCACGGTTGCCGAGAATATTGGTAGAGAACCAGCCATTCAAGCCGAGACAACGGGTACCGATGATAGGAGCGAAACCACTCTTGACAAGAGTCTGACCTGTCTTGAAGTCCTTACCGGCGATAGGCATCTTGGTCTTCTCTGCGAGTTCCCACATAGCAGGAATATCAACAGTTGTATTAGGAGCACCCATGATGAAAGGAGCACCCTCTGTCAAAGCAGCATAAGCGTAGCACATGGATGGAGCTACATGCTGGCGGTCGTCAGCCTTCATTGCAGCCTCAAGTGCTGCCAATGTACCATGAATCTCCATATCTACAGGAACGTAGATTTCGGTAGATGCTGCCCAGATAACAACGATACGGGCACAACCGTTCTTCTCCTTGAAGTCGCGGATATCCTGACGAAGAGCCTCTACCATCTCCCAGCGGGTCTTGCAATCCTTCACATTGTCGCCATCAAGACGCTTTGCATAGTTCTTGTCGAAAGCAGCCTTCATTGGTACTACCTTCTCCAACTCCTCGCGTACAGGGTTGATATCTTTCTCCTTCAATACCTCAGCATACATAGCTGCCTGATAAGCATTCTGCGGATAAACATCCCAAGTACCGAATACGATATCATTAAGGTCAGCAAGTGGAACAATGTCCTTATAGTGCAAATATTTCTTGTCTGCACCCTTGCCGACACGAATCTTGTCGTACTGAGTCATTGAACCTACTGGCTTTGCAAGTCCCTTACGAGTCATGAAAACACCGGTCATGAAGGTAGTAGCTACTGCGCCACAACCAACAACCAAGATTCCCAGCTTACCTTCTGCTGGTTTAACATTCATTTTTTCCATCTTCTAAAGGTTTATTTTATATTAAGTTGATTATAATCTAAGAATTGTGTCTGCAAAGATAACAAAAACTAATTGAACCGATGCGGTTTCCGTAGACTTTCTTTCAATAATTTACAATAATTAGCTTAAAATGGATAAAAAAGGCTATTCTGCATCAAAAGCCTGGTGTAGAGAATCTGTATAAAATGACAGAATACATGCATATTTATTCCGCATCTATGCATGACAAAAGACAAAATAATGTTATTTTATGCATTTTTCTTTCATTTTATTTGGTTATTTGCAAAATATATTGTAATTTTGCAGCCGTTAAACGAATAAAAATACAGCATATGAAGGCAAAGAATAGCAGATTGGAAACTTTGAAGATGCTTATATCAAGTCAGGAGTTGAGTTCGCAAGACCAACTTTTGGAGGCTCTTCACAAAGAAGGCTTTAAGATTACGCAAGCCACATTGAGCCGTGACTTAAAACTGCTCAAGGTGGCAAAGGCAGCATCTTCGAGTGGAAAATATGCGTATGTCCTGCCCAACGATACATTATATAAGAGAGTATCAAACCATATTCCTGTGAGCAAGATGATGGTGAATACCGGATTCCAGTCTATCAACTTCTCTGGAAACATGGTCGTGATCAAAACCCGTCCGGGATATGCAAGCAGCATTGCCTATAATATAGATAATAGTGATATTCCTCAAATTCTGGGAACCATCGCTGGCGATGACACGATCTTTCTGGTTAAGAAGAAAGGGACAACAGAAGAGGAAATCATCAATGCACTAGCAGAGGTAATTCCAGACGTTCACCATAAATATGTATAAGGTAGTTGCATTTTTATACAAAACATACACCTTATTATATATAAAGAAAGAATATTAAAACAAAAACATTTTAAGATAGAAGAGAAAAAATGGAAGAAGCAGAAGTTAAAGTAATGGTGGCTGACGAAAGTCACATCAAGTACATCGACACCATTCTGACTACAATTGCAGAAGCTGCAAAGAAGCGTGGTTCTGGTATCGCCAAGCGTTCACCAGAGTATGTTGCCACCAAGATGCGCGAAGC
>ERZ870052.381-NODE-381-length-17677-cov-5.500966_pt1 | contig 17677 bp, 13 predicted proteins | sample MGYA00520889_ERZ870052 | MGnify/ENA primary metagenome ERZ870052 (study PRJEB32232, sample SAMN07284988) | human gut metagenome | biome: human-associated habitat; material: feces | host: Homo sapiens | place: Tanzania | collected 2014-08-14 ...
AAGTAGTAGGCTGTTATAGTGATATTATTGCAATGAGACATCCAAAAGAGGGTGCACCATTAGTTGCAAGTTTAAAATCTCCTGTCCCAATTATAAATGCAGGTGATGGAGGACATAATCATCCAACTCAGACTTTAACAGATTTATTAACAATATCTTGTGAAAAGAATCAGCATCTGCTTGAAAATCGGATGACTCAAATAGAGAATTTGGCAGATTCTATTCATTTTAATTTATGTATGTTATGTACAACCCCAGAGCAACCTATGTCAAAATACCTCGACAAACTTTCTTCGGTTCGCAATAATATTACTTCAATAGCTGATTCTTTTAATATTTATCATGTAAATATATTTTTACCTGATGATAGTTTTGCTTCAAAAGAAGGCCTTACTTTCTGCTCTTTATCAGAGCTTAAAAACTATAAGGTACAATTAAGCGATTTTTCAAAACAAGGAATTGCTCCTAACTGGATTTTTCGCAAAGACATTAGCTTTCCTTCTATAATCAGTAAAAACAAAGAACCTTCCGGAGTACTCTCCTGCTATAGGTATGCCAAAATCAATTCGCAAAAAACTTGTCTGGCTATTCACATAACAAGTGAAGAATTAAACAGTTACTTAAATGATTTTCCTGAAGACAATCCTTCTCTTTCTTATATAGTGAATTCTGAAGGTATTATATTATCAAGTACTGATAAAAAACAAATTGGTTCTTCTTTATCCGGAGAAAAACTTCGTGCAATTACACAAAACATGAGACTATCCAATTTCTCATATGATGGATGTGAGATAATTTCCGTCCCAGTGCATAACCAGCTGTTTCTTGTTACTGAGACTCCGGATTATTATATACGACAAAGTTCATCTTTTCTCGTAAAAATGATTTTCATCTGTTTCATGATTGTTGTTCCTTTGACCATGCTCTCCATTATCTGGGTCGCTGATCAAATGACAAATAAAATCAATCATTTGTCTCATTCCATGTCGGAAATCAAAATGGATGAGGTCATAGATTCAACACAGATTGACAAGTTAGTTCCTGCTTCTTCAACTCACTTGGATGAAATAGATTCACTAACCGTCACCTGTGCTAATATGATTTCAGAATTAAATTCAAGCTTTGAGAATAATCTGAAACTAAAAATACAGGAAGAAAAATTAAATTATCAGTTGCTGCAATCACAAATTAATCCGCATTTTCTATATAATATTTTAGCATCCGTTCAAAATTTATTATCATTTGGTGAAATCACTAAAGCGGATAAAATGCTTTCTGATTTATCACTTTTTTATAAAGGACTGCTGCGCACCTCAAATGATTTAATTCCTATTAAAAAAGAACTGGAAATTGCACAATTATATATGGAGATGGAAGCATTATGTAAAGATAATTTATTTGACTGGAATATAGATATGGAGGAAGGAATAGAAAACTTTCTTATTTGTAAGTTCACATTACAACCTATATTGGAAAATTCGATTCAGCATGGTTTTAAAGGAAATGGAATCCATATGCATATCAACATTTCTATTGCCTATGATGATGACATGATAGAAATCATAATTTCCGATAATGGAATTGGCATGTCTCCTGAAAAGCTGAATGAAATTCAGGAAAGTATTGTTTCCAAACAAATCCATTACGAAAAACATTTCGGTATAAGTAACATTAATTCACGTATATGTTCCTCTTTACAGGGACATGGTACACTTAGGATTGAAAGCAACAAAGATTCCGGAACAACAATTTATATAAAAATTCCACAATTACTGGAGGATTACTAATGTACAAAATTATGATTATCGATGACAATCATATATCTGTTGATGGTATTTGCCACAACATTAACTGGTCTGGTTTAAATGCAGAAGTTACCTACAAAGCCTATGATGGACAACAGGCTCTTGATTATCTGCAGAATAATAACGTTGATTTAATTATTTCCGATATAGAAATGCCCCAATTAAATGGTTTATCTCTTGCACAAAATGCACTGAAGATTAATTCATCTATAAAAATAATACTTATCAGTGCATTTGATAAATTCGAATATGCAAAACAAGCTATACGACTCGGCGCATTTGACTATATAGAAAAGCCTCTTGATTATTCTTATCTGGAAAAAATCATTCACAATGCTCTTAGTATGCTTGATAAAGAACAGAAGAATCTTGAAATATTAAAACAAAGTCGCCCTATAATGATTGATAATTTCTTTCAACAATTAATACAATCTTCAAGTGATGAAGCTCGATATACACTTTCAAATTATGCTGATTATCTTCAACTAAATCTTGACTATCACTATTATCAGGCCATAGTGATTCGAATACAAAATGCGACAGACATCAAAGAAAACAACGGCATTGAAGAATATCACATAAAACTAATGAGTATGTCTGATACCATAAAAGAACTTTTCAATGAGCACTTTTCACTGATTCATACTTTGACAAGTTTTGATGAAATAGTCTTGGTAATCGCTCACAATTATTCTAATCAGAAATACTTTTATAATACATCTTACAATCTGTTGACAGAATTATTACAACTTTATAAAAACAGCTTTTTTGAATTAAATATCGGAATAGGGAACCTCGTCAAATACTTGTGGACTTTATCTACTTCATATTCTAATGCATTAAAATCATTAGAATACCGTTTTTTCTTTCCACAAAAAAATATATTTACACTTGGTGATACCCTGGATAACGATTACTCTGTAGAATTATATGAAGTTTCCGGTCATGAAAAGTTGATACAACTTTTATGTGAAAATGATCTAGACGGAATAGAAAAATGGATCCTCGCATTTTCAGAAGAATTAACTCAAAACTATAAAAACAAACAATTTATATTTATACGTATCTATCAGCTTTTGGGACATTTGCTAAAATTCCTCTGCGATACGGGCATTAGTATCAATGACATGGAAAAAGACATTATTAAAACCTATCAACACCTTGACTCTTTTTCAACGAGTACCGAAATCTTCCAGTGGCTTTCCAGTTTATGCCGGACAATCTCTGATAAAATTAGTCTTTCAACACAAAGTCATCAGGAACATGTTTGTACTGCTACTCTCAATTATATACATCAACATTATCAAGACAACTCCTTGTGTCTAAATGAAATTGCTGACAACGTTCATATCAGTCCGGCTCATCTTAGCGCTCTATTCAAAAAACAACGTCAGCAAAATATTTCGGATGTAATTACTGATATTCGTATTGAAACTGCCTGTAACCTATTAAAAAATACTAATCTTTCACTAAAAGAAATAAGTGCTAAGGTAGGGTATTCCAATCAATACTACTTCAGTTCTTGTTTTAAAAAGAAAACAGGTCAGACACCTTCATCCTATAGATAAAGGATACAATTGTTACAACAGAAACCAGGAACCGCCAATTACGGCGGTTCTTAATTTTTCAATGTACTTGCTATTGAGCGCTCACCAGGGAAAAATATTTTCCTACAATTTCAAAAGGCGCCGGACCAACACTCAGCACAGCTTTATGGAATTCTTTCTGGGATTGATTTCCAGATTTTATCCATTCCTTTTTCAGTTCCAGAAATTTTACATATCCGATATAATATTTTAAATAATTTCCCGGCGATCCCAGAATCAAATCATAGATTTTATCAACCGTTTCAGCATCTTTAATTCCATATCTTGCGTAAAATTCTACTGTATCCATTCTGCTCCATCCTTCATAATGGATTCCCATATCTGCCAATGCATAAAGTGCCAGAATCACCGAACTGTTCTTCTGAAGAATTGCTGCCTGAGTCTTAGATAAAGGCATCAGATAATAGCTGCACATCTCCGCATAAGTTGCCCAGCCTTCTACATATCCGCCAAAATTCAAAATGCTCCTGACAGGATCAGGATCCGTGCTTTCAAAAAATATTGTCTGGTACAGGTGTCCCGGATACCCCTCATGCGCCAGCGTTGTGAACAGTGTCAAATCATCTCTCATCTGTATTTGGTTTACATAGATTACATTTTCTTCCGTATAATCAATTGCCGGTATCATATAAAATGCGGGACTTAAATGTTCCTGCATTTCCTCCGGCACATATTTTATCCGCAGAGAAGTTTTCGGAATCTCAGGAAATGCATTCGCTATTCCTTTTTTTAACTTTTCTAAAATTCTTTCTGCTTTCCCATTTTCCATTATTGCTGCAGCCTGCTTCGCTTCATTGACAGCTTCTTCCATACCCGTAATATCTTCTGAAATTTGTCTGCGTGTCTGTTGCTCAAGCTCCCGAATCGTGTCTGTCACTCCTACACTCTGCTGTATGTACCATTCGTAGTATTTTCTTCCTTCCGGAAAATAACACAATCCCTTTTCATTCGTTCCCTTTCCTTTCAATTCCTTAACCGCCTGTATCAAATCCTCATACGCCGGATAAACCTGCTCTTCCATCTGTCTGGCGTTTTGCTGAATATAATCACTCTTTTCCTTTTCAGACAGTTCCTGTAATTCACCAATCCGGGACACAAATGTCGAGTACAGATAATTTCCATTTCCCATTGCAAGAAATGCATTACATTGTTCTAACACCTGATCCGCCATTTCATCTGACAAAAACAATCCTTTGTCTGCTTTTTCTCTTTCAAATGCAATGATCTGTTGAAAATAATCCCTTGTCTCACTTAAAACATCCAGATATGCTTCCACATCTGTCCTGTCATAAAACTGATATTCAGATAATACAATTGGTATCTGCGTCTGTACTCCATTAACCGTATTCAACGGTTCTTCATAATACAGATAATCCGCTTCTTCTCTCAAATTTCTCAGATATTGCTTCAACAGATCGTATGTAATTCTATTCTTTACATTCAATTTTTCATAGGAAAATGTGTACAATGCCTGCTGCATATTCTCCGCTGCTGTCTTAATCTGAGTACTGTCTGTCTGTATCGTTCCATATGCTGTATCCGCTTTATCAATCCCATACGCTTCTGGCTCTTTTAATGTATAGTGCAGACTGATCTGGCTTGCAGCCACCTCTTTGCAAAACAATTTTTCTGTAAACGATGTAAATCTTTCATTCTCCACCTCTTTACTGCTCTTTTTTTCTTCTAAAAATGTTGCTTCACAACCGTTTAAAAAGAAAATAGAACTGAAAAGAATACTGATACTACATACAATACTTACACACTGCTTCTTCCGCCTTTTCCAAAATTGAATCAACATAGCAGACTCCGACAGTTATTTCTCTAATTTTATGCATCGGCTTCCTTATTTATACATCGCTCAAATTTGTTTCCAAACAATAATGCATCCCCTCTTTATTTGTGATAAAATACAACTATATAAGATACAGGAGGCGTTGTGTATGGCCAGCTTAACATTTGAACATTTGAAAAAAGTATATCCGAACGGATTCGTATCTGTAGACGATGTCAGCCTCTCGATCGAGGACGGTGAATTTGTTGTATTCCACGGTCCAAGCGGATGCGGAAAATCTACAATTCTACGCATGATTGGTGGTCTGGAAGATATTACTTCCGGAAAGATCTATCTTGATAATACCTTTTTAAATGACATTCTTCCACGTGACCGGAAGCTTGCCATGGCATTTCAAAATTACGCTCTCTACAAGCATATGAATGTCTATGATAATATGGCACTTGGACTGAAGCTTCGAGATCTTCCACGTACAGTTATCAATACCCGCGTAAAAACTGCTGCCGCTTTTCTTGGAATTTCAGACATTCTTACAAAAAAGATTCGTTCTATTTCTGATTCTGAACGTCAGCGTGTCGCACTCGGCCGGGCTATTGTCTGCCATCCAAAAGTTCTGCTTGTAGATGAAGATTTTGCTCATCAGGATGATGATCTTCGAAAAGATATGATTCATGATATTCTTAAGATCAACAAAGAGCTTGGAATCACGGTTCTTTATGTCACAAATAATCACGAAGAAGCCGTTTCCCTGAATTCTCGTGTCATCTTTATGAAAGACGGAAAAGTAATTGAGGACAGCATTTAAGCTGTCCTCATATTTTTCACTTAAGCAACTCTCAAAACATATTTCTTATGCTTTTTGTTTTTCAAGGTAATTATAAATCTCGCGTTTCTGAACGCCACGGTCTTTCGCCACTTTCTTCATCGCTTCTTTTCGATCGATTCCCTGAGAAATATAATGCTCCATATGATCTTCAATACTCATATCTTCCCAGCGCGCTTTTTCTTCCTGACGGATTTCTTCCCGGCTTCTTCCTGCAATTACAATCACGCACTCTCCTTTCGGATCATTCGCCTCATAATAAGCCACTGCCCCTTCAAGTGTTGATTGAAATGCTGTCTCATGCCTTTTGGTCAGTTCTCTGCAAACCGTTACTTTTCGATCTCCCAGACGCTCTGCAAGAAGTTTCAAAGTCTTTACCAAACGATGCGGTGCTTCATACATTACGATTGTTCTCGTCTCCGCAGCCATCTCTTTTAAAACTTCTTCCCGCTCTTTCTTATCTGTCGGAAGAAATGCCTCAAATGCAAATCTTCTTGTCGGAAGCCCTGACATCGTGAGTGCTGTAACACATGCCGCCGGTCCCGGAACAGAAGTTACACGAATCCCTGCTTCATAACACATTTTCACCAGTTCTTCTCCCGGATCAGAGATTCCAGGTGTACCAGCATCTGTGATCACCGCGATATCCAGTCCTTCTTCCAGCTTCTCCACCAGTTTACGACCTTTATCAAACTTGTTATATTCATGATAACTCGTCATTGGCGTCTGTATTTCGAAATGATTTAACAGCTTAATACTGTTTCTTGTATCTTCTGCTGCGATCAGATCCACTTCTTTCAGTGTTCTGATCGCACGAAATGTCATATCTTCCAGATTTCCAATCGGTGTTGCCACCAAATATAATGTTCCTGCCATCTTCATCTCCCCTGAACAGTTACCTTTACTTTTCAGAATTATTTCCATTCTTCTGCAATAAAGTCCCATCCTTCGCATACATAATGATTGGCGGTTCTATCGTCACTCGGGGTTTTGCCCCGCGCATTCCTTCCACCAAAACCATTGTCGGTTCTTTATCTATATACGGATGAATAAACTGAATCCGTTTCGGTTCAATCTTATATTCATGCATCTTCGTCATAATCTCCGTCAGTCGAAACGGTCTGTGGATCATATAAAATCTGCCTTTATCCTGAAGAAGCCGCATACTTTCTCTTAAAATATCATCTAATGTACACAACACCTCATGCCGTGCAATCGCCTTACTGTCATCTGGATTCCGAAGTCCGTGATCCGCTAACATATAGGGCGGATTCGTTGTGATTACATCAAAAAAGGCCGGCTTAAATCGTTCTGCCGCCTCTTTAATATCTCCGGTCACAATGTCAATTCTGTCTTCCAAATGGTTATGTGCAACACTGCGTCTTGCCATCTCTGCAGTCTCTGCCTGTATCTCAAGCCCTGTGAAATGCTTTCCTTTCGTCTTTCCTGCAAGTAGAACCGGGATGATTCCATTCCCGGTTCCCATATCAAGCACAGTCTCTCCCGGCTTTACTTTTGCAAAATCAGAGAGAAATACTGCATCCACTCCAAAACAGAATTTTGAAGGATCCTGGATCAATTCTAATCCTCCAAGCTGCAGATCATCCAGACGCTCGCCTGGTCTCAGATTATTTGTCATCTAACTTCGAAGCTCCCTCTTTCTTCTCCATCCTCTCAAGTGCAGCAAGTTTCTTCTGCTCTTCTTTTGATACTTTCTGCTTCTTTCTTCTCGGACGGAATTTCAGATCATCCGCTTTATACTCGCGAATCTCTTTCTCGTCATTCTCCAGATTAACAATAACTTTTACAAGTCTGCGAAGCACACTCAAAGAATGTACAGTTCCTGTCAATCCATCGCTTGTTGTCACATTATCTCCAACGGAAGGTAACTGACTGTTAAGCACCTCATATGTCTCTTCCTCATTCGTCAGACAGCACATCAATCTTCCGCAGACACCTGAAATCTTTGTCGGATTCAGGGACAGATTCTGTTCCTTTGCCATCTTGATCGATACTGCTGCAAACTCCGTCAGATATGTGCTGCAGCATAATGGTCTTCCACAGATACCGATTCCTCCGCGGATCTTCGTCTCATCTCTGACCCCAATCTGACGAAGCTCGATTCTTGTTCTGAATACAGCTGCCAGATCCTTTACAAGTTCACGGAAATCAATGCGTCCGTCCGCTGTAAAGTAAAACAGCACTTTATTATTATCAAAAGTATATTCTGCTTCGATCAGTTTCATATCCAGTCCATGCTTGCGGATCTTCTCCTGACAAATCTTAAAAGCCTCTTTCTCTTTCTGGCGATTCTTCTCTACTGTCTTCTCGTCCTGCTCTGTTGCAATACGAATCACAGACTTCAAAGGCTGAACCACTGAATCATCATCCACCTCTTTTGGTGCACTGACAACACGTCCGTACTCAATTCCCCGTGCTGTCTCCACGATTACGTGATCCCCCTGTTTGATTTCAAACTCTCCCGGGGAAAAGAAATAAATCTTTCCCGCTGTTCGGAATCTTACTCCTATTACTTTTGTCATGTATCTAGTTCTCCTTTATTGTAAGCAAGAGCAGTTCCATTGTCAGTTCAAAATTAACATTTGCTTTCAGTCTGGCTTTCGCCTTTTCAATTGCGTCCAAAATATTCTCAATTCCTTCATAAGAGCTCTTACTTGCACGCGCCTTGATATATCTCAGCTGATCAGAAAATACTACTCTGTCTACATTCTTAGTTGCCTTATAAATTAATACATCTCTGTACCAGATTGCGATCATATCCAGATAGTCGTTAATCTCCATCTTATATGTCATACATTTCTTCACTGCATCCATGAGTTCTGAAACATTCATCTCATCAATATTTCTAAGTAAATGTACAACTTCTTCCTTAATCTCATTAAAATACTCTGAAGTCGCAAGCATAATCGCTTTTCCCATATTTCCCTGGGCAAATGCTACACAGACATCTGCTTTATAATCAGGAATCTCCATCTGCTCCATCAGATATTTCTTTACGAGCTGATCTTTAATATTGCGAAGTTTCATCATAACGCATCTGGAACGAATCGTTGGCAGCAAAGCCTCTGCATTCTCTGTCAGAAGCATGATCACCGCATATTCCGGTGGCTCCTCAATTGTCTTAAGCAATGCATTCTGTGCCTGGACACTCATTAAGTCTGCCTCTGGAATAATATAAATCTTATACTTGCTGCTGTACGGCTTGATCACGATATCATTATTAACCTGTGTACGGATATCATCAACACTGATCGTATTCGGTTTCTCATGTGTCACCTTAATAATATCCGGCTGATTGCCGCTCTGTGCCTGTTTACAGGACTGACATTTTCCACATGCCTCTCCGTCTTCCGCACGATTCTGGCACTGCAGGCTCATAGCAAAAAGATTCGCAAGAAGCCTCTTTCCAGATCCTCTTTCACCATTCAGAATATATGCATGCGATACTGCATCAGCCTGAACTGCGCTCGAAATATACTTGATTATGTTTTTGTGCCCTACTACATCTTTAAAACTACTCATTTCTATCACCTGCCGTGTATCTTATTTCATCTTTAGCGGATAATATTCTCACAATTACCCACCTAACAATAGTATATTCATAATTTTAACATCATTTTCTTACAAAACTATGAACTACCATTTAAGTATATCATAAATTCACGTTTATTTCTCGCAAAATTTCTTCCATACAGGTTTCCTTATCAATATTTTGGAATCTCCGTTTGATTCCCGCTCTTTCCAGGTTCTCCTCCGAAAAATCTTCTGCATCTGCAAGGAATCTTCTGCACAATTCCGCATACTGCGGTTTCGTCTGTACCCGTTCTCTTTCCAACGCCCTCGACAGTCTTAATCCATCTTCTACTTCTATATATAATGGAACCATGACATCATCACCAAAATATTCTTTCAATGCATAATATGACTCAATTGTTCCGATCACAAGATAATCATACTGCCACAGTTCAATCTGTCCATCATCTGCTGTAAAATAAGTCCAGATTCCACACTTTGTATTGTAAGAACGAAACTCGATGATTTTCTCTTCGTCCATCATCTCATCAAATCGTTCCTGATCGACAAAGAAATATTCCACTCCGTCCTTCTCACCCTCGCGCATTGGACGTGTTGTATACGGAACGATTGAATGAAATTTTGGCATCTTTTCCATCAGTTCCTTGTAAATCGTATCCTTTCCGGAAGCACTTTTTCCCATAATATAAAATATTTTACCCATACTTTTTCTCCTGCTCTTAAATATGCATCTGGATTCGCATTCTTAACTTCCAGCCTGTCGGTTCTTTATTCTGGATTCTCCGCAACTAATAAGTAATTCTCCTGGCTTAGTCCTTCAATGGAAAAACCCATCTCTTTATATTTTACCATCTTTTGCACGATAGTAGAAGTAATTCTCTCTCCCGGAACAATCATCGGGATTCCCGGTGGATAAAGATAGACATATTCCAATGAGATTCTTCCTGACGCCTCATTCCATTTCACACTTTCGCCTTCCATTCTCCCTGCTTCAAAAGAAGAGTATGCCTGTTCTAATGGAATCATTTCATAAGAAATATTTTTTATAGTATGATCCTCATCATTCTCTGAAAGTTCTTCACACAGAACACTTTTATCAATCTCCATCACTGCCTGAACCAATCGGCCCATTCCTTCTTGTGTATCTCCCGGTCCTGTCATGGCGATCACATAAGACCCGGAAGCCATCTCCATCTCCAGATGATAAGATCTCAGCATTTCCTGCAAGCGTTTTCCATTCAAAACTTCCCCATCTGTATTCTTAAGATTTTTTACAGATAATACTATCTTTGACCGGTCAAAATGTTCTGCCTCGATTAATTTTATATTCTTTAACTGCTTCAGTCTCTCTCTTGTTTGCTGCAAACGCTCAACATAAGTATCCATGATTTCTTCTCTGCGCTCATCCATTGCCCAGACGCACTCATCAATGGATGCCATCAAAATATAAGAAGGACTGCTGGATTGAAGCATATGCAAATAATTTCTTATCTTTTCACGATCAACATATCTCCCATTCATATGAAGCAATGCTGTCTGAGTCAAAGACGGAAGTGTCTTGTGAAGACTATGGATCACAACATCAGCTCCCCGTGTATTCGCATTTTGCGGAAAATATGAATGAAATCCAAAATGTGCACCATGCGCTTCATCTACAATCAGCGGAATCTTATATTCATGCACGATTTCCGCAATTGCTTCAAGATCTGACACGACTCCTTCATAAGTCGGTGAAACAATGACAACCGCCTGAATATCTTCATATTCTTCAAGTAACTTCTTTACCTGGTCTACATGGATCTCACCATTAAGATCCGTCTCTTCTGAAAACTCCGGATAAACATATACCGGTCGTAATTCATTCATATATACCGCATTATATACCGATTTATGACAATTTCTTGCCATTAAGATTCTACCACCACGCTCCGTACACCCCATCACTGCGCTCAAAAGCCCGACTGTACTCCCATTAACCAGATAATGTGTCTCTTCCGCATGAAATACTCTGGCTGCATTCTCCTGTAATTCTTTCAACAGTTCCTCTGCATGATGAAGATCATCAAATCCATCAATCTCTGTTATATCAATATTATATGGTAACCTGGCTCTCATGAGCTCCATATTACGCTTATGTCCCGGCATATGAAATGCATAATAATCCGAAGCCCCATAGGAAGATAATTTCTTATATAAATGTTCCATAAATCCCTCTTATTTTTAAAAAGAACCTACCTGAATAAGGATAGATTCTCTTGGTGTCATATTTTATTTATATAAAGTTAAAAGCAGTAATCATAATAGATTACTGCTTTCTTTCAGTGAGCGTGCGGGGATTCGAACCCCGGACAACTTGATTAAAAGTCAAGTGCTCTACCACCTGAGCTACACGCCCTTAAACACTCGCAGAAGTTATAATATCATAATTCTTATATAAATGCAAGCACTTTTTTCAGATTTTAAATTTAATATTTAAATGCATCTCGCCATATCGCTACAGGCGCTTCTAAATGGCGAGACACAATCTTATTTTCTCAAATCATAGAACTTTCCACTCAGATTTTTCACCTTTACATAAGAAACATGATCTATAAACATCCTCGAAGTGAATACCGTTTTCCCATGATCACAGAAAATTTCGATGCTGGAATGATCCACCATAACCCGGACAGTCTGTTTTTTATCTAACTGTTTTGCATAGCGGATCGTTCCAAACTTCTCCGCATACACTTCTGTCATACCATTTCTGTCCAGACAATATTCTTCCCCATCTGCATTGAAAGTCAAACGATTACCGTCGGTATTTCCTATCTCTATAGAAAATGCACCTTCTGTATTTCCTTCAATCTCAAAGGAACATTCTTCAATCTTTGTATACTCTGTAATGCTTCTTTCATTTACACGAAGTTGCTTTAGCTCTTCTACCGGCTGTTGAACCAACCTTTCTTCCTCGATCCGGATTTCTCTCGGAAGTGTTAACATGTGAGCCCAATTATTCTTATCTGTCGGATACTCGCTCTTTGAATTTCCAAGCCATCCAAATAAAATTCTTCGATGTTTTTCATCCTCATACGATTGAGGCGCATAGAAATCAAATCCCTTATCAAGTTCATACATTTCTGAAAAATGAAATTCTTTTCGTTCTGTATCTAATGGCTCCCCTATCATATAAACTACAGAGAATACATTTTTATAATCATATTTGTTCTCGCTGGAAATTCCCATTGGAGAACAAAATAACACACCTTTTTGATTCTCTTCATAATAATTTGGACATTCCAACATATAACCTAACATTGCTTTCTGTCCATTCTGAAGTAATCTCACTCTTCCGGCGTACTCATACGAATCTGCCTGCTTACCTCTGTACAACATCAGAATTCCTTCATGTTCTTTACTTTCTGCTCCTGTCAGCATCCAGTACTCACTGTTCCTTTTCCAGACATATGGATCACGATAATTCATTGTTGTCTGATTCGGATCCATCTCTACAATCTTCTTCCGGTCTGTCAGTTTCTCACCATCAAATCTGGCATAACAGGTACATGGGATCATCTCTTCATTTTCAATTCCTGTATAGAAAACATGTACTTTTTCTCCCTCTTTTAATGCCATACCTGTATAACACCCATAAGAGTCTGATTCAGTATCCGGGTACATTGCCACACCATGGTCTTCATAATAAATAAAATCTTTTGTTGTCAAATGATACCAGTGTTTCAACCCATGTACCGGTCCGGCCGGAAACCATTGATAAAAAATATGGTGTATTCCATTTATCTCACACAAACCATTCGGATCATTCATCAGACCACATTTCGGTGCAATGTGCCATACCGGATAATACGGATCTTTCCTGGTTGTCTCCTGTATCCGTTGAAAATATTCAGCCGGCATATCCGTAATTCGAATATGCCGGTTCTGATGATTCGAAAAATCATACTGAAACATAAATTTACTCCTTTACACTGCTTCTGGATTCTTCTTCATAATCAGCCATGTACCTGCAAATGCAACTCCAACAGAAAGAAGTAATACAATAATATACTCGATCATTCCTCCCTGGAGATAAAGCAGCATACCAGGAATCATAGACGCTCCGGTTCCCTTCGCACATAAGCCAACGATCGCTGCGAATCCACCACCTACAGCACCTCCAAGACATCCCATGAAGAATGGCTTAATTCTCGGGAATGTAAGACCATACATAACAGGTTCAGAAATTCCGAATAATGCCGGGATCAGAGCTGGAATCATATTAGCTCTCTTCTGCTTATTCTTCTGCATCATGACAATTGCAAGTCCTGCTCCAAGCTGTCCTGCGATTGCTGCAGATCCCATTGGGTTAATATAATCTACACCAGTCTCTGTAAAAATACTTACAATGATCGGTGTTACTGTATGATGCATACCTACAGAACAGAGAATCTGGATCAGTCCACCATAAGCGATTCCTCCAATTCCAAATGGAAGTTTCAGCATCATAAGAATCAGATCTGTCATTCCTTTTTCAACTCCTGAAAGAACCGGTCCTACGACAAAGAGTCCTGCAAAAAGTGAAACAAGTAAAGTAAGGAATGGTACAAGCAGCATGTCTAAGATATCCGGAACTACCTGATGTAACTTTTTCTCCAGCTTTGCTGCAAAGAATCCCATGAATAATGCAGGAATTACAGAACTCTGATAACCTGTAATATTTAAATGGAACGGTCCAAAAACAAAACTTAACGGATCAGCAACGCCATTTACCACATCCCATTTATTCGGAAGAGTTGGGGATACAAGCATCAACCCAAGTACAATACCGAGGATCGGTGAACCACCGAACTTCTTACATGCAGACCATGCAACTAATACTGGGATAAATGTATATGCTGTATCTGTTAATACAGAAAATACTGTATCAAAAGACGGTGACAACTCGATTCCAAATCCATTTACAAGAAGACTTCTTACTCCCATCAGAATACCTGTTGCAAGAAGTACCGGAATGATAGGAATAAAAATATCAGAAATCATCTTTGTTGCACTCTGGAAAGATAATTTTTCCTTCTCCCCATTTTCTGTTACTTCAGCATCTCCAGCTGTCACGCCTGCCAGTTTCTGAAACTCAGCACAAACTTTATTCACAAATCCAGTTCCAAGAATCACCTGGTGCTGGCCACTCTTGGAAAAATATCCCGCCACACCCGGGATCTCTTTCATAGCTTCTACATCAATTACAGATGCATCCTTTACTTCCACACGAAGTCTGGTTGCACAATGTGTCGCACTGATTACATTTTCTTTTCCACCAAATGCTTTCAGAATTTCCTGCGCTGTCTTTACAGGATCTTTTTTCATCTCTCATTACCTCCTATTTGTGCGATCATAACATATAACGCTTTTATCAAATCGATTCGATATGTTTGTTTTTTATAGTGGCCTCGGAATATTTCCTATCGGCCACTGTTATTTTTGTTTATCGAATCGTTTCGACATCTGTTGATTATAATAGATCATTACCATTTCGCTGTCAATGAATTTAATCCATTCTTTTTGTTTTCTGTATTTTTCAACAAATTACAGTCGTGATATTTGGTAAAAAGTAACATGTAATTTAACATGTTTCACCACTTTGGACTGTCGCGCCAAAAATAGATTCAACTTCTTCAATTTTTTTTCCTTCAATTTGCAAGATAATCATGGACACTAATTTTTGAGCCATTTCTTCTATCGGCTGAACAATCGCGGTCAGAATTTCCGGTCCGATTTTTGTAATATACGTTCCATCAATCGCAACTATGCTGAGATCCTCTGGAACTTTTCTTCCTCGTAACTGCGCTTCTCTCAGACAGGCAACTGCAGCCATATCAACACCAAGAATTCCATCCATATCATTACATGTCTCAAATGCACGAACTGCAGCATCCTGATACTTTTCAGTAGTAAATGTATTATATCCCACAGAAATATCTACAACTTCACAACCTTTCTTCTGAAGTATTTCGCGGAATACCTTCTCCTTTTCATCCTCATAGTTCTTAATCGTATGAGAACTTACAAGCTGTACGACTTTCTTTCTGTTCTTCGCCAGAAAAAGCGACGCTGCTTTCTCTGCAACCTGTCTCTTGTCTACATGAACAGTCGGAATATAATCTGCCAAATAACAGTCAATTGTTACGATTGGCCTGTCAATCTTAAGATATCTCTCCTTCTTCAGTGAATGTGCTCCCATGATCACGCCATCCATAGTTCTACGATCCAGCATCTGAAGGTAAGCCTCTTCTACATCTTCACGCCCGGCTGTTCCACAAACCAATGCCTTATATCCTCTGGAATACAATTCCTTTTCAGCATATTTAATAAACGTACTGAAAAAGGGATGTGCAATATCTGGAACAATAATTCCTACAATTCCTGATTTCTGCATCTTCAGATTGCGACCAAGCTCACTTGGAATGTAATTCAGTTCCTTCATCGCTTTCTCAATCTTTTTTCTTGTCTCCTCAGAAACATATCCTTTATTATTACACACAAGTGAAACAGTGCTTCTTGATACTCCAGCTAATTTTGCTACATCTCCAATGCTTGCCAAATCAATCTCTCCCTATCTTCAAATCATAAATCTACAGTTACTCTTCTGCATTAGAGTTCTTTCTCTAATAATAAAATATAGAAAAAAGACTGCGATATACGCAGTCTTTCCGTTTACATAAAATAAAAATGCCCAGAACCGGAATCGAACCAGTGACACGAGGATTTTCAGTCCTCTGCTCTACCAACTGAGCTATCTGGGCATAGACTTTAAAAGTCTGAGTTGCGGGAGCAGGATTTGAACCTGCGACCTTCGGGTTATGAGCCCGACGAGCTTCCAGACTGCTCCATCCCGCGATATTAAATTAATTTCTCAAAAGAGAAAAGCCGATGATCGGACTCGAACCGATAACCTGCTGATTACAAATCAGCTGCTCTGCCAATTGAGCCACATCGGCATAAATGACCCCGACGGGAATCGAACCCGTGTTACCGCCGTGAAAGGGCGATGTCTTAACCGCTTGACCACGGGGCCATACTTTGTCTGTCGACTTCCTCAACAGCGATTATAATCATATCATATGAATACAGATATTGCAAGTATTATTTTTCAATTTTTTTCATTTTTTTTACATTATTCATATCAACAGACACAGGTAGCATAAACAATAAGATTTGTAACTACCACCGCCGACGAAATACGTAACATTTTGGAGGTTGGGCTCTGAACAGTTGCGATAAAATTAATTCAAAAATTGACATTTTATCAGCCTACTATTATTATATGTTGTATGAAATAAGATTGATTTTATTAGGAGAAACATTATGATAAAAAATCCACTTCACTATCAGATATCCGACTATGACTGCGGGCCTACTTCCATGCTTAATGCAATCAGTTATCTTTTTGACCGGGAAGAAATTCCGCCGGAAATCATACGAAATACCATGCTTTATTGTCTCGATTGTCACGGCACAGAAGGCGTTCCCGGAAAAAGTGGCACTTCCCGTGCTGCAATGATGTTCTTAAGCAACTGGCTAAACAACTGCGGTGAAGTAGGACTTCTGAATGTCTCTTCTACCTATCTCTCTGGAAAAAGTGTTTATCTCGGTCAGCAAAGCTATATCAACGATGCTCTTACCCGTGGTGGTGCTGTTGTTGTCCGCTTATTTCTTGATGAACCTCACTACGTGCTTCTGACAGGTATTGACAAAAAGAATGTTTATCTATTTGATCCATATCTTGTAGAAGAACCCTTTGATGCAAAAGAGGTACTTATAACAAGCGAGCATCCTTCCGAATACAATCGTATTGTTCCAATTTCCTTTTTTAACTGCGAGGAAGAAGAATTATACTCTTTTGGTCCCTATTCCGGAAGAGAGGCTGTCCTTGTATTTAATAAGAAAACCAAACTGACTTCCGAAAAGACGATTGAATATTTCATCTGATGTTCAATCGTCTTTTCGGCTTCTCTTTTCCTTTTGAGATAAAGATAAATACTGAACAAAGAATGTGCCTTGCACATTCTTGCGCCTGCGGCGGTCGCTTGCGACATCTACATTGTACGCCGCAGTGCGC
>ERZ870052.382-NODE-382-length-17623-cov-5.909039_pt1 | contig 17623 bp, 17 predicted proteins | sample MGYA00520889_ERZ870052 | MGnify/ENA primary metagenome ERZ870052 (study PRJEB32232, sample SAMN07284988) | human gut metagenome | biome: human-associated habitat; material: feces | host: Homo sapiens | place: Tanzania | collected 2014-08-14 ...
GGCGAGATGCATTCAAGTCAAAACACGCATCCTCCGTGTCAATCAGCGGAGTGATTGACACGGGAGTGAACAGTAACATTACCGTTCCACTATACCAAAAAGTCTCTAAAAAAGAAATGACTTTTTGTTTTTCTTATGTTAGGATACAAGAGACAGGTATTTTCAGAAGATCAGATAGTTTCTTCTGCTGCCGGAAAGGAGTCTATTATGTTTCGTTTATGGGGAAAAGAATTTAAAGACAACCGCATGCTTTGCGATACTGTTATCTGTGATGAGACAGACGACACACGTACACACAAGATTTTTCATGCACTTGATGAGATTTGTTATGAATTTGATCTAAGCAAGCCACTCTGGCTCGACTCAACGATTGCTGAATTCAAACGACACGCCAAAGCAAGATTTTATCAGGACAACTTTGTTGATGAGATTGATTTTGATTATCTTGAAATACAGATTATAGAAGAATAGTCTTAGATATCTTTGATTATGTTTTGTGTTTTATTTGTGTATTGTTAAATGTTATAAATTTTTTTAAAAAATTTCAAAAATAGTGTTGACATTTTTCGAACATCGTTATATAATCTTTTATGTTGTGAGCGACACAGCGAAGCAACAACATAAGATGTGCGATTAGCTCAGCTGGATAGAGCGTCTGACTACGGATCAGAAGGCCGGGAGTTCGAATCTTCTATCGCACGCTATAGAGACTGTAAGGAAATTTCCTTACAGTCTTTTTGTATCTTTGGAAAATCTCTCAAGCAAAGGCGGTGCCGGATTCAAGTTCACATATAAGCAAACTCAAATCTGCACCGCCTGTCCTGTTTTATGTCCTGATTCAAATGATGTTGAGACAACAGCACTCTATTTTGAAAATCTCTCTGCCTGCGCCTCAATCAGTGCCTTGTCATCAAAATAATTGATCTTCATCGCATCTTTTACTTCTTTCAATGTCTGCGCTGCAACAGCCTCTGCCTTCTCGCTTCCCTTTTTAAGAATCTCGTAGATTGCAGGAATGTCTTTCTGAAGTTCTTTTCTTCTGTTGCGGATTGGCTCCAGCTCTGCCTGAAGAACATTGTTCAGGAATCTCTTCACCTTCATATCTCCAAGTCCGCCTCTCTGATAATGTGCTTTCAGCTCATCCAGATTCTGGTATTCCGGCAGGAATTCCGCAAAGTACTCTGGTTTACAGAATGCGTCCAGATATGTGAATACAGTATTTCCTTCCAGACTTCCCGGATCTTCTACACGGATATGATTCGGATCAGTAAACATGCTGAATACTTTCTTCTTAATGTCCTCTGATTCTTCTGATAAATAAATACAGTTTCCAAGAGACTTACTCATCTTCGCTTTACCATCAATTCCCGGAAGGCGAAGACATGCTTCATTCTCCGGAAGAAGGATCTTCGGATCAATCAATGTATCTCCATAAACAGAATTAAACTTATGTACGATCTCCTTTGTCTGCTCAAGCATTGGGAGCTGATCCTCTCCTACCGGTACAACAGTAGCCTTGAATGCTGTAATATCTGCTGCCTGGCTGATCGGATATGTGAAGAATCCTACCGGGATACTTGCCTCAAAGTTTCTCATCTTGATCTCATTCTTTACAGTAGGATTTCTCTGCAGTCTTGAGACTGTCACAAGATTCATGTAATAGAATGATAACTCTGTCAGTTCCGGTACCTGTGACTGGATAAACAGAGTTGACTTCTCCGGATCCAGTCCACAAGCCATATAGTCCAGTGCAACCTCAATAATATTCTGACGTACCTTCTCCGGGTTATCAGCATTATCAGTCAGTGCCTGTGCATCTGCGATCATAATAAAAATGTCATCAAAATCTCCGGTATTCTGTAATTCAACACGGCGACGCAGGGAACCAACATAATGTCCTACGTGTAATCTTCCTGTCGGTCTGTCACCAGTAAGCATAACCTTCTTCATGCTCTAGTCCTCCTAAATCTCATGTAATACTTTATTCGTAACTGTCAGACTAATCTGCCCGCAGTAATTCACTGGTTTTTATTATAACATTTCCCCAGTTGGTTTTCTATAGAAACTTCTGCATATTCAGCTACATTCTACGTTATATTCTATACTGTCGTGTTACCGTCCACGCAACGTGCAATCAGCAACATATTATCTTGTACAAAAAGAAGTGTCCCTGACCCCATCAGCCAAAAACACTTCCTATGATTTTTTAACTCTTTACTTATTCTGAAATACCGGACGTTTCGAATATCCCGGAACTTTCTTTGTCTCCTCTGCATATACCCACTGATATAACAGATAAGCCATAATAAATGCTCCTGTCACATCAAGTACAGAATGCTGCTTCAAGAACATGGTTGCCATTATGATCAATGCTCCAAGCACATACGCTCCAATACAAACAGCTTTGTGTTTCTTAAGTGCCTGACTCTTATGGATTGCAATACATGCGCACAGAGTATTAAACACATGAAGACTTGGAAATACATTCGTACAAGTATCTGTCCGATACAGCATCCGAACTGCATCTACAAAAATATTATCCCGCTCAAACACAACCGGTCGTAAATCCTGACCATTCGGAAAGATAGAACAGATAATAAGGAAAATTGTCATTCCTGTAAACGAAATCTTCGCCAGTTTGTAAAACCCCTGTACATCTGTAAAGAAAAAGTATAAAAATGTAGCTGCAATAAATACAAACCATAACATATACGGTACAATAAAATATTCAATAAAAGGAATCTCTTCATCTAATGCTGTCTGCACCACATGATAATTCATCGTCACATGCTTCTCAAGAAACAAAAACCACGGCATATAGATTAATGCGTATAAAAACACCCATGCATGCTTATATCTCTTCATTGTCTCTATGAACTTTTTCTTCCATTTCATATCTGACACTCCTCCGCTTTTCATCAAACCGATACAGCACTTGCTACCTCTGCGCTATTTTCATTTAACGCTCTTTTTTGATAGGGTCGATTATAGCACTTTTAAAATACAATCTCAACCGACTTCATAAGTTTTTAACATTTCTTTTCTTTTTCTTATGAATTATCAACATCTGTCTCTTCTTTTATCCACTTTTACTTCTGAATCAACACCTTCAAGTCAGCTTCACGTCTCTTTAACTCATCTCAAAAATATACATATCAAAGCTTCTTCTTGCCGCCTTAACATCTTTTTCTCCATGCAGTGTCCATGCCGCTGCCGGCGTTTTAAAGAGAACCCTGTTCAGCCATAATCCCGGATTCTTTCTGTCTGACCATCGATAAGAAATAAAATCCGGTCTGCACATACAGTTACTCAAAAGATATTTTACACAAAATCTCAAGAGATAATGCGTTGTTCTGTCATTTTTCGTCAGATTCTCAGATAATTGTCCTCTTGGGATTTCATTCCTATGCTTCTTCATCCAGCGAAGCACCAGGCTGTTAAAGGATTGGATCATGTATTCTCCATGATACTTCCGTAACTCTTCATCCAGTTTTCTGCAAATCTTTGTATCTGTGTTAGGAAGTTTCACCTCGATCAGAAGTGGCACCTTCCCATCTACCAGCTGCAATACTTCTGACAATAGCGGAATCCGCTCTTTTGTCTCCGCAAGTCTGTACTTCTGCATCTCTTCATACAAAGTATCTTCCACTCTGCCACGTCTTCCACAGATCCTTTCAAATGTATCATCATGAAAAACCACCAGCTGTCCATCCTTTGTCAGATGAACATCCAGTTCTATTCCATCTCCGGCTTCAATTGCCGCACGAAACGCCGGAAATGAATTTTCCGGAATTCCACGCTTCTTATCATGGAGTCCCCTATGTGCCCACTTTACGCCAAGAAACGGGTGCACTCTTTTTCTGCCCGACAATCTCGGAGCCAGCAGAAAGATCAAAAAAGCCGGCAGTCCTATTACAACACATAACACAATCACCAAAACGATTCCTACATGCATCCCTTTCCATCACCTTTCTTTTATTCAACAATCACCTTGAGCTTTTCTTTTTCCAGTGAGACTTCAATCTCTTTCGACAAAAAGGAAGGTTCTCCATCTGTATGTAACGGCAGTGCACGATCTGTCACTACCTTTGCACTGCGACATTTTAATATCGTCACACCTTTGAATCTTGTATGCCTTCCTGAAAAAGCGGTCGGAAGCAGACACAGAATCTTAAGTTTCGACAGATTCGACACGACCATAATATCAAGAAATCCATCACTTCCTGAAGCGTCCGGACAAAACTTAAAGCCTCCACCTTCATAAGGAAGATTCATAAATGCTGCAAAATAAGTCTTTTCAAACACTTTCGTGCTTCCGTCATCCATTGTCAGTTCAAGCTTCACCGGCTGATCCTTTATAATACGGTCCATTGCCACAACTGCATAGCTCAGCTTTCCGATTTTCAGAAGATTTAACACACGTTTCCATTTCGAAACGCATACTTCATGACAGACTGCAGCATCAAATCCAATCCCTGCACTTACCGCAAATCTTCTTCCTTTCCCTTCTCTTTTTAGCACACCAATATCCATCTTTTCAACCCTTTTTGGTGAAAGAATTGTGTCCAATGCTTCAAAAGGATCTCCCGGAATTCCGGTTCCTCTTGCAAAGTCATTGCTTGACCCAATCGGAATATATCCCAGCGTCACTTTCTCCAGTGATTTAATTCCACCCAGTACTTCATTGAGTGTACCGTCACCTCCAAGAACAACAAACATATGCTCCTGGCCATCTTCTGTAATCTCTGATGCAATCTTTCCTGCATCCTTTTTCTTTGTTGTCAGATGAATCTGATAATCGATTCTTTTTCTGCACAATTCAGGTTCCAGCTGTTTCCACAGAATCTCGCCAAGCCCTGAACGAGCCCGCGGATTCACAATAAAGTGATAAATCATCAACCTTCCTCCAGTGTACTGTCCAGATACCGCCTCAAAGAACGACTCATGTTGCCTTCAAAATCAGCATTTCCCTCTCTCAGACACCATTCAAATACATTCCCGATCACGATCATCCGGATATCTGTTGTAAATTCGTCAATACTCTCTCTAATGTTAATAATCCCATCCTTCACAGCCTGCTCTACATAAGCCTGCACTGTCACGATCGGATATGGACGTTCTGTTCTTATCGCCGGATTCAATGCCTGATTCTTTGTATCATAATACCCTGCCATAAATTCCACACCAAGCTCACGGCAATAAGCTACATAATTCAAATAAACACGGACAATTCCATCCTTTACATCTTCCAGACTTTTCGGTGTTTCCAGCAGATCCGGTCCCATCGTAGGCTGGTCTTCTATATAATAAGACAGCAAATCATCTTTTGTCTTAAAGTGATGATAGAAACTTCCATTCGACACGCCTGCTTCTTCACAGATATTCTTGATCGACAATTTTTCATATCCGCTCTTCTGAAGAATCTTCTTCGCTGCCTGAAAGATTTTTTCCTTTGTTTCCTGTGATTTTTTCTGCTGCTTCGATAATTCTGTTTTTGTACTCATTTCTGCTAAAACTCTCCCGTATGCATTTTAAACTATAAGAGATATTATAACATATTTCGCCCTTTTTTTCAACAAAACCGAGTGAGCTCTATTTTTATCTACTCTATTTTTATTTTCCGGATTTTCAGCCATCACAGTATTCTCATCCTCTTCATTTATAGATATGCAGAAAATGCGCTCGGGATCGCATAATGCTTCTCAAGATCCTTCTTTCCCGCAAATATGATCTCTGGATTCTGAAATTCTTTTTCCAGCTCATCTACCAAAATCTCATATCCCGTCATATGCCATTCCACATGACTGAAAATATGCTTTGCCTTCGGCAGCTTCTTCACGCGCACCGGCGTAAGGCCTGACTCCTTCGCATATTCTATAACTTCTTTTTGTGTCAAATGTCCCTCTACATTAGGGAATTCATATAATCCTGCAAGGAGTCCTTTTCCAGGCCTTTTGCGGATTGCAATTTCCTCGTTATCGCAGAATCTTAGAATTGTTCTTTTCTCAATTCTTCGCTCTTTCGCCTTTTTCTTGACCGGATAGTCCATCTGACATCTATCCTGATATGCAAGACAAATTCCACTGACCGGACAGATCTCACACTTTGGTTCTCCGTTCGGCAGGCAGACGATCGCCCCGAGTTCGATCAGGCCCTGATTAAAATCTCCCGGTGCGTCCACTGGAATCACCTGCTCAAGCATACCTTCAATCTTTGTCCTTGTACTTGCTTTCATGATATCATCACTGTCTTCCAGAATTCTTGTAACCACGCGAAAGACATTTCCATCTACCGCTGGTTTCTGCTGATGATAGACAAAAGAACTGATCGCACCGGCTGTATAACTGCCAATTCCCTTTAGCTTTTTTATCTCTTCAAATGTATCCGGGAATACACCATTATATTCTTCCATTACCTGTTGTGCTGCTGCTTTTAAATTCCTTGCCCTGTTGTAGTAGCCAAGTCCTTCCCACAGCTTAAGCAGTCTGTCTTCCGGCACTTCGGCCAGTGCTTTGATATCCGGCAGTTCTTCCAGAAATCGCGCATAATAAGATTTAACTGCTTCCACTCTTGTCTGCTGCAGCATAATCTCTGAAATCCAGACCCGATACGCATTCACATGCTTCCTCCACGGAAGATCTCTCTGGTTCTCCCGGAACCATTCGACAAGAGGTTCTACTGTCTCCTTCAGTCTCTCACATGCCAAAGCATCTGCTTCGTATTTTTTCTTTTCATTACATTTCATTCAATACTATTTCCTTATATAACTTTCCTAATATATTAAAAATATCTGTTCAATATTGTAACACAATACCAAACAGATATTCTATAGATTAAATATTTTTTCGTAACTGTTCAGAGCCAACCTCCAAAATGCTACGCATTTCGTCGGTGTGGCGTATCCGCCAAATAAAATTTCAAAAACAGTCTTAAAAATGCAAGCATTTTACACCTGTTTTATGAAATTCTGCTTGGCTCTGAACAGTTACATATTTTCTTTTACAGGATCTTTGACAGGAATTCCTGAAGTCTTGGATCTTTCGGATGCTCAAAGAATTCTTCTGGAGCTGCCTCTTCCTTGATCTGTCCATCATCGATAAAGAGAACTCTGGAAGCAACCTCGCGGGCAAATCCCATCTCATGAGTAACAACAACCATTGTCATTCCCTCTTTTGCCAGATCTTTCATCAGCTCAAGAACTTCCCCTACCATCTCCGGGTCAAGTGCTGAAGTCGGTTCATCAAAAAGGATTACATCCGGATTCATTGCCATAGAACGGATAATGGCAACACGCTGTTTCTGTCCACCGGAAAGTGTGGACGGATACACGTCCGCTTTATCTTCCAGCCCAATTCTCTTTAAGAGAGCCATTGCCTGCTCTTTTACTTCTTTCTTGATCTGATCCTTTGTCTCAGTGATCGGAATCAGTTCTTCCTTCTTGTCACTTCCACGGAACAGATTCTTGAATTTGATCATACGGTTCTTCTTCTTTATCTTATCAACGTCCTTACATCTTAGATATGCAGGTGCCATCATGACATTCTGAAGAACTGTCTTATTATTATAAAGATTGAAATGCTGGAAAACCATTCCCATATGGCGGCGATGCTGATTAATATCAACCTTCATATCTGCGATATCAACACCATTGAAGATAATACTTCCACCGGTCGGGTCTTCCATACAGTTCAGGCATCGTAAAAATGTACTTTTACCGGAGCCGGATGGTCCGAGTACCGCAACGATATCGCCTTTATTGATCGTAACATTGATTCCCTTCAGAATCTCTTTGTCCCCAAAGCTTTTTTGCAGATTAATTACGTCTATCACTCTTCTTCAGGCTCCTTTCTAATAATTTAACAAGTAATGTGATCACAAGCACAAGTGCAATGTAGATTAACGCCATTACAAGGTACGGTACCATGAATTCGTAGCTGTTACTTCCGATATAGTTAAATGCAACATAAAGGTCAGCTGCGCCAACAAAACTTACTACGGAAGTCTCTTTAATAAGAGAAATGAACTCATTTCCAAGTGTCGGAAGAATGTTCTTTACAGCCTGCGGAATCACAATCTTCATCATACTTGTTCCAAAACTGAGTCCGACTGCTCTTCCGGCTTCCATCTGTCCTGGATCGACAGACTGGATTCCGCTTCGCATGATCTCTGAAATATATGCACCACTATTCAGACCAAATACAACCATAGAAACCTGTACTCCGGTAATCTTCACCCCAAAAATCGGAAGGAGTACATAATAAAAGATAAGGAGCTGAACTACCATAGGAGTTCCTCTGAATAATGCAACGTAAAAGCTGCAAATATGATTCAATACTCTCGGAAGAGTTTTATATTTCGGAATCACACGGACTGTAGCGATCAAAGTACCGATCACAATACCGATAATCAGACCGCAGATTGCGATCAGCAAAGTATTGTGCAGTCCCTGAACTACTTTCACATAGCCATTCTGATTCAGAAATATATCAATAAATTTGTCTACTTTCTGACTAAAATTCCCCATTTGTTTCCTTTCTCCAAAAAGAGGAAAATGCATGCATCATCTTCTGCCTGTATTTCCCTCGTTAATAAATTCTGTTATTTTACTGCCTGTAAATTCTTAGTAAATACTCTTACTGAACCGCGTTGATTGCATCTGTGATTGCTGCTGCCGGTGCTGCATCAATGATCACATACTGAATATTTCCATTGAGCATATCCTGTACTGCAAGCGATCCGCTCTTGTATGTCACACATTTTGCCGGAAGTCCCGGGAAGTCCCAATCTTCGCTTCCTTCAACATAGTACTGGCCTGTTGTTCCCTGCTGAACACCGATCTGGTCAGATGATTTTGTCTCAGCAAGTTTAGCTGCAACGTCATCTGCTGTCTTGCAATCATCAAATGTTGTAACATTGCTTGGAACGATCAAACGCTGGGATGCTGAATAGTAAGAATCTGTAAATGTAACATATTCTTCTCTCTCTTCATTGATTGTAAGTCCTGCCATAGCAATATCACATTTCTGCTGGCTTACAGACAGACAAACTGCATCAAAATCCATGTTCTCGATTACAAGCTCTTTTCCAAGTTCATCAGCAAGAAGCTTTGCAATCTCCATGTCGATTCCATAATAATCTTCACCCTTTGTATACTCAAATGGCTCGAATGCTGCATTTGTAGCTACAACCAACTGATCCTTAGATGTATCAAGTGTTGCTGATTTTACTGCTTCCGGCTCTCCGTCTGAGAAATACTTTTTGCAGATCTCATCAAGTGTTCCATCTGATTTGATCTTTGCAATAAACTCATTTGTCTTCTCAAGAAGTTCCGGCTGATTCTTGTCCACACCAAATGCATATTCTTCATTTGTAAGGTCAATATCGATTACCTTTGCTGTTACTGTTTCGTTCTTACTACCACAACCTGCCAGCATGCTGACTGCTAATGCTGCAGTAAGAAATACTGATAAAAACTTCTTCATATTAAGCGCCTCCTCTTTTCTCTGCATAAAAATTCAAAACATGTTAATAATTATAACATGCTTTTCATAAAATGCAAGACGTAATTATGCACGATTTCTTTTGGAAATACAAAATTTTACTGTTCACAATAACTGTGAACAGTAAAACACACTGCCCTCTATTCAATAATACATACCTTATTTGAATAAAGCCTGGATACCGAAGAATAAAAATACAACGATTCCAAGTACGATTCTGTAATATCCAAATACCTTAAAGTCATGGTTCTTGATATATTTCATCAGGAACTTGATCGCTATAACAGATACTGCAAAGGATACGATCATTCCAAGAAGAAGCAGAAATACCTGCATTGGGGTAAATGCCAGACCGAACTTAAACAACTTCAGTGCACTTGCCCCAAACATAACCGGAATTGCAAGGAAAAATGTAAACTCTGCTGCAACACTTCTTGAAACCCCAAGTGCCAGTGCTCCGACAATCGTTGCGCCGGATCTGGACGTCCCAGGGATCATCGCCATCATCTGGAAAACTCCGATCAGAAGAACTGTCTTCACAGAAAGCTGAGAGATTCTTTTTACTTTCGGTTCTCTTGTCTCATTACGTTTTTCAATTACAATGAATAAAATACCATAAACAATCAACATCAATGCAACAACATATGCATTACTCAGCTTTGATTCGATCAGATCATTCAACAGCACTCCCCCGATCAAGGCCGGAATTGTTCCGATCACTACTTTAATCCACAACTGAATTGTCATCTTCTTCTGCTTTTCCGTCTTCGTCGGTGAGAACGGATTTAACTTATGGAAATAAATTACTACAACTGCCATGATAGACCCAAACTGGATCACCACATTGAACATGTTCGTAAATGCCTCGCTCTGTTTCAGCTGGATCAGCTGCTCTACCAGAATCAGATGACCCGTACTGCTGATCGGAAGCCACTCTGTGATTCCCTGCACAATTCCTAAAATGATAACCTTTAATACTTCTAACATGATTCCCCTCCTCGTTTCAGAACAAACTTCTCGATGGCCTTTGCGGCTCCCTCATCATTGTTGCTCTCTGTTATATAATCAGCTGCAGCTTTGACCTTTTCTTCGGCATTCGCCATGGCAACCCCAAATCCTACTTCCTTGAGCATCGCGATATCATTATCACCATCCCCACACGCCATGATCTCTTCCCGTCTGATTCCAAGCATCTTGCCAAGATTCACAAGTCCGGTTCCTTTATTCACACCAGCTGCATTGATTTCTATATTATATTGAAGAGAGCCAACCAGTTCAAAGACGCCTTCTCGCTCCAGCTCTTTCCATGCCTCTTCTCTCTCTTCCATATCTGCAAACAGCATCTGCACTTTATCGAGATTTCCTTCTTTCTCGTCCAACAGATCTTCCAGTCTGTCTACCGCTATTCGTGTTCTCAAAAAATAATCCCACATGTTCGGATTCTTATGATACTTCTTCACCTGCGCGATCTCGTCTTTCTGTGCATATCCCTGCCCGTCAAAATAAACTTCCAGCAGAGTATCATATTTTCTTCCGATTGCAATTGCTTTTTTTGCCGCTTCTTTGGATAACAGATGTTCTTCCAGTACTTTTCCGGTTCTCGTCTCGATAATCCTTGCCCCATTCGCAGTCAGTGCATAATCCATCCCCGGAAGCTCACGTAATTCTTCCGGAACTCCTGTCCATGGTCTTCCGGTCGCAACAAGAACAACGGTACCTTTCTGCAGCGCCTCTGCGATCACCTTCTTCGTATAAGGAAGAAGTTCCTTCTTGTCTGTAAGAAGTGTTCCGTCGAGATCTAATCCAACAATCTTAATTTCCTTTTTTTCCATACTTTTTTCCTTATCTTCTGTATTTTATATTGCACAACAGAATCAATTTTTCTTGCTTTTCTTCTATCTTATTCCATGGGATGTCTGTCTTTTCTATCCGTCAATTGTTACAAAAAACAGCATCTTTTTAATCACTTTGTAAAACAATCATAAAATATTTCGCGCAAATTTGATTAATTCTCTGTTTTATAGTATAATAGGTTTTCTACAATTATGCAATGTCATTTAAAGAAAGGATATTGAGATTATGGCATTTTACAAAAAAAGCAAGTTACATACGGGCACCGCGCTCATTTGTTCCCTTGCAATTGTATTTTCTGCACTTCCTGTCTATGCTACAGACACGATAGACAATCTGCAAAACCAGACCTCTGCCCTTGAGAACGAATTAAAAGGTATCAATCAGGATATTCTCACCCTGAGCGAGAAGATATCTGACACTGAGATGCAGGTAGAGATCCTCAACAGTGATATAGACAAAACACAGGATGATCTTGAAAAAGCGCAGAAAAATGAAGATCAGCAGTATGAAGATATGAAAAGCCGTATCAAATATATGTATGAGCACGGAAGTGCTACAATGCTTGAGATGCTTTTCTCTGCAGAAAACATGTCAGATTTTCTAAACAAAGCCGATTTCATTGAGAATTTAAGTAATTATGATCGTAAGGCTCTGAACAATCTGAAAGATGTTCACCAGCAGATTGCCGATCAGAAAGCAGACCTGGAAGCACAGCAGGCTTCCATGAAAGATTTACAGAACCAATTACAGACACAACAGACACAATTACAGGCAAAAGCTGCTGCAACTTCTACGAATTTGAATGAGGTAAATGCAAAACTACAGAAAGCCAAAGAAGAAGAGGCTGCTCGTCAGGCGGAAGAAGCCAGAAAGCAGGCGGAAGCGGCTGCGAAAGCCGAAGCGGCTGCAAAAGCTGAGGCTGCTGCCAGTGCAAACAAAGCGAATACTTCCTCTGGAAACTCCGGTAATTCCTCGAATAACTCAGGTTCCTCATCCTCCGGAAGTTCAGGATCTTCTGGTGGTTCCAATAGTTCCGGATCTGTCGTTGCATCTGATGACCTTACACTTCTGGCAGCCATTCTGCAATGTGAAGCCCACTATGAATATGACTCCATGCTTGCAGTTGCAACAGTCATTATGAATCGTGTATATAGCAGCAGTTTTCCGAACACAATTCATGATGTCATCTATGCCCAAGGACAGTTCGCCCCTGTATGGACAGGTTCCTTAGACCGTGTATTAAAGCAAGGTCCAAGAAGTCTTTCTATTCAGGTTGCACAGGATGCGATCAACGGAGCACGCCTTGCTGCCGTAGCCGACTGTTATTACTTCCTGTACGCACCATCGACAAGTAGAACCGGTGTTGTCATTGGCGATAACGTTTTCTTTACAAGTTGGTAAAATAATAAAAAGAAGATTAAGAAGCGCCGGAAGATTTCATTTTCATCTTCCAGCGCTTCTTTTTAGAAACAACTCTATTTTCTACTGATAATCAACAACATCAATCCATCTCATCAGGAACTCTTTCTCAAGTTCATTTTCTTTAGACAACTGTGCTGCTGCAACAATCGGAAGCCACTGCTGTACATACTGCATAGCTGTGTCACTCTTCTTGCAGAATAATTTCAGATAGAGATCTGCCACTTTCTGATCTTTCAGTGCGAAAAGCAAATATGTCATTGCCGCATCTGCACTTGCATTTCCCTGTGTTGCATGAGCCCAGTCAACTACTGTCATCTTTCCATTCTTTCCTACGATCACATTGCTTGGATTAAAGTCTCCGTGGCATACTTTATTATGCTTTGGCATACTCTCAAGTCTTGTCATAAGCTCATAACGTGTGGTTGCATCAAGATCTTTCAATCCATTGATCTGACGGGCTAATTTATCTTTCATACCTTTCAGAAGCGGTGATTTCTTACTCTGGACCTGTAACTGAAGATCAACAAAGTCTTCCATATATTTTTCCAGATTCTTCATATCAGATTCCATCATATCCTCAAGTGTCTTACCTGCTTTATACTCAATAGCAATTGCCCACTTTCCATCAATCTGAGTTACTTCTTTTACTTTCGGAATGTCAAGACCTGTTTCTTCCACTCTTGCGGTATTCAGAGCCTCATTAAATACATCTGACTTCGGATGTCCTTCATTAAAAACTTTCACGATATAATCATCACATTTATAGACTGATTTATAAGCACGTTTCACGATGAGATTTTTTTCTTCTAACTTCATAATATAGACCTCCTTATATCTTGAGAAATTTTCACTCAGCTTTTATTTCCTGCAATTTGTACTAAGCTGAACATTTCCCACTGCCTTGCGGCTCTTACCTTGTTTTGATGATGTCATTATATCTCACAATTTTAAAAAATAAAACCCCTTCAGAGCAAGTTTGTGCAGTTTTTAACAAGTTTTTTTGCTCGTTATATATTGTCTATTTCTTAACAATTTAGCTTTTTAAGAGCTGAAAGCACAGACTTTGGCTCGTTGCTCGCGTAAAAAGAAAGACAGAACAATGCTTTTCAACATCATTCTGTCTCTCTTCGTATATTTTAGATTCTAACGGTCATATGCCTGCTTATGCAATGCAATTTATTTTCCGTAGTAGCATTTCAGGTACAGATCTTTGATTTCCTGGATGAGTGGATATCTTGGGTTTGCTCCTGTACACTGATCGTTGAATGCCTGCTCTGACATTTCATCAAGTGTATCAAGGAAGTATTTCTCATCAATGCCGTAATCTTTGATTGTCTTCTTGATTCCGATCTTCTCTTTGAGTTCTTCAAGTTTAGCGATGAAGTTCTCAAATACTTCTTTGTCATCTTTACCTGTGCATCCTGCGAAACGTCCGAGTTCAGCATATCTTGCAAGTGCATGTGGGTACTGATACTGTGAGAATGTTCCCATCTTTGTCGGAACCTCTGCTGCATTGTATCTCATAACCTCTGTAAGGATAACTGCGTTAGCAACACCGTGTGGCAGGTGGTGGAAAGCACCAAGTTTATGAGCCATGGAGTGGTTTACACCAAGGAATGCATTTGCGAATGCCATACCAGCCATACAAGAAGCGTTTGCCATCTCTTCACGAGCCTTCGGATCGTTTGCTCCGTTCTCGTATGCAGACGGAAGGTTCTCGAATACAAGCTTAACAGCCTTCATAGCAAGACCATCTGTGTAGTCTGTAGCCATGATAGATACATATGCCTCAATTGCATGAGTCATAACGTCGATACCTGAAGCACTTGTCAGTCCCTTCGGCTGTGTCATCATGTTGTCTACGTCTACGATTGCCATGTTTGGAAGCAGAGCGTAGTCAGCGATTGGCCATTTAACACCTGTGTCAGCGTCTGTGATGATTGCGAATGGTGTTACCTCAGAACCTGTTCCTGAAGATGTTGGGATAGCTACGAAGTAAGCTTTCTCTCCCATCTTAGGGAATGTAAATACTCTCTTACGGATGTCCATGAAGTCCATAGCCATATCTTCAAAGTTTGCTTCCGGATGCTCGTACATGATCCACATGATCTTAGCAGCGTCCATTGCAGATCCACCACCAAGAGCGATGATTGTATCTGGCTCGAACTGTCTCATCTGGTCAACACCTTTGCGTGCACACTGAAGTGTCGGGTCTGGTGCTACCTCAAAGAAGCATGTGTGCTGGATTCCCATTTCATCTAATTTGTCTTCGATTGGTTTAACATATCCGTTCTTGTAAAGGAAAGAGTCTGTTACGATGAATGCTTTCTTCTTGTGCATTACTGTTCCAAGCTCATCCAGAGCAACCGGCATGGAACCTTTCTTGAAGTAAACTTTCTCAGGTGTTCTGAACCACAGCATATTCTCTCTCCTCTCTGCAACTGTCTTGATGTTAAGCAGATGTTTTACTCCTACGTTCTCTGATACAGAGTTTCCACCCCATGATCCACATCCAAGTGTAAGGGACGGAGCCATCTTGAAGTTATAAAGATCTCCAATACCACCGTGTGAAGAAGGTGTGTTGATCAGTACACGGCAAGTCTTCATTGCTGCTGCGTGTTTTGCGATCTTCTCTGTCTCTGCCGGATGTACGTAGAGAGAAGATGTATGTCCGTATCCACCGTCTGCTACGAGCTGTGCTGCTTTCTCAAGAGCCTCGTCAAATGTTTTTGCTTTGTACATACCAAGTACCGGTGATAATTTCTCATGTGCAAATTCTTCTGAGATATCTACAGACTCAACTTCACCGATGAGGATCTTTGTATCCTTCGGTACTTCAACACCAGCCATCTGAGCGATCTCATAAGCTGATTTTCCAGGAATCTTGCTGTTAAGCGCACCGTTGATGATGATTGTCTTACGAACTTTATCAAGTTCCTCGCCTGGTTTCAGGAAGTAGCATCCTCTGTACTGGAATTCTTTCTTAGCTTCCTCATATACACTTTCAAGTACTGTTACAGACTGCTCAGAAGCACAGATCATACCATTGTCAAATGTCTTAGAGTGGATGATTGAGTTAACTGCCATTCTTACATCTGCTGTATCGTCAATGATTACTGGTGTGTTACCAGCTCCAACTCCGAGTGCCGGCTTTCCTGAAGAGTAAGCTGCCTTAACCATTCCAGGACCACCTGTTGCAAGGATGATGTCTGCATCTCTCATTACTGTGTTTGTAAGTTCCAGTGATGGAGCATCGATCCAACCGATGATTCCTTCCGGAGCTCCTGCCTTCACTGCTGCCTCAAGAACAACTTTAGCTGCTGCGATTGTAGATGCTTTAGCAGCCGGATGTGGGCTGATGATGATTGCATTTCTTGTCTTTAAGCAGATCAGTGTTTTAAAGATTGCTGTTGATGTCGGGTTTGTTGTAGGGATAACTGCTGCAACAAGTCCGATTGGCTCTGCGATCTTTTTGATTCCGAATGCCTTATCTTCTTCTACAACACCACATGTCTTTGTATCTTTGTATGCGTTGTAAATATACTCTGCTGCGTAATGGTTTTTGATAACCTTATCCTCGAGAATACCTCTCTGAGTCTCTTCTACTGCAAGTCTTGCAAGCGGGATACGCTGCTTGTTTGCTGCCATAGCTGCTTCATAGAAGATTTTGTCAACCTGCTCCTGTGTAAATGTAGCGAAGATTTTCTGTGCCTCGCGCATCTCTTTCATTTTTGCTTCAAGAGCTTCAACGTTATCAATGAATCCGGTATTTACTGTCTTTGTCTCTACAGTTTTTGCCGCCTCTTTCTTTGCCATCTGAGTATTCCTCCTGTACTTGAATAAATCATTTTATAGTCACTGTTTTCGTAACCTGCAAGTTTTATCCGATCGGGTTGTTTTTATGTTTCCCGATTACAGTTATTAGTATACTAGTTCGTTAATTAATTGTCAATGTGCCAGTTGTTAAAGTTTTAACGTTATTTTTTTAACATCTATTGTGCACTTTTCACAAAAGTCTAATTTCACTTGACAAATTCAACTATGAGAAACACGCTCTGCGAGTTTCTCATAGTTATCGCGATAATCGCCAAGGTCTCGTGCAAGCACGGACTTTGGCTCGTTGTTCGCGTAAATTAAAATGTACGCCGCAGTACACGTTCTAAGCATAATAGTTTTTTGTATATTAGGAAAGCACTTTCCTAATATACAAAAAACTCCCATATAGGACATTTCTATCCTATATGAGAGTCAAAAATCAGCTATATTATCAAATTAAACAAGCTCGATCAGAACTTCCATAGCTGCGTCACCTTTACGCTGACCAATCTTTACGATTCTTGTGTAACCACCGTTACGATCTGCGTATTTTGGTGCGATCTCATCAAAGAGTTTAGCAACCATGTCAACATCTTTCATGTTTCTCTTCTCGCCTTCTTTAACCGGGAAGAGAACTTTCAGCATCTGACGTCTAGCGTGCAGTCTGCTTGGCTTGTCTTTCTTGATTGTCTTTTCAACTTCGTCATAAACAGTAACTTTCTTACCGTCAACAACTTCTTTCACACGTTTTCCATCAGCGTCTTTACGTGCTACTTTAGCCATTACTGTAACTTCTTCGAAGTTATCTTTCTCTTTTACAGCAAGAGCGATCAGGCTTTCTGCCTGCTTACGGATCTCTTTTGCCTTAGCTTCTGTTGTAACGATCTTTCCGTTGCTAAGAAGTGCTGTTACCTGGTTTCTAAGTAAAGCTTTTCTCTGGCTTGCTGTTCTGCCAAGTTTTCTATACTTTGCCATTTTTAATTTCCTCCATTAATTAACATTTGGTTATGCGTCTTCGGGCTTACTAATCA
>ERZ870052.385-NODE-385-length-17542-cov-6.837962_pt1 | contig 17542 bp, 19 predicted proteins | sample MGYA00520889_ERZ870052 | MGnify/ENA primary metagenome ERZ870052 (study PRJEB32232, sample SAMN07284988) | human gut metagenome | biome: human-associated habitat; material: feces | host: Homo sapiens | place: Tanzania | collected 2014-08-14 ...
CAATCATATGTGCAGACGATACACAGGAACATAAACCCAATGCCGCACCGATTTTGAAATATGTGGAATTATCAAAAACAGACCATAGTAAAGTGCTTTATATCGGAGACAGCAAATATGACAGTAAATGTGCGGAAAATGCGGGAATTGATTTTGCTTTGGCAGTATGGGGCAGTCATAATAAGCACATAAAAGCAGATTATTTTTTAGAAAGACCAGCTGACTTGTTATCTGCTATCACTCCAGAAAAATTGTATTGGCGATGAAAGACCGGACGAAAATGACTAAAAGAAAGTTTGATTTTGCAACATGAACCAGAACTTTTGGGTGAAATGAAATTGGAGCTTGAAGAGAGAAAGGAGACAGGTATGCGGTTAGCGTTAGTTCAAATGCCGAATTACGGCAGTAAGGATGAAAATTTACATAAAAGTTTGCAGGCAATTGAGACTGCGTCAAAGCAAGGGGCAGACCTTGTACTGTTTCCAGAAGTACAGCTGACAGAATTTTTTCCACCGTATCCAGGTCAGGATGCTCATAAGTATGCAGTAACAATTGAGGGAGAGACTGTTAAAAAATTTTGCGACATATGCAGGAACAATAAGATTTCGGCAGTACCTAATCTATATCTTCTTGAAAATGACAGGACATATGATGCAAGTATATTCATTGATAAAAATGGCGAAGTAAAAGGCACGCAGAAAATGGTGCATATAGCACAGGCAGAGCAATTTTACGAGCAGGATTATTATACGCCGTCTGATGAGGGCTTCAAGGTTTTCGATACGGAATTTGGAAAAATAGGTATTGTCGTATGCTTTGACAGACACTATCCTGAGAGTATACGGACAGAAGTGCTGCGTGGAGCAGATTTGATTCTGATACCGACCGTTAATACAAAAGCAGAGCCATCGCTGATGTTTGAGTGGGAACTTCGAGTACAGGCATTTCAAAACAGTGTTATATTGGCAATGTGTAATCGTGTTGGCACAGAAGGAAATATGTGTTTTTCGGGAGAATCCATAGTCGTAGATGCAAAGGGAGATATTCTTGCAAAAGCAGACGATACGGAACAGATTTTATATGTGGACATAGATATGCAGGAATCCTTAAAAATAAGAGATGCAAAACCGTATACACAGCTTAGAAGACCGGATTTTTATTTATAAGAGCCTTTTATGAGGATGAACAGTTCTGCGGAGTTTTGTATACGGTTGAAGATAATAAATATATCTTTGTGCTCTATCTGGCAGTAAACGACTAGATCAATATTATTCCGATTCTGTCTGGAAAGGAAGTGGGGGAAAATGACACAAATCTCACAGTATGAGCTTGTGCTTCATAAGGACGATAACTGGAAGATTGTAGAATAAATATTACAGCAGAATAGTATGGTAATTGTTTATCCAATCTATACTATTCTGCTTACAATTAGATTGACAGAATAAGAATCCCTCTCATATAATTGGTTGCAATGGTATTGAGAAAATACAACCTTAAATGTATAATGGGAAAGTAGCATTGCAGGAATGAGGTAGGCTAATGAATAAAATATTGATTATTGAAGATGATTTAGAAATAAATGCGTTATTGGCTGATTTTCTAAAAGAAAAAGGATATGCTGTGCATTGCCAATATGATGGACTTCATGTTCTGGATTTTTTAAATAAAGAAAAAATTGATTTGATTATACTTGATATTATGCTTCCTTATCGGAGTGGTGATATTATTTTATCTGATATACGCAAGCAATTTACGATACCTGTTATTATTATTTCAGCGAAAGAAACTACACAAAATAAAATCGATTTGCTTCGTCTGGGAGCAGACGATTATATCACAAAACCTTTTGATATGGAAGAAGTGCTTGCCAGAATTGAAAGTAATCTGCGAAGAGTACAATTTCAAAATAGCCAGACAGAATGTTTGCAATATAACAATCTGACTTTAGACCTAGAGAAAAATACAGCATTTTTGAATGGAATAGAATTATCCTTAACCGCTAAAGAATTTGGCATTTTAGAATTGTTGATGAAATATCCAGATAAAGTATTTTCAAAATCGAATCTTTTTCAAAGTGTTTGGGATACAGAATATATTGCTGAAGATAATACACTTAATGTTCATATCAGTAATTTACGCAATAAATTAAAAGCGATATGCTCTGATACAGAATTTATTGATACTGTTTGGGGCATTGGCTACCGCCTACATAAAGCTAAGGATTAGACGTTCCTTAGCTTTATTATTTTTTTAACTTTTCTCATTACGATTTAAGAAATTCTTTAAAATTGCCCGTTATACTGGTTTAAGTAAAGGAGGTTTGGGATATGAGTTCAATTATTTTAGAAGCGAAGTCTTTAACCAAAGAATATAAACAAACATTAGCATTAGACCACATAAATTTACAAATAAAAAAAGGAAAAATTTATGGATTTATTGGTCAAAACGGAGCAGGTAAGACTACTTTTTTAAGATTAGTCACAGGGCTTGCGTTTCCAACAAGTGGTACACTTTCTTTATGGGGAAATTCTGGAACAGAAGAATTGCAGAAACAGCGTAAACGAATTGGAAGTATGATTGAAACGCCTGCTCTATTCCCGTCAATGACTGCCTATCAAAATATGGAAGTACAGCGTATTCAACGAGGCATACCAGATAAATCAGTTATTAAAAGGACATTAGATATGGTTGGATTGCAAGATACAGGTAAAAAGAGTGTCCGCAATTTTTCATTAGGTATGCGTCAACGATTGGGGATAGCGCTTGCACTTTTAAATACACCAGAACTATTGATTTTAGACGAGCCTATCAATGGTCTTGACCCTGCTGGAATTGTAGAAATCAGAAATTTATTAAAAATTTTGAATAAAGAATATGGTATGACCATTTTGGTTTCAAGCCATATCTTAGAAGAATTGTATCAAACAGCATCAGAATTTATTCTGATTGACCATGGGAAAATTATAGAAGAGATTTCTGATTATGAATTAAATGAACGGTGTAAACGACATATAGCAATTAAAACAACAGATGTTCAGAAAACAGTTCTGGTTTTGGAAGAGAATCTTCATACAGATAACTTTAAACTAATGCCAGATGGCATAATTCGTTTGTATGATTATTTGAATGATTTAGAGACAGTTGCGTCTGCTTTGGCAGAATCGCACATTCTTGTAACAGGACTTTCTGTATCTGGCGATACTTTGGAGGACTATTTTTTGAGCAAAATAGGAGGAACAAAAGATGTCAAATCTCCTAAAAACTGAGTTATATAAGTTGTTTCACAGTTGGTATTTTTGGGGAATTGGAATATTCAATCTCCTTTTAAGTAGCATATTGCTGTTAGATAGTAAAGAACGATCTTCAAACTTAATTATGGCATCATTGTACAATATTCCGTTACTCTATTTTTTGATTATAGTGTTTATAGCATTGTTCATTGGAAGTGATTTTAGTGGAAGAACTTTAAATACTTATATTACTGCCGGACATAAAAGAAGTTCTATATTTAGAGTAAAGTTAATTGTATCTCAAATAGGTTGTATTATCATTCTGGTATTTCCATTATTTGTACATGGAATTATTAGTCAATTTTATATTGAAGAAAAACTTTTTTGGAATGATAGCACATATACTATGGTTTTACTAACTCTGTTTGCCATGATAACACTATGTGCATTACCGATGTTTTTTGCTTTTATTTTTCGTGATATGGGGAAAACACTGACAGTTTCAATAGTTTTATTTTTTGTTCTGATTTTTTTGCTGAACAGTGAATCTGCACAAATAATCAGCAGAATAATACCAATGGGACAACTTAGGTTAATTTCATTGCAAAAGGTCTATTCGACAAACTTTTGCTTGTTTGTAGATTTTTTATGGAATTTTATTTTATATTTCATTGCAGGTAGTGCTTTTTTACATACAGACTTGAAATAACCGGAGGTGTTTTTTATGGATAAATTATTAAAACTGGAAAAATATCAGTTGTTACATAATTCTATTTACTGGTGTGGTATGATTGGAATATTTATTTTAGGATTTTTTACAGCAGATACTTATGTTACAGAGGTCATGGGACCGACAGAGGAAATTGCTTCTTCTCTTGCTGATATTTTTAATGGAATGGTGTATGATTCTACGTTTCTTCTTATCATCATATCAGCTATACTTGCATTGATTTTAGGACAGGAATTTTCTAAGAGAACAATAAACTTAGAGGTCAGTGCTGGACATTCCAGAAAACAAATTTTTACAAGTAAAATAATATCGTATTTAATTGCTTTTAATCTTATGGCTCTTGTCTATCCAGTTTCAGGGTGCATAAGGGAATTTGGACGCTTTGGTGTTGCAGACGTGGGAATGTTTTTTTACAATATTATAAAAGCAATCATTTATTCTTGTCTGCTTAATAGTGCGATATTTCTAATTGCAATACTTATTTGTTGCTATTTACAGGATGCTGTAAAAGCAACTTCGGTTACAGCAATTATTATTTTTGGTCTTAGCTTATATCTTGGCTATGGAATGATGTTGAGATTACCAGTCGGTTTTTTACCTACTTATCAAATCAGAATCGTTGTCAGCATGAAAACCTTTTTTCAACCGATAGCTATTTTAGTAGGATGTATATGGTCTGGTATATTGGTATTGCTTTCGTGGATAAAATTTTGTAAATGTGATTTTAAATAGGTGGAGAAAATGTCTAACATAGAATGGATTTTAATTATCATAACAATATTTTTAGTAATACTGCTATTTCGATATATTCAATTAAAAAAACAAATCCGTAATCTTGCGGATCAAGTTAATGAATTGAATTCTGGAAATTCACAGCAGATGTTAGACATTTCGTTGATTGATAAAGATTTAGAAAGGCTGGCTGGTATATTGAATCAATATAATATCAGACAACGACAGGCTGTGGCAGGCGTATTACGCAATGAAGAGTATTTAAAAGAATCTGTTGCTAATATATCACATGATTTGCGTACACCTCTTACAGTCATTCTTGGTCATTTACAATTATTGCAAAAAGAAAATTTGGAATCCAGTCAAGCACAGCGTGTAAAAGTGATTTTTAGCAAAGCCGAAAAAATGAAAGAATTGGTAGAAACATTCTATGACCTTTCTATTTTGGAGGAACAGCAGACAGTTCCAGAAAAAGAAAAGGTTAATATATCTAATATGTTAATAAATTTAATTACGGAAAATGCCGTTGCATTAGAAAAGGAGAATATTTTACCCGAAATAAACCTCCCAGATTATTCAATATACGTATATTCTGATAAAAATATGGTAGAACGAATTTTACAAAATCTGTTGACAAATGCAATTAAGTATTCTGTTGGAACGATAAAAATAACACTTATGGAGAAAGAAAATAATAATATTATATTTACCATTGAAAATCCAATGAGTGACAGTTCAGAAATTGATTGCAATCGACTTTTTGACCGTTTTTATACAGGCGATAAATCAAGACATAATGGAAGTACAGGATTGGGACTTGCGGTAGTAAAAACACTTGTTGCCATTCTTGGCGGAAATATTGTTGCAAAAGTACATGCCAATAGCCTTATTATTACTCTTGAATTATAAAGTATTGAAGATATATTCGTATGATAATTCATTGAAGAGTGGACATCAAAATGTAAAGTCAATAGTTTGTAAAGTCCAGTTACAAACTATTGGCTTTTTTCATTACTGTGTAACAAATAAATTTACGGTAAAGAAATAAGGATAGTCGGCTCTTATTCGTTACCTGCGGAGCAGATCAACAAATAAGTGTTGAAGAATTTGTATAGAAAAACAGAGAAAATAAGAAGCAAATTACTTCTTATTCCCTCTGCTGTTCAAGATACCATCAATCGTACCTTGAATGATTTTTAATTCGTTATCACTCAATAAATCAAGTGACGAATCTATCTGACGGCGGGCTGTATTTTTTTCAACATTCTTCGCTGGATAGAAATACTCGTCAACAGATATATTGAACATGGTAACTAAATCATGGAATAACTGAAAGCTAGGGTGTTTCCCGATATCAATGCTCAGAATCATGTTAGGAACTGGTGTAAGGTGCGGAGAACTGATTGGATTGACTTGGGAAGATGTAGATGTCAGAACAAAAGCGGTAAGTATTGACCATCAGTTGATTTATAAAGATTTAGGAGATGGCTATAAATTCCATATTTCCACGCCAAAGACGGATTCTGGAATCCGAACTATCCCTATGACATCAGATGTACAAAGAGCATTTGAAGAACAAAAGAAATTGAACTTTATGCTTCAAAAAGGAAAAGATGTTGAGATAGACGGTTATAAAGGATTCATTTTCATGGCAAATCCCGTAAAATCAAGGTTTGCAAAAAAATCTCAAAAAATTAGCACTCACCTCTTGACTTGGCTAAAAACTGCGTGCTATATAATAAGTAGAACAAAGGAAGACAGAGAAAAAGAAAAGAAATGAACTTCTGAATCCTCCGAATGTTCTGACAACAACTGCGAAAGCAGCTTATATAAATTGTGAGATCTTCTCACAAAAGGCAACAAAGTTAGTTAGCATTGAAAGGAGAAATGACTTATGATGATGCCTAGTATTTTTGGAGAAAACTTATTTGATGATGATTGGATGAACTTCCCGTTTGAGCAGGACTTCTGGGGAAAGAAGAATCCGTTATACGGTAAACACGCTAAGAACATGATGAAGACAGATATCCGTGAGCATGACGCAGGATATGAAGTAGACATTGATCTTCCGGGATTCAAGAAAGATGAAATCAGCATAGAGCTTGAGAATGGTTATCTGACTGTATCAGCCGCTAAGGGTCTTGATAAGGATGAGGAAGACAAGAAAGGTAAATACATCCGTAAGGAGCGTTATGCCGGAGCAATGCAGAGAAGCTTCTATGTAGGTGAGAACCTTACACAGGAAGATATCAAAGCAAAATATGAGAATGGTATTCTGAGACTGTCAGTGCCGAAGAAAGAGGCAAAACCAGTTGAGACAAAGAAAACAATCGCAATTGAAGGATGATTTGAACACTGATGTGAGTCAGGTGTCAAATGTCGGAGGGGCTTATGTAAGCCCCTTCTTTTTGTGCGTAAATCCAGCAAGTTACATGATACATGCATAAAACATAAATTTTTTAGCACGAAAACGTTCATAAATTCGGTCGTAAATATTTACGATTGTTTTTATGGACGTTTTTGTATATAATAAAATCAATAGGATTGGAAAGGATGTGGGTGATATGCGTGAAACACGAACATTAGAATTCAAGGAAACGATTACAAATACTTTTTTGAAAACAGTAAGTGCCTTTTCGAATTATGATGGAGGAACCATTGTCTTTGGGATTGATGATGATGGAAAGATCAAAGGGTTGGCAGATGCTAAGCAATCGTGTCTGGATATTGAAAATAAAATAAACGACAGCATTTCTCCACAACCGAATTATACACTTGAGATACAGAATAATGATCAGACAATAAAACTTACTGTAAAAAGTGGACTTCAAAAGCCGTATTTATACAAATCAAAGGCATACAAACGAAATGATACAGCAACGATAGAAGTCGATACACTAGAATTTTCAAGACTTATTTTAGAAGGTCAAAATATCAGATTTGAAGAACTGCCATGTAAAGACCAGGAGTTATTTTTTGAAGTGTTGCATCGCAAATTATCAGAATGCATTCAGATTGAAAATTTTAGCAAGGATACACTGAAAACACTAAATTTATATGATAACGACAATGGTTATAATAATGCAGCAGGGCTTTTAGCAGATAAAAATCATTTTCCGGGAATTGATATGGTGAAATTCGGTGAAAATATCAGTATCATTCAAAAAAGATCAACATTTGAAAATATATCTGTATTAGAAGAATATGATAAGTCCGTCGATATATTTAGAGATTATTATCAATATGAAGTGATACAGGGGATTGAAAGGAAAAAGGTCGAGAAGATTCCGGAAGCTGCATTTAGAGAGGCGATTGCGAATGCATTGATCCACCGGGCATGGGATGTTGAAGCGCAGATCAGAGTATTGATGTTTGATGATAGAATTGAAGTTATTTCTCCTGGTGGTTTGCCATCGGGAATAACAAGGGAAGAATATTTGTCCGGTAAACTTTCTGTTTTAAGAAATCGGAATCTTGCCAATGTATTTTATCGTTTAGGTTTTGTTGAGATATTCGGAACAGGAATCACACGAATAAAGCAACTGTATGAAGAAGGATTGATGAAACCGGAATTTGAAGTATCAGAGAATACGATTAAGATTGTACTTCCGTTATTTGAAAGGAACATGAATCTTTCAGAGGATGAAAAGATGATTTATCGACTTCTTAGCAGAACAATGTTGAAACCAGTGAGTGAAATCGTACCATATGTACCATTTGGTAAATCAAAGGTAACAAAGTTATTGAAAGAGATGGAACAAAAAGGTGTTATAGATATTCATGGAAAAGGTAGAGGTACGAAATATATAATAAGATAAATATGAATCATAAACGCACAAAAAATCAGCCGTAAATATTTACGACTGATTTTTTAACCATTTATAATTCATTTGCAATTTATTCCGTTTCAGCTTTGATTCCCTGCTCGAAGATTTCAACAGCTTTTTTATTCGGTTCAGTAGTAAGTTTTGCCACAATAACAGCAATCAGAAGACTTGCAAAGAATCCAGGGACAATCTCGAAGATACCTGTAGCAGCCATCCAAGATCTACAACGAATCCGGAGATTACATCTTGCATTTGCTTATAAAAACAGGATTGGCATTAAGTATATGAGTTTCACAGAAGAAGATGTGTTAGGAAGTAAAAGAGAAACGGCAGGGTTCTATAATCCTACTTCAGCACAGATTAAGTAGGAGCAGGGTATGATTGTCGATAATATAAAAAATATAAGTATGTATGAAACTGTTTTGCCGGGAATTTCCGATGCATTTCAGCAGATTCAGAGAATTGAGATACTGGAGAACAGAAGATATGACTTGAAAAATGGATATTTTACTGTTCAAACTGGAATGTGCCTATTACTTCTTTCTTTTTTTACTCATTTCATGACTAGTTATTACTGGAATAAATGTAAAGTCAGTAACATCGTTCCAGTTTGAAGCCCACTCGTGCAACAATTCTACACTTTCAGCTTCATTGATTTGATAACAGGTATTACCATCTTCCGTAACCCAACTATTGACATAACTTATATCTTTTGGCATCATTCGTTCTTTTTCCATTGTTTCTTAGGCTCATATTTTCCACATCCATCACAAGTCCGTGGCCAGTTGATTTACCATTCAAAATATTCATCTCTGGTTATTTTGCCGGATTTCAGTTCATCCATCCGAACCACCCATTCTTTCAGAAAATCATTCAGAACCCCATAATCAAATCACATACAGACAGGAACATGGCTCGTAGCATTCACACAATCTTCACAAAATAATTAGCACTCACTTGGATGAACTTCCCGTTTGAGCAGGACTTCTGGGGAAAGAAGAATCCGTTATACGGTAAACACGCGAAGAACATGATGAAGACAGATATCCGTGAACATGATGCAGGATATGAAGTAGATATTGATCTTCCGGGATTCAAGAAAGATGAGATCAGTATCGAACTTGAGAATGGTTATCTGACCGTATCAGCTGCTAAGGGGCTTGACAAGGATGAGGAAGACAAGAAAGGTAAATACATCCGTAAGGAGCGTTATGTAGGAGCAATGCAGAGAAGCTTCTATGTAGGTGAGAACCTTACACAGGAAGATATCAAAGCAAAATATGAGCGTGGTATTCTGAGGCTGTCAGTGCCGAAGAAAGAGGCAAAACCAGTTGAGACAAAGAAAACAATCGCAATTGAAGGATGATTTGAACACTGATGTGAGTCAGGTGTCAAATGTCGGAGGGGCTTATGTAAGCCCCTTCTTTTTGTACGTTTTTCTATGTTTTATAAATAGTGAAAGTTTACAAAAATGAGTAATTGAAATTGTGCAAAACACACAAAAGAAACATTCTTACCATGGAAAAACAAGATAAAATAACGGAAAAGTCAAAACATAAACCGAGAAACTACAAGAATTATAAAGTGCAAAATGATAATATTAAAACATGAAATAAAAGAGCCGGCTTAATAAAAACAAAGGAGAATAATATGAAATCTATTGATGTGTTTTGCCATTTGATGCCACAAAAATATGCTGAAAAGGCAATGGAGGAATCACCAAATCAGTCTCATATGTTTGTTCGTGCATTAAAAATGCAGGCAATGTCAGATATGGAATATCGAAAAAAAGTAATGAAGGAATTTCCTGGGTATAAACAGATTCCAAACATTGTATCACCTCCGGTAGAAGCATTTGCAGGACCGAATAAATCACCAAAGCTGGCAGCACTTGGTAATGATGAAATTAAAAAGATAGTAGATGCAGAGCCGGAATTCTATGAAGGATTTATTGCCGGCATTCCATTTAACAATGTTCCGGCATCGGTGGAAGAAATTAAAAGATGTAAAGATATGGGAGCTAAAGGAATCCAGATTTATTCACATATGAATGGAGAAGCAATCGATCAGGAAAAATTCTGGCCGGTTTATGAAATGTGTGAGAAGTTGGAACTTCCAATTCTGATTCATCCGGTTGGTGGACAGATGGTTCCGGAATTCCCGACAGAGGAACGTTCAAAATATGAATTGTGGTTTACAATTGGATGGCCATATCAGACAACAGTTGCAATGGCAAGACTTGCATTTTCCGGAATATTTGAAGATTTTCCTGAGTTGAAGATTGTAACACATCATGTAGGAGCAATGATTCCAATGTTGGAGGGAAGAATTGAAAATGGATTAAAAATGTATGGTGGGAGAACAGCTCCGGAACTGAAAGAAGAACTGACTTCTACGAAGATGAAAGGAAATCCAATTGATACATTCCGAAAATTTTATGCAGATACAGCATCTTTTGGTTCAGCAGCTGCAATTCGTTGCGGGTTAGAATTTTTTGGAAAAGATCACCTCCTTTTTGCATCTGACATGCCTTTTGATCCGGAAGGAGGATCTGGCTATATTGATCGAACTTTAAATTGTATTGAACAACTGAATCTGGACGCAGATGTTAAAGAAGCAATTTTAAGCAAAAACGCAGAGCGTATTTTTCAGCTGTAAAGGGGGAGGAGAATGAGTTACTTAATTACGATATGTACAAATCAATTTTTCTTGATGTTTTTAACAGTTGCGTGTGGGCTTATAATTGGAAAAATAAAAATAGGAAATTTTTCTTTGGGAGTATCAGGAGGTATCTTCAGCGGAATTATTATTGGATATTTCGTGACAAGATGGGCGCAGGGAATACAAGAGGGTGAAGCTGCATATCAGACAGCTGCTGGTATTCTTAAAAATGGTGTGGTTACTAACATATTTTTTATATTTTTCCTACTTTTGTTTCTACTTTCTATTGGCTTAAAGGTAGGAGGCAGCATTGGAGCAATATTTAAAAAGTATGGATTTAAGTTTGTTGTAATTGGTGTGTCTATTCCACTGGTATCTATGTTGATGGCAGTTGCATTACAGTTTGTAGTACTTGAAAATAATGGCGTGACAGTGCATGAAACCGTGGGTATGTTTGCAGGTGCTATGACATCAACTCCAGGTTATGGAACAGCACTGGATGCATCTGATGCGATTGATTATAAAATAATGTATAATGAAGGCGAGAATGAGCAAAAAGAAGAAATGCTTAATGTTATTGATTCTTCAGGAGAACTTACAGTAGAAAATACAGCAGAACTAAGTACAGAACAGGCTAATACATATAAAGAAGCAATGGCTTCCAAGGTGAGCCTGGGCTATACAGTGGCCTTTCCTATGGGTGTGTTGGTGATTGTAATTCTAATTTCTCTGTTGCCGAGAATTTTCCGGATTGATGTAGAAAAGGAAAAGGCAGAATATGAGAAGGAAATGAAGCAGATTGAAGATAAAAATGAAAAGGAAAAGATTCAACCTTTGAATTTCATGACAATGGCTGTCGCCGCAGTTGTTGGAATTATGATTGGAAATATTAATATTCCATTGGGGAATCTAGGAACATTTTCACTTGGAACCGCCGGAGGTGTTCTGTTGGCAGCACTGATCTTAAGCTATATTGGAAAAATCGGACCGTTGAACTTTAGAATGGATCCGAAAGGATTGGGATATCTTTACCAGATGGGCTTAACATTTTTTATGGCAGTTGTTGGACTGAGATATGGATATGATGTGGTGAGTTCTTTGACAGGTTCAGGACTTATCCTTGCCTTATCGGCTGCTGCTGTGGAAGCAGTTGCGGTTATTGTAAGTTTCCTTATCGGTCATAAATTATTTAAATTGAACTGGATTATTTTGAGTGGAGCAATTGCTGGCGGTTGTACTTCAGCACCAGGATTAGGCGCTGCAATCAGTTCGACTGGTTCAGAAGAGCCAACAGCAGGTTATGGCGCAGCACAGCCTTTTGCGATTCTTGCAAATGTGTTGCTGGCTACTTTGTTTTTTGCATTTCTTCTCTAAATATATATTATTCGAATTGCAAAGGAGAAAGAGAAAATGGAAGATTTCTGGATGGCACATAGATATTGTGATAAAAATTTTACATTGGAGTCACATTATGAAAATGTATATCAGATCATAGTTGTTTTGCATGGAAAGATAAGATATCAGGTAGGAAAAAAAGAATATATAGTATCAAGAGGCGGAATTATAGTGCTGAATACACTGGAAAGCCACACACTGGAAGTCCTAGAGTATCCGTATGAACGATATTTGATTCAGGTCCGTCCGGATTTCTTCCAAAATGAAGTGAAGTTCCCTGAAATTATTGCAATTTTTATGAAAAGATCGGAAGACTTTTCACACCTGCTTATGGTATCAGAGCCGGTTTGGAATTATATATATGACCTTCTGAAAGAGATGGAGCAGGAGTATAAAGGAAGAAAAAAATATTGGGAGATTTTTGTTGGTGCTGATTTAAGAAGAATGTTTATCATTCTTTTCAGAGAATGTGAAACGGTATTGGCGTCAATTAAAACAGGAAGAGGTGCTTCTGTTGCATATAATGTAATGAACTATTTGAATCATCATTATATGCAGCAGTTGACATTGGATGATATCGCAGAATCCATGTTTTTAAATAAAGATTACATTTCTCATCTTTTTAAGAAAGAAACAGGATACAGCCTGATGGGATACGTTATCTTATTGAGAATCAATCATGCAAAATTATTACTTACAGAAACTGAAAAAAGTATTACAGATATTGCTTCGGAATGCGGATACACAGACTTTGCGTATTTCTCAAAACAATTTAAGCAGCTGGCAGGTGTAAATCCAAGTGCATTCCGTAAGGAAAACAAAAAGAAGTAGGAGGTTAAGCATTTATGTTACATGAACGCTTTCATTATAAAACACTAGAGGAATTGCAGCAAAAAGCAGAAGAGTTAAAGCTTCATCTGCCATTTGCCAAGAATACTAAAATTCTGTCACAGCCACTTTCCTTTGGAGGGGTGACAGTTCAAAATCGCATGGGAATTGCTCCAATGGAAGGAGCCGATTCCTTACCGGACGGTTCACCTTCTGAATATACACTGAGAAGATATGTAAACGAAGCAATCGGTGGAAGTGCAGTTATCTGGTTTGAAGCAATTTCTATTGTTGAGGAAGGCAGGTCTTCTCGTACACAGCTTCTTCTGACAAAAGAAAATCTGGAAAACTATAAAAGATTTACAGCTGCCATTAAAGAAGCCGGAAGAAAGGCAAATGGTTTTGAACCTTATCTGATCATGCAAGCAAATCACAGTGGAAGATATTCTAATCCAGATAACAGTCCGGCACCTATGATTGCATATAGACATCCAGAACTTGAAAAATATAGAGTTGCGGACGATTCTTGTATTGTGACAGATGATTATCTAAAAAGTTTGGAAGAAAAGTTTGGTGAAGCTTCCAAGCTTGCAAAAGAGGCTGGATTTGATGCCGTGGATATTAAATCATGTCATGGTTATTTACTTGCAGAATTGAGTTCTGCTTATACAAGACCAGGAATGTATGGTGGTACTTACGAAAACAGAACACGACTCCTTAAAAATGCTATTCGAGCTGCGAAGGTGTATGAAGATGATAAATTCATGGTTACATCAAGACTCGGAATTTATGACGGATATGCTTATCCATATGGATTTGGAGTAAATGAAAAGGATGGTCTGAAACCGGATTATGCAGAATCAATCCGTCTGGTAAAAGAGATGAAAGAAGAATTAGGATTAACCATGGTTGATCTGACAATGGGCAATCCATATGCTACTACGCATGTGACAAGACCTTATGATATGGGGAAATATGTTCCAGATGAACATCCGCTTATCGGAATAGACAGAATGATCAATGGAATTGGCACAGTAAAGAGAGCAGTTGAAGACATGGTTATTTATGCATCGGCACCTACATACCTCAGAGCATATGCAGATCTTTTTACAGCGGGCGCAATAGAAGAAGGACTTTGTGATGGAATGCTTTTTGGAAGAATGGCATTTGCCGATCCGGATTTCGCGAACGAAATTATAAACGAGGGAAGAATTAATCCAAAGCGTGTATGCATGACTTGTGGAAAATGCGGGGATCTGATTCGTGCGCATAAACCTACAGGATGTGTGATTCGTGATCCGAAAACATTTCTTGGTTTTTATAAAGAATTTGCGGCAACAAAAGATTCATTACCTGAGAATTTTAGGGGATAGAAGGAGCGGTATATGAAAAAAACAGCGATTGTTACAGGATCTAGCAGAGGAATAGGATTTGGCGTACTTAAAAGACTTGGAAGAGATGGATTTCAAGTTGTAATGGTTGCAACCGGAAGTCAGGAAAAAAACCAGAAAGCACTTGATGAGCTGAAAGAAGAAGGGATTGAGTGCATTTATATTCAGGCAAATATCGGTAATCACGATGATAGATTAAAAATCGTGGAAGAGACAGTAAAAGCATATGGAAATATAGATGTTCTTGTGAATAATGCAGGCGTTGCTCCTACGATCCGAGCAGATCTTCTTGACATGACAGAAGAAAGCTTTGAGAGAGTGATATCTATCAATACAGAAGGAAATATGTTTCTTACGCAGGCAGTTGCCAAACAAATGCTGAAACAGCCAATGAGTGGAAGAAAAAGAGGAACAATCATTAATATTTCATCTTGTTCTTCAGAAGTTTCCAGTATTAGCAGAGGAGAATATTGTGTCTCTAAAGCAGGTGTATCTATGTTGACAAAACTATTCGCAGACCGTCTTGCGGGAGAAGGCATTATTGTAAATGAGATTCGACCTGGTGTGATTGCAACAGATATGACAAATGCAGTGCAGGAAAAATATGATCATTTGATCGAAGATGGTGTGTTTCCAATTGCAAGATGGGGTACACCAGAGGATATTGCAGGTGCAGTGTCTGCTTTTGCAGGGGATGATTTTCTTTATACTACAGGAAATTATATAGATGTTGATGGTGGATTTCATATCAAGCGTTTATAGAGGAGAAGTAATGGAAATAGATAGAATGCAGGAGCTGAAGATTAAAAATATAGTAATCGGAAGTGGTGCGGCAGGATTTGCGGCAGCGGCTAGGCTCAACCAATTTGGAGCAGAAGAAGTGTCGTTATTTACGGAAAATATTATGGCTGGAACGTCAAGAAATACTGGTTCAGATAAACAGACATATTATAAGCTTTCTCTTGCAGGAAACGACGATGACAGTGTGAGAAAACTGGCAGAAGATTTGTTCGCGGGTCAATGTGTAGACGGTGATATTGCATTGTGTGAAGCAGCATTATCAGCGAGAGGATTTTATTATCTGACAGAACTGGGAGTTCCATTTCCGTGTAATGACTATCAGGAATTTATCGGTTATAAGACAGATCATGACAGAGGACGACGCGCAACAAGTGCAGGTCCATATACTTCCAAAATTATGACAGAATGTCTGGAAAGAGAAGTGAGAAGCAGAGAAATTCCAATCTATAATGGATATCAGGCTGTAAAAATTCTTGTATCAGAGAATCAGGTTTGTGGAGTGCTTTTCTTATGCTTAAAAGGAAACTGTTCAGAATTTGTTCTGGTCTGGTGTGAAAATATTATTCTCGCTACCGGAGGACCAGCAGGAATGTACCGTGACAGTGTTTACCCATGTTCACAAAAAGGAAGCAGTGGAATTGCATTTGAGGCAGGTGTAAAGGGAAAAAATCTGACAGAGTGGCAGTTTGGTATGGCTTCATTGAAACCAAGATGGAATGTCAGTGGAACTTATATGCAAGTACTTCCCCGGTTCGTTTCAACAGACAGGAATGGACAGGATGAAAAAGAATTTTTAAGAGAATATTTTGGAGATACAGGGAAAATGCTTTCTATGATATTCCTCAAAGGATATCAGTGGCCATTTGATACGAATAAGATTTTCGGTGGATCATCTATCATTGATCTTCTGATTTACCGAGAAACAATTCTCAGAGGAAGACGTGTGTTTTTGGATTACAGAAATAACCCAGGAATGCAGGAAGTTAATTATGAAGCACTTGATTTGGAAGCAAGAGAGTATTTGGAAAAAGCCGGAGCATGCTTTGGAAAGCCAATCGATCGTCTAAAACATATGAATGAGCCTGCAATAAAGTTTTACCAGGATCGTGGCGTAGATCTTTATCAGGATATGCTTGAAATTGCCATTTGTGCGCAGCACAACAATGGAGGAATTTCGACAGATGCAGACTGGAAGACAGATATAAGAGGATTGTTTGCAGTTGGAGAGGTGTGTGGAAGTCACGGAGTGACAAGACCAGGAGGGACCGCTTTAAATGCAGGACAGGTTGGTGCTGTTCGTGCAGCTGATTATATTGCACACTTTGCAGAAGAAACAAAGATAACAGATACGATGAAGGCAGATTGTGTTACACAGGCCAAGAATTGTATGGAACTATGTCATCAGTGCTGTGGGACAGAAGAATTAGGGGACATATGGAAAAGAGCATCAGCTAGAATGAGTCAGTGCGCAGGTATGATCCGTAATGAATCAGGATTGGAAAAAGGATTGTTTGAAACAGAAACAGAACTGAAGAATCTTACGTTGAATGCAAAAAAGTTAACTTCAGGAGAGTTTTCATTCTTTTATCATCTTCGGGATATGTTGATTTCTCAAATGGTTTATCAATATGCGATGCTTGATTATGTTAAGCATGGAGGACAAAGCAGAGGATCTGCACTTTATACGGATTATACGGGAACAATGCCAGAAGGAGAACTCCCGGATATTTATACATGTAAGTTGGATAGAGGACTTCATGGACATGAAATACAGGAAATAATCTTAAAAAATGGACACTGCAGTTCTAGATGGAGAGAAGTTAGAGCAATACCGGAATCAGATGATTTTTTTGAAAATCAATGGAGAAGATATAGAGAAAAGTATCGGATTCAGTAATGTGAGAGTTTAAGAACGTTTTTGCAAATAAGTAAATGAATTATAAATGC
>ERZ870052.386-NODE-386-length-17518-cov-4.051087_pt1 | contig 17518 bp, 14 predicted proteins | sample MGYA00520889_ERZ870052 | MGnify/ENA primary metagenome ERZ870052 (study PRJEB32232, sample SAMN07284988) | human gut metagenome | biome: human-associated habitat; material: feces | host: Homo sapiens | place: Tanzania | collected 2014-08-14 ...
TACAGATCAAGACAAACCGGCCGGGTGGACCCCAAACCACCACAAAGGTGCCTGTCCCCTTTGTGGTGGTTTTGGGCAGTCGGCATAGAAAAAGTCCCCGCCGGGCGTGTGCTCGACGGGGACTTTGCCGTTTGATGGCTAGCGCTGCAGGTGATTACTCGCCCAGCAGGCTCTTGGTGATGGAAGCGGCGGCCTTCTTGCCGGCGCCCATCGCCAGAATGACCGTAGCGGCACCGGTGACGATGTCGCCGCCGGCCCAGATGCGGGGATCGGTGGTCTGGCCGGTCTCCTCGTCGGCAACGATGTAGCCCCACTTGTTGAGCTCCATCTTGCCGCCGATCTTGGCAGCGAAGGGGTTGGCGTTGGTGCCGATAGCCGAAATCGCGACGTCGCAGGGGATCTCCTCGATGGCGCCCTCGATGGGCACCGGGCGACGACGGCCGGACTCGTCAGGCTCGCCGAGCTCCATCTTCTGGACCTTGACGGCGCACACGGAGCCGTCCTCGCCAGCGACAAACTCGAGCGGGGAGACGAGCGGCAGAACCTCGACGCCCTCGGCCTTAGCGTGGTGCAGTTCGGCACGACGGCAGGGCATCTCGTCCTCGGTACGACGGTAGGCGATGATGGCGTGCTCGGCGCCCAGACGCTTAGCGGTACGGACGGCGTCCATAGCCACGTTGCCGCCGCCGAAGACGACGACGTTCTTGCCGTGCTTGGTGGGGGTGTCGTACTCGGGGAACTTGTTGGCCTTCATCAGGTTCACGCGGGTGAGGTACTCGTTAGCGAAGAAGACGTTGGGCAGGTTCTCGCCGGGGACGTTGAGGAACTTGGGCAGGCCAGCGCCGGTCGCCACGTAGATGGCGTCGAAGCCCTGCTCGAACAGCTCCTCGGCCGTGGCCATGTTGCCCACGACGGAGTTGTACTCAAACTTGACGCCCATGTCCTCCAGGCCGTCGATCTCGCGCTTGACGACCGCCTTGGGCAGACGGAACTCGGGGATGCCGTAGACCAGCACGCCGCCGCCGGTAAAGAAGGCCTCAAAGACGGTGACGTCGAAGCCGTTACGGGCGAGCTCGCCGGCGCAGGTGATGCCGGACGGGCCGGAGCCGACGACGGCGACCTTCTTGCCGTTCTTGGGGGCCATCTTGGGCGTGGAGGCGAGCTCGGGGCGGTCACCCAGGAAGCGCTCGAGCTGGCCGATGGCCACGGGCTCGGACTTCTTACCACGGATGCACTTGCCCTCGCACTGGTTCTCCTGCGGGCAGACGCGGCCGCAGATGGCGGGAAGCATGGAGTCCTCGCGGATGGTGTCGAGAGCGCCGCCGAAGTCCTTCTCGCGGATCTGCTCGATAAAGCGGGGGATGTTGATGTTGACGGGGCAGCCCTCAACACAGAACGGCTTCTTGCAGTTGAGGCAGCGCTCGGCCTCGGCCAGCGCCATCTCCTCGGTGAAGCCCTTGTCGACGGGGCGGAAGTCGCAGGCGCGCTCGGCAGCCGGCTCCTCGTTATCGGGGGTGCGGGGCGACTTCATATCGGCAACGAAACGACCGTTAACTAGTGGCATGCGCAGCTCTTTTCCTCATAGGCCTTGAGGGACTCGCCCTCTTCGGAACGGTAAGCGGCCTGGCGGGCACGGAGGTCATCCCAGTCGACCAGGGTGGCATCGAAGTCGGGGCCGTCGACGCAAGCGAACTTGGTCACGCCGCCCACCTCGACGCGGCAGCAGCCGCACATGCCGGTGCCGTCAACCATGATGGGGTTGAGCGACGCGGTGATGGGGGTGTCGTACTTCTGGGCGGTGAGGGTCGAGAACTTCATCATCGGAACGGGGCCGACGCAGAAGACCTGGCTCACGGCCTTGTCCTGCAGCAGGCGCTCCAGCGGAGCGGTGACAACGCCCTGCTCGCCGTAGGAACCGTCATCGGTGGTGATGTGGATGTGGTCCTCGTCGAGGAGCTCGCGGAACTGGTCCTCCATGAGCAGGAGGTCCTTGGTGCGGGCGCCCATGATGGCGTGCACCTCGTGGCCGGTCTCGACCAGGTGCTTGGCGACCGGGAAGGCAATTGCCAGGCCGACGCCGCCGCCAATGACGGCGCAGGGGCCCTCGGCCATCTCGGTGGGAACGCCCAGCGGGCCCACGACGTCGCGCAGCGACTCGCCGGCCTCGTAGGTGGACAGCATCTCGGTGGTCTTGCCGATCACCATGAAGATGAACTCGACCCAGCCCTCGTCACCGTTCCAGCCGGCCAGGGTAAACGGGACGCGCTCGCCCGTCTCGTTGGCGCGAACCATGAGGAACTGTCCAGCGTGCGCATGTTTGGCGATTGCAGGCGCCTCGATGCGGAACTTGAACACCTTCTCCGAGAACTGCGTCTTCTCCAGGATCTTATACATAGAACCCCTCTCTTGTTAGGGCTGCCGAACCGTGCCTCCACGGAAATGGACGGTAGCCCGAATAAAACCGTACGCGCACAGGCGTTGTGCAGACATACGGTGCAAATTATACCCTCATGGCAATGCCGTTTACGTGTTTCTTCGGCAGGTGGGAAAACGGTTTATCCCGTCTGGCCTACCAAAAGGGGACAGGTTTATTTTGGTCGGTTTTATCAGGCAAAACGGCAAAGGGGGCCGGTCTCGCGTTGTGATGAGACCGGCTCCCTTTGGGGTGCTATGCGTGTGTGGCGGCGCGGGGTTTATTGCGATGCGGCCGTTGCGGTGTTTCCGCAGATAAAACCTGCCAAAATAAACCTGTCCCTAAATGGTAGGTTTTAGTGCTTGCCGTTGGCGGAGGCGGAGCCGTTGACGTGGTCGCGGGCATAGACCACGCCGTGCACGATCGCCAGGCCGGCAGCGTCGGCGGCGCGGGCACAGGTGTCCTGGAAGTCCTCGGCCTCGCGGGCACGCAGCTGCTTGAGCACGTAGTCGGCAACGGCCATCTTGCCGGGAGGGTTGCCGATGCCGGTGCGGATGCGGCTAAAGTCGCGGCTGCCCATCTTGTCGATGATGGAGCGCAGGCCGTTGTGGCCGGCATGGCCGCCGCCCACCTTAACACGCACATCGCCGGCGGGAATATCGAGCTCATCGTGAATCACGAGCAGCTCTTCGGCCTTGATCTTGTACTCGCGGCAGAGTTTGGAGATGGGGCCGCCCGAGGTGTTCATGTACGACTGCGGCTTGACCAGCACAATCTGGCGCTTGCCGCCCTCCTCCTCGGGGTCGTTGATGTTGATGAGCGCGACCTCGGCGCCGGCCTGGTTTTTCCAGTACGTGACGCCGGCCTGACGGGCCAGCTCGTCGATTGCCTTAAAGCCGGCGTTGTGGCGGGTCTCGGCATATTCCTCGCCCGGGTTGCCAAGCCCGGCAACCATGCGAATCTTAAGCGGCTGTGCAGCTGCCATGTTTGTCCTTTCGTCGATTTGTCGCCTGCTATGGTGAGCGACCCTGTTGTCGCTGTCAAATGGAGGGCGATTGGGGTTATTTGGGGGCGTTTGGACGGCCGTCAAAAGCCGAGGTGGACAGTTAGTTCAGATACGTATAAATCTTGGGCCACAGAATTGCCTAATTCGATGCCGCGGCGCTGATTGGCGCTTCAGTTAGTCCATATGACGCTGTTTTGAAGTCTACCTGGCCTTCAAATAGGGCGAATGGTATAGAAATGACTGCAAATATCCTAATTCAATGCGTCTATTTATACGTATCTGAACTAACTGTCCATCCCTGCTCGACGGCGCACGGGGGATTCGCCGTTTAGACCGGTGCAAGGCCGATTCCGGCCCGCAGAGCGTTGAGCCAAGCGGCCTGACGCTTGCGATAGCCCTTGATACGGTAGCGGAATCGGACTCCCGCGAGTCGATGCATCGTTTGGGCGAAGGCTTCGAGTGCAACAAGGTCTTTCATTTGGTCGCGATTGATAACCAGGACGTGGATGCCCATTGCCTTGAGGCCATTATTTCGATTGCCATCGTGGATGCGAGCGTTTTGAAGCTCATGCCCAATTCCGTTGTATTCGTTGTCGACACCGGCTGCCGGGCAATATAAGTCGCAGATGGCGTAGGGGATGCCCGAGGACATGTTGACCGCAAGGGTGTCGAAGTCGACTCGATAGTTGAGTAGCAGGCCGCCCATGGGCAGGCTGCAACACCCGAATCCGCCAAAGCGCATGGGCGCTCCGAGAACAGCAAACATTAGGGATTCGGCTGGGGATGCAGATCCGGGTCGGGCAAGTTTGACGGCTGTGCGAAACGAGGTATATGAGCTGCTTTTTGCGAACCGTGCGATCGCCTCGAGCTCCTCGATGGTCGTGGCTGGCTCGCATTTGTAGTGCGCCTGTTCGTAGCGGGTTTCATTTTGCTGCTCGGTCACCGACTGGTCGCTCCGGCAATCGAGATCGTTCGCCGCTTCGAAGGTGTCGGCCTTGGGCCAGATGTCGTCATAGGCGATGGGGTAGGTTGCCTCGGGCGGAAGAGAATACGTTCCGAGCAGCTCCATGAGAAGCATTAAGGTTTTGGCAACCGATTCATTTTTGGAACACAGCAGCGCCGTCATGGCAGGGGATGTGGCATAGATGTCAGCCTCGATGTGCATAATCGCCCCTTCGGGAAGCGGGGCAGAGAGAATATGCTGAAGAAGTCGCTTGTCGGGACGTCTGTTGTCTTCGTTTGAAACGAGAAGATCGAGCAGTTCGGAATCGTCTTCATTCCAGGCATCGAGCATCGAAAGCGCGTCAAAGTCTATGGCGTCATTATTGGGGATGCAGCCAGCCAGAGCTTGTGATTGCTGTCCGACGTCGATGGGGTCCCACGGAAGCGCAGAGTAAGCCCGTCGTGCGCGGCGAATCGCGCGGAGGGCGGAGAGATGTGAAATCACGGTCGTCATAACTACAAGGTACTAAGCCGTTGGCGAAACGCGGTCGCCGCGTCGTTCTTTTCGCTCAGTGGGGTGTTGTGTGCCATGAACGGCTGAGTGTTATGAAGTCGGAGGAATTGGTTGAGGGGATTGCGGGAAATCGAGCTCTTCCGCGAGGGTTGACGACAACTGCTGGACAGTTAGTTCAGATACGTATAAGGCATCGCGAATTCGAGACGTTTCTAAGGGCTTCCGAGGATGATTTGAGGGTAAATGTGCAGCGGTAATGCTCGAAAACGATGAGTTTTGGGCGGCATAGCGTCTGCCGGGGAGCTCAGAAAGCTCCGAACGGCTCTTTGGGGCTTTTTAAATAAATACGTATCTGAACTAACTGTCCAGGGCAGGTTGACGAGGAATAGAAAAAGGGTCGGAAGCGTGCTTCCAACCCTTTAAAAACATCGAAGATGATGCGATGCGCAGTAGACTACAGCGCGAAGTCGCCGCCGACGAGCGTGGAGACGGGCTCCTCGTGGTAAACGGCGGAGATGGCCTGAGCGAACTCCTCGGCGACCGAGATGGTCTTGATCTTGCCGCCGACCTCGACGGGGATGGCATCGGTGACGACGCACTCGACGATGGGGGCGTCGTTCAGGCGCTCGATGGCCGGGCCGGAGAAGATGCCGTGGGTGGCGCACACGTAGATGTCGCCGGCGCCCATGGCCTTGAGCTCCTTGACGTTGGCGCACAGGGTGCCAGCGGTGTCGATCATGTCGTCGTTGATGATGCAGGTCTTGCCCTTGATGTCACCGATGATGCCCATGACCTCGGCGGCGTTGTGGCGCGGGCGGCCCTTGTGGGCGATGGCAAGGTCGCAGCCGAGCATGTCGGACAGCTTCTTGGCGGCCTTGGCGCGGCCCACGTCGGGGGAGACGACAACCAAGCTGTCGGTGTCGAAGTGCATGTCGTTGTAGTACTGGCCAAACAGCGGCAGTGCGGACAGGTGGTTAACCGGGATATCGAAGAAGCCCTGGATCTGACCCTGGTGCAGGTCGAGGGTGATGATGCGGTTGACGCCGGCGCGCTCGAGCAGGTTGGCGACGAGGCGGGCGGTGATGGGCTCGCGCGGGCCGGCCTTGCGATCCTGGCGGGCGTAACCGTAGTGGGTGATGACGGCGGTGATGGAGCGAGCGGATGCGCGCTTGGCAGCGTCGGTGGCGATGAGCAGCTCCATGAGCATGTCGTTGACGTTGCCGCCGGCCACGGACTGAATCAGGAAGACGTCGGCGCCGCGGACGGTCTCGTCGTAGCGGGCGTAAATCTCACCGTTGGCGAACTGCTTAAGCGTAAGGCCCGAAAGCTCGACCCCAAGGTACTCAGCAATCTTCTGAGCGAGGGGACGGTTGGAGGAACCGGAATACACGCGGATGGACTTGCGCATATTCTCCGACTTCTCGGGATCATTAATCGGCATTACCCTTCTCCTTTATACATCGAATGCCATATAGATGCCTTGTTGCATTGTAACCGCGCGGCGGGGTTTATCGAGTCTTGATAACGTCTTTACCGTCAACGGACACGAACCGACCACTCATCCGGTCGCGCAGGTCACGATAGAAAAAGGAGCCGCTCCCATGGAACAGCTCCTTTTGTGCTTGGTAAAACGTTATACCTCGTCACCCTCGTGCAGACGGCGACGATAATCGGCGGCCCAGCCCTCAATATTTACCTGACGGGCACGACCCAGGCCAAGGGCGTCGGCCGGGACCGGCTCGGTGATGACGGAGCCGGCGGCCACGAGCGCGCCGTCGCCGATCTGGGCGGGCGCGACCATCATGGTGTCGGAGCCGATGAAGGCGTCGTTGCCGATGACGGTCTTGTGCTTGTGCACGCCATCGTAGTTGCAGGTGATGGAGCCCGCGCCCACGTTGACGCCGGAGCCCATGGTGGTGTCGCCGATGTAGGACAGGTGCGGCACCTTGGAGCCCTCGCCGATCGTGGACTTCTTGATCTCCACGTGCGTGCCGGCCTTGGAACCGTCGAGCATGTGGGTGCCCGGGCGCAGGTAGGCGCGCGGGCCGCAGTCGACGCCGTTCTCGATGACGGCCTCGATGGCGATGGTCTCATCGATGACGCAGCCGCTGCCGACGGTGGTGTCGGTGAGGCGGCTATTGGGGCCGAGCTGGCACTCCTCGCCCACGGTGACGTGGCCGATCAGATGCGTCTGCGGCCACACGATGGTGTCGCGGCCGATGACGGCGTCGGGGCCGATCCAAGCCTGCGTGGGGTCGATGAAGGTGACGCCCTCGGCCATCCAGTGCTCGTTGATGCGGTCGCGCGCGATAGCGGTGAGCTGCGCGAGCTGGATGCGGCTGTTGACGCCCAGACCGTCGCGGTAGTCGTCGCAGTGGAAGATGGAGACCGCCTGGCCGTGGCCTTTGAGGATCTCGAGCATGTCGGGCAGGTAGTACTCGGACTGCGCGTTGTCGTTGCCGATCTCGTTAATGTGGGCAGCGAGCTGCGCGCCGTCGAAGGCGTAGCAGCCGGCGTTACACTCCAGCAGCGTGGCGGCCTGCTCGGGCGTGCAGTCCTTCTGCTCGATGATGCGCTCGATCTGGCCGTCGGCGCCCAACTGAATGCGGCCGTAGCCGAAGGGGTCGGGCGGGGTCATGGTCATGACGGTGCAGGCGAGCTCGCCGGTGGCGACGGTCTGCGCGAACTTGGCGACGGTGTCGGCGGTGATGAGCGGCAGGTCGCCGTTGAGCACGACGACCGGGCCCTCAGCGATGCCGCAAGCCTCGAGCGCGACCTTCACGGCGTGGCCGGTGCCCAGGCGCTCGGTCTGCTCGACGCACTCGACCTTGGTGGCGCTGTTGGCGTAGGCGCCGTCGATGAGGGCGCGCATCTCGTCGGCGTGGCTACCGATGACGACCACGACGCGGCTGCAGCCGGCCTTGATGGTGGCATCGACGATCCACTGGACCATGGGCTTGCCCAGGATCTTGTGCGAAACCTTGCAGTGGTTCGACTTCATGCGGGTGCCCTCGCCGGCGGCGAGGATAATTGCGGTTGCGTCCATGTGATCTCCTGTTACGTTATAGAGACGTGTGTTTGGAAACGATACACGGCGCAATATGATACCGCAGGCATATGATGAGCGCGTAACGTTTGAAGTGCGGCGGCCGAGGTTTGTGGCGCTGGCGTGGCGTTTGTGCTGGTTGCGGGCGGTGTCGGCAGCGCTCCGGTGCTGGCATTTAGGCGAGAGAACGGGGGTGGCCGTGGACAACATGCAAGAGCGATCGGGCGGCGAGCCCGTCGCGGCGTTCTCGATGTCGCATCCGGCGGTGCCGGCACTCTATATGGTGCTGACGCTGGGACTCACTATGTTCTCGATGCAGCCGGTGCTGATCGCGCTGTCGCTCGCGGGCGGGCTGGCGTATGGGTTTGCGACGCGCGGGACTGTCCGTACGTTGGGTGCGCTTCGCTGGCAGCTGCCGGTGATTTTGATCATCGCGCTGGTCAACCCGCTGTTTAGCGCCTCGGGCTCGACGGAGCTGTTCCGCATTGGCATGCGCGCGGTGTATCTGGAGAGTTTGGTGTACGGCCTGTGCATGGGCGGGTTGTTTGTGGCGAGCGTGCTGTGGTTTGAGGCCGCGGCGTCGATGCTCGAATACGACAAGGTGCTCGCGCTGCTGGGCAACGCCGCGCCGGTGATTGCGCTCATGATCTCGATGTGCATGCGCCTTATCCCGCAGTTTTTGCGCCGCGGCCGCAGCGTGTTGGCGGTGCAGGATGCGATTGATGTGCCGGGGCGCGCGCCTGCCGACCCCGTGCGCTCGCGCTTGCGGGCGTCGAGCGTGCTGATGGGCTGGGGCATGGAGGATTCGCTTGAGCGTGCGGACGCCATGCGCTCGCGCGGATGGGGCGCCGTGCCTCGTCGTACGACGTATGCGCGGTACCGGCTGGGACGCAGCGATGTTGTTGCACTGGTGGGGCTGGCGTTGTTTGGCGCGGTTGCGGTGGCGGTGGCGTGGATTGCGACGACGCAGTATTCGTTTTACCCGCAGCTCTCGGTGCCGGCGCCCTGGCCGGGCTATGTTGTATACGCTGCCTGGATGGCACTGCCCTGTGTGTTGCACGCGATTGACGAGAAGAGGTTTGGCTGATGGCTCGGTTGGATGAGGGCTCGGTGTCGGACGTGGCGTGCGGCTCGGATATGCCAGCGATTGAGGCGCGGGGCTTGAGCTTCGTCTATCCTGGGGCTGACGCTGCGGTGCTCGAGGGGCTCGACTGGTCTGTTCCCCAAGGTGCGTTTGCGCTGCTTGTTGGCGGTACCGGGTCGGGCAAGTCGACACTGCTCTCGTTGCTCAAACCCGAGATTGCCCCGACGGGCGAACGCGCTGGCGAGCTGCGCGTGCTGGGCGAGTCCGTTGCCGACATGGACGTTCGCACGTCTGCGGAGCGCGTGGGCTACGTGTTTCAGGACCCCGAGAACCAGATCGTGTGCGAAACCGTGTGGCACGAGATGGCGTTTGGCCTGGAAAACCTGGGTATGTCGCGCGACGAGATGCGCCGTCGCGTAGCCGAGACTAGCTATTTCTTTGGGTTGGAGGACTGGCTCCACCGCGATACCGACACGCTTTCGGGTGGTCGCAAGCAGCTGTTATCGCTGGCGGCCGTCCTGGCGTTGCGCCCGCGCGTGCTGCTGCTCGACGAGCCCACGTCTCAGCTCGATCCCGTTGCCGAGAAGAATTTTCTGCACGCGCTGTTTCGCGTGAACCGCGAGTTGGGCTGTACGGTGGTCGTTGCAACGCATCAGCCGCGCCCGATGCTCGAATATGCGACGTGTGTGTATCGGATTGAGGGCGGCCGCGTGCTCGAGGCGGCAGATATGGCTTCTTTGGGACGCCGAGAATCGCTGTTTTCCGATGGCGTGTTGGGGTGGGGTGCCACCCGATGTGCAAAAAACGGAGTATTCTGCAGGCGCGAGGGCAATTTGGGCTCTCTGGAGCCGTCTGAGGACGTATCGGGTGCGAAAAATACCCAGAAAATGGACAAAGCGTCCGAATTTGTGGCTCAAACGTCGCTAGAGAACAGCCAGGAAGCCTTCCCGCGCACGGATGGAAGCAGAATACTCCAAAAAATGCACGGCGGGTCGGCTACCACCCTGTCGGAAGGCTGGTTTCGCTACGACCGTGCGTCCGGTTGGGTGCTGCGCGGGCTCGATGTAGCGTTTTCGGCCGGCGCGGTACATGCGATTGTGGGCGGAAACGGCTGCGGTAAGTCGACGATGCTCTCGGTGCTGGCCAAGACGGCCAAGCTGCAGCGTGGCCGCATGGTGCGCGGGGCGGCTTCGGCGGCATTGCTGCCGCAAAACCCCAAGGCATTGCTGGTTGCCGAGACGGTGTGCGACGAGCTGATGGAATGGGCTTCGACCTGCGGATATGACGAGGCCGCGGCGCAGGAGCAGGCGGCGCGCTTGGGGTTGGCCAGTTTGGAGGCACGTCATCCGTACGACCTTTCGGGCGGCCAGCGCCAGTTGCTTGCGTTGGCAAAGCTGCTGCTGATTGGCCCCGAACTACTGCTGCTCGATGAGCCCACCAAGGGCTTGGACCTGGCCAGCCGCCGCATCATCGCTCACGCCCTGCGCGACCATGCGCAGGCTGGCGGTACCGTCATCATGGCCACGCACGATCTGGACTTTGCCGAGCAGGTATCCGACGACATCGCCATGATGTTCGACGGCGAGATCGCCTGCATGGAGCCTCCGGCAGACTTCTTTGCCGACAACGTGTTCTATAGGGCGTGATGGGATGACGGATCATCGCGCCTCGCGCTTGCTCGCAAAATTGGAGGTCCCGCTGCTCCTGGCGGTGCCGATGGTGATGGCTGCTGCGCTGGTGGCGGGCATCGAGCAAGCGGCGCTTGCCATGCTGGTCGTTGTGGCGCTGGTGCTCGCGCTGTTTTTTGCGGGCTACGAGGCGTCGCGTCCGGGCCTGCGTCAGATTATGCCCACGCTGGTGCTGGCGGCGCTGGCGGCGGCAGGGCGCATCCTGTTCGGGCCCATTCCCGACTTTAAGCCGGTGAGCGCCATCGCCATTATCGCGGGGGCGACGCTCGGCCGCCGCAACGGCTTTATGGTCGGCGCGTTGGCGGCGCTGACCAGTAATTTCTTTTTTGGTCAGGGTATGTGGACGCCGTGGCAGATGTATGCCTGGGGTCTGGTGGGCTACGTTGGCGGCGTGCTGGCGGATATGGGCGCGTTCGACCGCGCCGACGGCACCGTGCGCATGCCGGCGCTGCTGGCGTATGGCTTTGCCTCGGGCTTGCTCTATGGTGTCGTGATCAACGCGTACGACATTATCGGTTTTGTGCAGCCGCTCACCTGGGCGGGCGCCGTGGCGCGCCTTGCCACGGCGGTGCCGTTCGATATTACGCACGGCCTTGCGACCTGTGTGTTTTTGGCTGCCTTGTATAAACCCTGGTGTCGCCGCATCAACCGTGTCGTCGTGAAATACGGGCTTTAGGGGCGATTGAGCCGGGGCGAGAGCCAATACTGCTACGGTGCCATTTCAAAACTATGCCGGTTTACGGGGCTAGATTGGCATAGGCCGACCATACCGGCATTTTTTGAAAATAGACGAGCCGTCTACCTGCGGTTTTAATTTGCTTGAGTTGCGTGTGGTTGGAGGTCTGCGATTCAGCCCCGTAAGCCGGCATGGTTTTGAAACGGGCCGGCTCATATGGCGGGCATCGCGGCCATCAGAGGGTAAAAAGAGTCGCCTTCCCCCGTCCCTGAGGGGTCGTTGGGGGGTGCTTGCCACGAAAGTGGTCCATCTACTACGTTTAACCCGGTACCTCCAACCATACCCTTGTTTTATGAAAAACCGCAGGCTTTCTACCTGCGGTTTTCTTTTTGCGTTGTTCGTTGTGGTTGAGGGTGGTGGCTTAAACGTAGTAGATGGGCGCGTTTCGTGGCAGACGGGTTACGAGGATGTCTCCATGGGACCAAAGTGATCCGCCTTCCTCTGCCCCTTCCGGGGATCAGTTGGGGCTAGAGCTCCAGGGTGAGGGTGACGGGGCAGTGGTCGCTGCCAAAGATGTCGCCGCGGATGCCGGTGTCGCGTACGTTGCCGGCGATTGCGTCACTCACCAGGAAGTAGTCGATGCGCCAGCCGGCGTTGTTCTTACGGGCATTAAAGCGGTAGCTCCACCAGCTGTAGACGCCCTCGACGTCGGGGTTTGCCGCGCGCCAGGTGTCGGTAAAACCGGCATTGAGCAATTCGGTAAACTTGCCGCGTTCCTCGTCCGAAAAGCCCGCGTTGCCGCGGTTGGACTTGGGGTTCTTAAGGTCGATCTCCTCGTGCGCCACGTTAAAGTCGCCGCAGGTCACCACGGGCTTGCCGGTTTCGCGCTCGAGCGCGCTCAAAAAGCCGCGATAGGCGTCGTCCCAGGCCATGCGCACGTCGATGCGGGCGAGCTCGTTTTGCGCGTTGGGCGTATAGACATCGACAAACCAAAACGTGTCGAACTCGAGCGCGCAGACGCGGCCCTCGGTCGCGGCCTGGGCGACGAGCTCTGCCGCATCGCCTTCGCCGGCGTAGGGCAGCAGCGCGTCGGCATGCAACACGCGCAGCGGTTCCTGGCGGCTAAAGACCGCGGTGCCCGAGTAGCCCTTGCGCTCGGCGTAGCTCCAGGTTTGGTGATAACCGGGCAGGTCGACCTGCACCTGGCCTTCTTGCAGCTTGGTTTCCTGCAGCGCCAGGACATCGACGTCGAGTTCCTGCGCGATCTGAATAAAGCTCGGGTCCTTTTTAAGCACGGCACGCAGGCCGTTAACGTTCCACGAAGCAAAGGTGTAAGTCTGAGGCATGGTGTCCTTTCGACGGGGTTGGCAGGCTTAAGATTAACGCAACGAGAACGGGATGGGCCCCGCGAGCGACGGTGCGAACGTCGCCGCTCCGACGGTGAGGACGGAGAACAAACATGACGCAGGCAATATCGGATCCCAAGCAGGCCTCCGCCGCGCTGGCGGAGCTGTTCAAAACCCATAACCATGTGGTGTTCTTTGGCGGCGCAGGCGTTTCCACGGCAAGCGGTATCCCCGATTTTCGCAGCGTGGACGGTCTGTATCACCAGCAGTTTGCCTATCCGCCCGAGACTATGCTCTCGCACAGCTTCTACGAGGCGCATCCGGCGGAGTTTTTCGACTTCTACCGCACCAAGATGATTGCGCTTAACGCCAAGCCCAACCGCTGCCATACCAAGCTGGCGGAGCTAGAGCGCGCCGGCAAACTCGATGCCGTGGTGACGCAAAACATCGACGGTCTGCACCAGGCAGCCGGCTCGCAGCGCGTGTTCGAGCTGCACGGCTCGGTCCACCGCAACATTTGCCAAGCGTGCGGCGCGGTCTATAGCGCCGAGTGGATCTGCGCTCGCGAGCACGAGGACGCCGCGGGCGTGCCCGTGTGCCCTGCGTGCGGCGGGCGCATTAAGCCCGATGTGGTGCTCTACGAGGAGCCGCTCGACGAGCGCGTGCTGACCGGCGCCGTTGCCGCCATCGCCGCGGCCGATGCCCTCATCGTGGGCGGGACCTCGCTCGTGGTGTATCCGGCGGCGGGCCTTACGCGCTACTTTACCGGCGATACGCTGGCCATTTGCAATCTTGCTCCCACCGATCAGGATGCAAATGCCGACCTGCTGATTTCTTGCGACATCGCGGCCGCGTTTGCGTTCTAGCCCGTGCGCGCGGATACAATAGAAAGACTAATTGCAAAGCGACCCCGCCGCCTGCGCCCGAGCGCGGCGGCGCGGGCATTTTAGGAGGATGTTCATGGCGAACGATAGCAAGACATGGCGGTGCGGAAAGTACGAGCTCAGCTTTGACCGCCCGCGCATCATGGGCGTCCTCAACGTGACGCCCGATTCGTTTAGCGACGGCGGTGAGCACTTCGACCCGGACGCCGCTATCGAGTACGGTTTGGCGATGCTCGACGCCGGCGCCGACATCATCGATGTGGGCGGCGAGTCCACGCGTCCCGGCTTTACCCCGGTCAACCCCGACGAGGAGGCCCGTCGCGTGCTGCCCGTGGTGCGCGCGCTGGCCAAGGAGGGTGCCATCGTCTCGATCGACACGCGTCATGTGGCAGTTGCCAAGGCTGCCGTGCGCTGTGGCGCCTCGATTGTTAATGACGTGACGGGCTTCACCGACCCCAAGATGATCGAGTTTGTCGCGACGAGTACCTGCGGCGTCATCGTGATGCATGCCGGCGAGGTTGCCGCGCCTGCGCGCACGCATGCGACGGTGCAGCTCGATACCTCGGCCGCGGCGTTTGTTGCCGAGAAGGCGCGCGAGGCGGCTGCCGAGGCTGCGCGCGAGGCCGAAAAGCCGGCCCGCCGTCGTCGTGGCAAGCTGCTGGGCGAACCCAAGACGGAGGCCAAGCTTCCGGGCGGCGGGGTGCAGCCCTCGCTGCCGTTTGGCGACCCGGAGCCCGCGCCCGAGCCTGCGGCCGAGCAGGAGCAGCAAGCGCCCGCCGAGCAGGCCGCCCCTGTCGCCGAGGCCGCCGCAACTCCCGAGCCCACGCCGGAGCCCAGCGATCACCTGGCAGCCATGATGCGCCGCAGTGCCCGTCGCGAGGAGGCCTACGTGCCCACCTCGCAGCTCCGCCGCTTTACCCTGCCCGATTCGGCGCCCATCATGCGCCGTGTTATGGGCTTTCTGTCCGACCAGGCCCGCACGCTCATCCATGCCGGCGTGTCGCGCGACCGCATCTGCATCGATCCCGGCCCGGGTTTTGGCAAGACGGCCAACGAGGATATCGTCATCCAGCGCGAGACCGCCAAGATGGCGTCGCTGGGCTATCCGCTCATGTGTGCCGTGTCGCGCAAGCGCTTTGTGGGCGCTGTCTCGGGCGTGACCGAGGCGGCCGAGCGCGATGCCGCCACGTTTGGCGTGTGCCTGGGAGCGATCCAAGCCGGCGCCAATATCGTGCGCGTGCACGATGTCGCCGGCTTTGCGCAGTTCCTGAACGGTTATTGGGCCGTCGCCAAGCCGCAGCCGCGCCGCGCGTTTGTGGCCGTGGGCTCCAACCTGGGGCATCGCTGCGACAACATCCGCGCTGCGCGCGACATGATCGCCGAGATTCCGCTCACCTGTGTGTCCAACTGCTCGCGCATCTATGAGAGTGAGCCGGCATACGAGACGCGCCAGGACGCGTTTGCCAATGCTGTCATCGAGATCAAGACCGAGCTGGCGCCGCTGGTGCTGCTCGACGAGCTCATGAAGATCGAGGCCGAGCTGGGCCGCGATCGTTCCAAAAAGGCCAAGGCCAACGGTCCGCGAACCATCGACCTGGACCTGCTGTGGATGGACGGCGAGACCCACGGCGGCAAAAAGCTGCGCCTGCCGCATCCGCTCATTGGCGAGCGCGACTTTGTGCTGGTACCGCTCGAGGACCTGATGCACGATCCGGCGCGGTTCTTCCGCTACAACGGCGTCGAGGTCAAGGAGCCCGAGGACCGCGTGGGCCATATCGTGGGCGAATTGGGGCGTATGTAGATGATTGAGATGAATGCTGTTGCCGCTGGCACCGAGCTCGATGTCGCGCGCGACGCGGGCCGCGAGGGCGTGTCCGCGGGCTGGTGCGCGTGGAGTGCGGGCGATGTGTCGCTGACGTTTTCGCTGGTCGTGCGCCCCGATGTGAACATGCACGCCTTCCACGGCCTGCCGTTTGTGGCCGCGATGGGCATGATGGACGCGCTCGCGGGTACGGCCGCAACGTCGGGGCTGGGGCTTGCCGGCAAGGTGGGCATCCAGTGGCCGAGCGACATCGTATGCGGCGCGCCCGCGTTTGAGACGTCGCTCGCACGCGTCGCCGTTAACGGCGGTGCCGGTGCTGCGGGCATGTTTGCCGCGGTGACGGTGGATATTGAGCGTGCGGCGCTAGGCGAGCTCGGCGTGGACATGGCCGATGAAGCGCTGGTTGAGGTGCTGGCCGCCGCCCTGCTTGCCCGCGTGGATGCCTGGGCGGTTGTCGCGAACACGCCGCAGGGCGCCGCCGGCCCGCTGGCCCCGGTGCTGGGCGAGTACTTCGACATGGTGCCGCTGCTGGGCCGTCAGGTCGCGGCGGTATCGCCCAACGGTCTGCCGCTCGCGGTCGGCGTGTTTGCGGGCCTGGACATCTGGGGCCGCGCGACCATCAAGACCGACGCCGGCGAGCAAGAGTTCCCGCCCGAGGCCGTGCGCATCCGCGGGCTGTAGCGCAGCGCGCTCGCGCCCAAAGATAACCATGACAACGAAGCCCTCCTCGGTCAGTGCCGGGGAGGGCTTTTGCGTGAGCAGAGAGGATGGCCACGTTCGTTCTATTCCTCAAAAATGAAAATAATTCAGTTTTGAGGAATAGCAACGAAAGACCGCAGGGAGGCCGCCAATGAAACTCATCAATAGGACGTCGTATATGGACACGTTGACGAGCCTTATCGGCGTGCCGGATATCAAGGTCATCACGGGCATTCGCCGTAGTGGAAAATCGAAATTGCTCGAAGCCCTTCGCGACTACGTAGAGGCCAACCTGCCCGATTCAAATGTCATCCATATCAATTACAACCTCGATGAGTTCGAGGAGCTGCTCGAATACCATGCGCTGCTCGCCTACGTAAAAGAGCATCGGGCACCCGGCAAGCAAAACTTCCTGCTTATCGACGAGGTTCAGATGTGCGACGGCTTTGAGCGAGCGATCAACAGCCTTCATGCATCCGAGCAGTACGACATTTTCATTACCGGATCGAACGCCTTTTTACTGTCGAGCGATCTGTCGACGCTCTTTACGGGGCGCACGTTCGAGATCGAGGTGTTCCCGTTCTCGTTTGAGGAGTATCGTTCTTACAGCGATGGGGGCGAGGTCGACCGCGACTTCGATGGGTACGCGAGGACCGGCGGCATGTCCGGCTCCTACCCTTATCCGTTGCAGGAGCAGCGCTATCAATATCTCTCCAATGTCTTTAAGACCCTCATTGTGAGAGATATCGTTCGGCGGCATAGCGTGAGAAACGAATCGGCGCTGCTGCGCATTGCCGATTACATGATGGACAATGTCTCCAACATTACGTCGGCCCGCAATATAACGGACGTTCTAAATGCGGACGGGCTCAAGATCACGAACAAGACGGTCGGCACGTATATGGGGTACCTGTGCGATGCATTCGCCTTCTATAAGGTGCGCCGATACGACATTCGCGGCAAGAAATACCTTAAGAGCGGCGAGAAGTATTACCTGGCGGACCACGCATTTAAATACGCCCTGCTTGGAACACGCGACATGGATTGGGGTCGTGTGTACGAGAACATGGTGGCTATTGAGCTGCTGCGCCGCGGATACGAGGTGTACGTCGGCGTGCTCTACAAAAAGGGAATTGATTTTGTAGCAATCAAGCGAAGCGAGAAACTCTACATTCAGGTGAGCGACGATATCAGCTCGGATAAGACGTTTGAACGGGAGATTTCGCCGCTCTTGAGCATCGGCGATGCGTACCCCAAGATGGTTCTCGCCCGCACGCATCACGAGACAACGGATCGCGATGGAGTGCAGATTGTGGACCTAGCGAGATGGTTGGCAGGTGAGGCGTAGCGCGCAGGGGCTATTCCTCAAAATTGAAAATAAATCAGTTTTGAGGAATA